>OGUD01000818.1_pt1 | contig 20865 bp, 18 predicted proteins | sample 1573671 | NCBI WGS metagenome assembly OGUD01 (sample SAMEA2582065, study PRJEB24529) | metagenome | biome: Human gut stool | place: China | collected 2011 | reverse complement strand
ACGTTGAGATGATGGGTCTTATCGGTATGGGTAACAACCCTATGGTTGGTGCTACAGTTGCAGTTGCAGTTGCCATTCAGGAAGCTGCTGACAACAATAGATTCTAGGAGAATCTATTATAAGTTCTAATATTGTGCGGTTTTAAAGTGTTTGCGAGCTTACGGAAATGTGTCAAAATGAGTGCGTAAGACACACACAATACACATGTAAGACACATAGACAAGACACACGCAATACACAAATATTATTTAAGCCCAAGGAGAATTTCCTTGGGCTTTTTATTTAGGAAGTTATAAATATGAGCAGGCTTGAGATACATGCCCCCCCTGAACTGCCGGAAAGACTTGAAGTATACCGAATATGAAGTATAATAAATTTAATACATATGAAAAATAAAGCCGCAGTAAAACTTCTAAAGAAAGGTGAGAGCATTTTTATAAGAGATTTTTGCTGCACAGAGAGCAGGTTTGAAAGAGAAACTTTCAAACTATGTATTGGTGGCAGTACGGTGAGCGGTGCATGCAGTATGCAGAGGGATAAAGTTTGAAAGAAAAGCTTTCAAACTACTTATTGGTGGCAGTACTGCAAGCAATGCTTGCAGTATGCAGGGGTATAAAAATGAAAGCGAGGGAGAAATATTATGGGGCGTTTATTATTGAACAGCAGAGGACTTAATACAAGGCTTGGATGTCAGCAGATTCTTGAATGCATTCGGGATGAAAAGCCTGAAGAGAAGCGAATGTTCATCGTGTCGTATACTCCTTATGGAGTGGATGATTTGATTGTCAGTAACTGCATAGAGATACTTGGCTTTAAAAAAGAAAATCTGTATCTGTCCGCAAATGGGATTCCGGAAGATGTGATACCGGATTACATATTTGTGACGGAAGGGAACACGTTTGAAGTGTTAAAGTATATGAGAGATAACGAGCTTGTGGATTATATCAGGAGCTTGATGAAGGGTGGTGCAGTTACATATATCGGCAGCTCGGCGGGAGCTATGCTTGCAGGCACAGATATAATGCTTGCGGGAGATTTTGATAGAAATTTTGTCGGGATGACCGATTTTACCGCACTTAATTTATTTGATGGCACGATTATTCCGCATTATGAGCCGGAATATTTAGAAAACTATATAAAGAACACGGAGGAACATCTTATTAACCAGTATTCTAAGATTTTATCGGTATCAAATGAGGATGTGCTTGTGATTGATAATCCGTATGAAATATGAAGGCAGGCGTGAAAGGTACGGAAATGAATACTATGAATTAACCGAAGCTTTTAAGAATGTACTGTAATGCCGCTTTCAGAAAATGAGGTTTCAATTACAGATGGACTTAAAAATGATGAGGTCAGAGAGGAGTCAACATGAGTGAGGTACTGTACTGGGTTATGGGCATAATAGCCAAGATACATAATTATATAATGCATTTAAATGATAAGTTTGAGTATAATTTTTCGGATAAGGATATGCATTTCCTTGTTATAGGATTACTTGGAATGCTGATGATTTTTGTTGTTTATCCGTTTTTTAAATGGCTTGCACAGAAAAAACATATCATGGTTATAGCGTGGATATATGTGTTTACACTTATTCTTGTTATCACATTTGCAATCGAAATCGGACAGAAAATCAGCAATACAGGAAACATGGAATTTGCGGATATAGTATTAGGTATTATGGGATTCATTGTTATGTTTGCGATATTTGCCGTGTTACGCGGAATATACCATGGAATAAGATGGCTTTTTTCGCATAGATTCGTGAAGAAGGATTCGGCTTCAGATGTCAATGACAATGTGAATGAAAATGATGATACAAATAGCAACAATGTAAAAAAGAGTGACAATATAAGCAATGGCGCTTATGCTGATATGGAAAAAAGAAATGACACAATAAACAGAAAAAATAATATAAACAACAATATAAATAATAAAATAAATAACGATGCCGGTTACAATCTGAAGATAAGTAAAATATCATCGGATAATATTAATGCCAATAATAAAATAAAGAAAAATGAAGGCAAAAATATAGATATAACCGGCTGTAAAAACACAGAAAATACAGAAACCAATAATAAAAATAATAATACTAAAAATTATAATGAAAAGGACAATTATGGCTATGCACAAAAGCGTCAGAAAAATGAACCAAGCGTAAAGAGAGGCACGCATATGGCTAAGCCTGAAATATCTGAAAGCAATATCAGAAAATCTGATAGGATGGTTAGACCGGCTTTTGACATTGACAAAACAGGTGATGATAAACAAAATATCGGCAATTCGGATATAAGTAAATTTGACAGTGATATAGCTGACATTGATATGGTAAGCGAAGATGAGAATAACTTAGCTGTTTCAGGTACAGATAATTTTAGTGCATATGTATCTGTAAATAGAGCGGATGCAGATAAGCTTGATGCCGGTAATGCGGCTGCTAAAGATGTGATATATCAGCCGGATGATGACGAGCCTGAGTATAGGCCTGACGGAGATTATGAGTATGAATTCAGTGATGCCGATATACAGATTATAGAGGAACTGGCTAAAGAGGAAGAAGCAGTTTTAAACAGTGAGAATGATACTTAAAATATGATAAAAATAATTCAATAAAAAATACCGGAGTGTATGATTGAAAAATATGCACCCCGGCGTTTTTTATTTTTAAGGAGTGTGTGTAAAACATGCCATGCGATTAACTGTGTATAACTAATAGACAGAGCTTGTATGTTTGGACTAAGTCCGGTTAGTGGGCGCAGGCTTCAGCTTCGTCATACTTTTTCTTGAGGTCGGCAAGTTCATCATCGGTATGAAGTATCTCTACTTCACCCAGAGGGTATTTTCGTCCGTTTGCTTCGAGAAAACGGTATGCCATCATAAATGATATGTCATCAAAATTGGTCATATATGTGTTGTTGATTCGGTTGATATCCCATGCAGGTGTATTGTATGACGTTAAATCCATGGAGCGGAATATCTGGTCAAATGAGTCGAGGCAGATACGCTTTTGCTGTGACATGTCAGATGATACTGTCTGGACATCAAATACTTTTAAGTATATACGCAGCCATCCGCCTATAGGAGCTTTGAACCACTGGTGTACAGTCTGATAGTCCTTCTGCATTGACAAAATCAGATATTCCCAGTCAGTTGACACATATGAAGCATCAACGATGGTCTGTATCTGTGAAGGAGTTAGCGTAAGTCCGTACTTGGCATTGAATTTTTCAACAATCCTGAGTCGTTTTGGAACAGCATTCGGAAGCTGCTCGGACTTTGGAATTGTACTGTTTCTGATTTCTTTAGCTTCTTTTTTCTTTGCTTTATCATCAGAACCGGTGAATGATTTTATCATCTTATAGAAAATATAGAACGGAAGGAACATGGCTCCTAAGACAAACGAAAGACCTACAAGACTGCTAGAAGCGTTGGAGAAGAAAAGACATATAAGAATAAATATTATAAGTCCTTTCTTTTTCTTTAATTTCTCAAATATTTTCGGATTGTTGCGCGCATATGCAAAATACCATATAAGAAAAAATATTATTAATCCCATTATCTTAAATCCCCCTGTAAATTTAACATTGTGAATTGTTATGCTCTGATTTTATACGCATTGCCATGTTAGCAAGTGAAGCATCATAATAAGGGCCTACAAGAAAAATGTAAGCAACGCCTCCTGTCAGTGTGGAAAGCAACAGCCAGCCGATGAAGGAGAGATTGAGAACAAAAAGATTGAGCTTGTTTCCGTTCATCATATCATGGCTTAAGCGGAACACTTCGCGCCTGTCTATGTCAGGGTCTTCGGCAAGAAGATATGGAACCATGAAGGTCTCATAGCTTTTGATTACGCCCGGCACAATTAGGAGAAGCGACCATAAAAATATTTTCAAACGTCTTAGAAACTGAATCAGAATCACATTCAGGTAATTATTTTCAAAACCAGCTATAATGGTTCTGTATTTCGGCTCCTGATAGTGTGCATTCATGTAAAAGCGGCAGCAGCCGATTTCAAACGGATACACAACAAGAAAATTGTACATCAGCTTAATAAGGAATGATACAATACTTGCAAGTGCAAAGCGCCGTAACATTATAGAGTAGGTATCGTAACCGATAGTCTGTATTATTGATGAGATGTTGTTATACATTGCAGAATAAAACTCATCAAATGATGCAGAGGTTGTAAGCGACTGATAGAATGCTTCTGTGTCAAATGCACTTTCAACCTGCATTGTGCCATCTAATATGTAATTAAAGATAAGAATTATTCCTGTTCCTGTGACAAAGCTTGCGAGCACGCACTTGAAAAAATAGGAACTCAAAATTCTGCGTGCAGCTTTTTTAATGCTTGAAATCTGGTGATTCATATTAATCTCCATTCCGCAGGCACAATATGCAGGAGGAATCGCGAGCCAAATGTCAGATTCGGATCTGCGATAGATGCTATTTGTGATGCCTGCGGCACAAATAGCTGTGTGAAAAATCAGATATCAATCTGTATTTTTCGCACTGACCTCACATTATAATATATAGTTCTTAACAGTCACGCTATAGTGATAAAAGTGAACACTATTTTCTTATTATATTCTAAGCAATAGATAAATTCAAGTTAATGATTTACGAATATCAGTGGGTATGGGAGGCAGCCAAATGAAGATTGACAACAGGTTTCGCTTATGATAATATGATTTAATCCTAAATGATACAGAAAATACACCTGTTCCACAGAAAAAGTGGAAAGTAAAACGGAGGAAAATATGGCTAAAAATACTATGAGTGAAACAGCCGGAAATAATACTAAGGCATCATATAAAGCACCGAAGTCTAATAATAAGAAACAGGTAGAGAATATCCAGCTTGAGACAAGAAAGAATCTTATAGAGCAGCTTATAAAATATCGCAAGGCTAAGAAGATTACACAGGCTGATATATCAGACAGCACAGGAATACAAAGACCTAATATAAGCCGTCTTGAGAGCGGTAAATATAACCCTACACTTGATATGATTGTCCGTGTTGCAGACAGTATCGGTCTTGAAGTTGAGATTACACTCAAAGAAAAGAATAACTAGTTATTAATGCGAATAGAATCGAGGGAATATAAATGAACAGAATTTTGGTTACCGGAGGAGCAGGATTTCTTGGTTCACATCTTTGTGAGAGGCTTCTAAATGAAGGAAATGATGTTATCTGTGTTGATAACCTTTTTACAGGAAGCAAGGATAATATCAGAAAGCTGATTGGAAATCCCTACTTTGAGTTTATAAGGCATGATGTTACAGAACCTTTGTATGTGGAGGTTGATCAGATATATAATCTTGCATGTCCGGCAAGTCCTCCTCATTATCAGTATAACCCTATTAAGACAGCCAAGACAAGTGTCTATGGTGCAATGAATATGTTGGGTCTTGCCAAGCGTACACATGCGCGTATACTTCAGGCAAGTACCAGCGAAGTTTATGGTAATCCTGAGGTTCATCCACAGCCGGAGAGCTATAGAGGGAATGTCAATCCTATAGGAATTCGTTCCTGTTATGATGAAGGAAAGAGAATGGCGGAGACCTTATTTTTTGATTATCACAGACAGCATGATGTTGACATTAAGGTTATCCGCATTTTTAATACATACGGGCCGAGAATGAATCAGAATGATGGAAGAGTTGTATCCAATTTTATCGTACAGGCACTAAAGGGTGAAGATATAACCATATATGGTGATGGCAGCCAGACCAGAAGCTTCTGTTATGTGGATGATATGATTGAAGGAATGATTAGGATGATGAATTCAAGAGATGGCTTTACAGGACCGGTTAATCTTGGAAATCCGGGTGAATTCACGATGAAGCAGCTTGCGGATATAGTCATTGAACTTACTCACAGTTCATCTAAGATTGTATATATGCCGCTTCCGTCAGATGATCCTACACAGAGAAAGCCAATCATAGACCTTGCACGCAAAGAGTTGTCATGGCAGCCGACTATTAAGCTGGAGGATGGACTTGAAAAGACGATAGAGTATTTTAAGACCGTTATATAAATGAGACAGGAAAGAAGAATATTACGGAATATTATTTATGCATTTGCTGCTCAGGGAATATCACTTTTACTTAGTATACTTACTTCGCTTATACTTCCTAAGTTTTTTGATAAAGCGAACTATGGTTATTGGTCGCTTTTCCTGTTTTATACAGGATATACGGGGTTTTTCCATTTTGGGTTAAATGATGGTGTATATCTCAAAATAGGTGGTATTGAATACAGTGATATGGATAAGAAGATGCTCGGCGGACAATTCTGGTTCGGAGCTTTGTTTCAGTCGGTCATTGCAGCCGGGATTATTATATGGGCGCTCACGGCGGGAAAAGGTGCTGACACTGAGTTTGTGTTCATAATGACAGCGATGTATATGCTTTTGTACAATCTTACATTGTATCTTGGCTGTATATTTCAGGCAGCGAACGAGACAAGACTATATTCAATGTCAGTGATGATTGATAAAATTGTATTTATGATATCAATACTGGCATTGTTTGTTATAAAAAGCAGTGATTACAAGACGTATGTATGGCTATATATGCTTGCGAAGCTGTGTGCTATGGCTTACTGTGTATATAAAGGGCGCGAGGTAGTATTTGCAGGGAGAACGGCATTCGGTTCGGTTGTGCGTGAATCACTTGACAGCATTAAAATAGGAATAAATCTTACAGTAGCCAACATAGCCGGAAATCTTATACTCGGCGGAGGAAGATTTATTATAGACAGATATTGGGGAATTGAAGATTTCGGAGAAGTATCATTTTCTCTCACGCTCACCAATTTCTTTTTATTGTTCGTGTCACAGATTTCCATGGTTTTATTTCCTGCACTCAGACAGATTGATGAAAAGAGACAGAAAGATCTGTTTTCAATGTCAAAGCATGTCTTAAATGTGATACTTCCGGTTGTGTTTATGGTATATATACCTGCCAAAGAGATATTGAAGCTGTGGCTTCCACAGTACGAGGTGAGCCTTGCATATATGGCGATTCTGCTTCCACTGTGCATTTTTGACGGCAAGATGAACCTTGTATGTGCCACTTACTTTAAGGTGCTTAGAAGGGAAAGATTCCTTTTGCTTGTAAATCTTATTTCAATGGCACTCAGCATTGTATTAAGTATTTTTGGAGCGTATTGTCTGCACAGTATCGATTCAATCATACTCTTTATGGTATGTTCGATAGGCGTAAGGTATTTTATATCGCAGATTTATCTTGAAATGCTGCTTGGACAGGAAAAAGAGCAGGTTGAAGCGAGAGTGAAGCTTCTTGAAGAGCTTATACTGGTCACGGTATGTGCATATGTATGCTGGAAGCTGCCGTCACTTATTGCATTTATTGTCGCAGCAGCTGTATATGCCATTTATCTTGTGCTTAGCAGGGAGAGTGTAATATATCTTTTAAAAATGATAAAAGGAAAGATAAAAAAACAGACTATCTGATGTATCTTATACGAAAATCAGAGTGGGTAAGGAGGATTATTATGGGAATTATCAGAGAAGTGTTCGGACATGACAGCCATGGAGCTACAGTATATTCATACACTGTGACCAATGACCATGGAACCAGAATAAGACTTATTGAGATGGGAGCAGCATTGCAGTCACTTGAGGTTGCCGACAGGGATGGCAATTTTGCGGATGTTGTGCTTGGATATGACAATGTCGCCCAGTATGAGACCGCTAACAGTGAGAATTTTGGAGTTGTAGTAGGACGTAACGCCAACCGCATAAAGGACGCACGCTTTATGATAAAAGGAAAAGAATACAAGCTTGCGAAAAATAGCGGAGAGAATAATCTTCACAGCGGTCCGGATGGGTACAGCTCAAGAAGATGGGAAAGTGAGATTGCTGATAACGAGAGAGGACAAGCGGTAAGATTTTCTCTTGTAAGTCCGGACGGAGACCAGGGAATGCCTGGAGAACTTCATGTCTCTGTCACATATATTCTCACTGACGATGACAGCGTGATTCTTGAATATGAGGGTGTTGCGGGTGATGACACTATAGTGAATCTTACCAATCATTCTTACTTTAATCTTGCAGGACATGCTTCAGGTACAGTATATGACCAGAAGATGTGGCTTGCGGCAAGTGAGTTCACTCCTTCGGATGCAAGCCTTATCCCGACAGGTGAGTACAGAAGTGTCAAGGGAACTCCAATGGATTTTACAGAGCCTAAGGCTATCGGGGAAGATATAAATGCTGATTATGAACCTCTTATTATTGCAGGAGGCTATGATCATAATTTTGTCTTAGATAACAAGGGCGAAGTGGAGCTTGCAGGAAGTCTTTATGATGAGAAGAGCGGAAGATTTATGGAAGTGTTCACACAGATGCCGGGTATTCAGATATATACAGGCAATTTCCTAAGTGGAAAATCAAGAGGCAAGGATGACTGCTATTATGAGAAGCGTGACGGAGTCTGCTTTGAGACACAGTTTTTCCCGGATGCGGTAAATAACACGGCATTTGAATCACCGGTAGTTCAGGCTGGCGTGCCGTTTGATTTTGTTACAGCATATAGATTTTCCGTAAAATAATTTATAAAATAGAGATGCCAAGCATCGTTTTTATGAGTGGGAAGCGAAAGCGGATTGTGAATATCGTTTACAATAGTGTTGCTGTAAATGACATTGAAAAGATTAATAATATTTAATTTTCTGTTATATATGCAATAAAATGAACTGCGATGTGGAGATTGTGATGAATAGTAAGCTTGAAAGCATTAATAAAGATGAAGCATTCCGCTATCTGGGTTATGGTTCATCAATTCCTGAAAGACAGACATTAGAGCTTGCGGACGACTGTGAGAAAAAGCTGCTCAGTGTTATAAATGCAAGATATACATACCGATATTTTGAAATAGACAAAAATAACACTTCCAAAGAGTGTGTGGCTCTTAATGGTACTTCACTCAGCTTATGCGGCAGTTCGATATCAGGGCATCTTGAAGGGTGTGAGGGAGTTGTACTTTTTGCAGTTACGCTTTCTGATGGGGTTGACAGGCTTATAAGGCAGCTGTCAGTAAAGAGCATGTCGGCAGCTGTTGTTGCGGACAGCTTAGCATCTGCAGCAGTCGAGCAGGTGTGCGATATCGCAGAGCGTGAAATAATGAAAGAGTTTGAAGGCAGATATACTACGTGGCGTTTCAGTCCGGGGTATGGTGATTTTCCATTGGAGACGCAGCACCTTTTTCTTGATGTGCTTTCAGCTCAAAAAAGAATCGGAGTTAATATTACAGGGGGTGGACTTATGACCCCCTGTAAGTCGGTTACGGCAGTTATAGGTATTTCAGATAACGAGGTCGAGAGAAAAAGACGCGGTTGCAGTGTCTGTCGTATGAAAGACACATGCAGATTCAGGAAGAAAGGTGAACACTGTGGATTTTAAGACATTACTTGAAAAGAAGAACAAAGCTGATAAGAAATATATACTGTTAGATGGAGCCATGGGAACGATGCTTCAGGCATCGGGGCTTAAGCTTGGGCAGATACCGGAAGTGTTATCATTTACCAATGAGGAGCTTCTTATCGGAATACACAGACAGTATGTCAAGAGCGGTTCGGATATAATATACACGAATACCTTCGGCGGTAACAGATATAAGCTTGAAGGCTGCGGTTATACAGTTGAGCAGGTTATTAAAAAAGGAATAGAGAATGCGAGAAAAGCATGTGAGGGAACTGACTGCATAGTAGCTCTAGACTTAGGACCTATAGGCAGGCTGGTTGAGCCTACAGGAGATCTCAAGTTCGAGGAAGCATATGATATATATAAAGAACAGGTTATAGCCGGAAAAGATGCGGATATTATCGTATTTGAGACTATGACTGATTTGCTGGAGCTTAAGGCGGCTGTGCTTGCGGCTAAGGAGAATACAGAGCTTCCGATTATCTGTACAATGACATTTGAGCAGAATATGAGAACCTTCACCGGCTGTCAGGTATCAGCAATGGCACTTACAATGGAGGGACTAGGAGTCGATGCGCTTGGAGTTAACTGTTCGCTTGGACCTGATGAGCTCTATCCTGTGGTTGAGGAGCTTGGAAAATATACGAGACTTCCGCTTGTAGTCAAGCCGAATGCCGGACTTCCTGACCCTGTGACGAATGAATACAATGTAAGCCCAAAGGAATTTGCATCTAAGATGGCAAAAATGGCACAGATAGGTGCTACGATAATGGGTGGCTGCTGTGGAACAAGCCCTGAATATATCGCAGAGCTCAAAAAAGCACTCGATAATGCAGAATTTATAAGAAAAGAGAATGTTATTCCTTCGGCAGTGTGCTCCGCAAGCAGTACGGTTGTGATTAACCAGCCAAGAATAATCGGCGAGAGAATCAATCCTACAGGCAAGAAGCTGTTCAAGCAGGCGCTCAAGGAGCATAATCTTGACTATATCATGAATCAGGCATTAGAGCAGATAGATGGCGGTGCAGAGATACTCGATGTGAATGTCGGACTTCCCGAGATAGATGAAAAGAGCATGATGGTCGATGCAATAAGAGCCATTCAATCGGTATGTGATGTACCTCTTCAGATTGACAGTACGATACCGGAAGTCTTAGAGGCAGGACTCAGGGTATACAGCGGAAAGCCTATAGTGAATTCGGTGAATGGTGAGGAGAACTCTCTTAATAATGTACTTCCGCTTGTAAAAAAATACGGAGCATGTGTTGTCGGACTCACACTTGATGAGAATGGAATACCTAAGACAGCTCCTGAGCGTGTCGCCATAGCAAAGAAGATTCTTGACAGGGCACTCTTACTTGGCATACCTAAGGAGAATGTATTTATCGACTGTCTTACTCTTACAGCCTCGGCAGAGCAGGACGGAGTGATGGAAACCTTGAATGCACTTCATACAGTACACTATGAGCTTGGACTTAATACAGTGCTCGGAGTTTCCAACATATCCTTCGGACTTCCGTACAGAGAGCTTGTAAACCAGAATTTCCTTGCGATGGCTCTTACATATGGACTGACACTTCCGATTATCAATCCGAATATTGTATCTATGACAGGAGCAGTGCGCGCTTACAGGCTTCTCACCGGAATAGACAGAAATTCAATGGATTATATACAGGCATATAATGGCTATGTTCCGGCAAAAGCAGGTAAGGCAGAAAGCAGTGCAAAAAATGCAGCAGGTGCTGAGAATATTCAAGGCTCTGAGAAGGGTACACTTGCATACGCAGTAGAGAATGGGCTGAAAAATGATGGTGCAAGACTTACGGAGCAGATGCTTGAACATATGGAACCGTTAGAGATAATTAATGGAACACTTATACCGGCACTTGACAGAATCGGCAAGAATTTTGAGAAGGGCAAAGTGTTCCTTCCACAGCTTATTCTTGCCGCAGAAGTGACTCAGGCTTCATTTGAGGTTATAAAAAAGAAGCTTGCAGCAGATAACAAGACACCTGTAAGCAAAGGCAAAATTGTGATGGCTACGGTCAAGGGCGATGTACACGATATCGGAAAGAATATCGTGAAGGTCATTCTGGAAAATTACGGCTACACGGTTATTGACCTTGGCAAGGATGTTGACTACATGACAGTTGTGAATGCGGCAATAGAGCACAAGGCAAAGCTTGTCGGCCTGTCGGCACTTATGACGACAACTCTTGTGAGCATGGAAAACACGATCAAGCTGCTTAGGGAAAATAATGTTGATTGTAAGGTTGTCGTTGGCGGTGCAGTCCTGACCCCGGAATATGCCAAGAAGATTGGTGCCGATTACTATGCAAAGGATGCCATGGACACTGTTGCGGCAGCCAGAGAAGTCTTTGGTGAATAATTGTATATCCGGAATGCGGATATTTGTGGGTCAGGAGCAGAGAAACCCTTATGAGGCGGATTTTTACGAATGTCTCTTGAGCTTTTGACCATGGGATTATTTTGATGGAAGATAAAGGTATGTGAAGATGAGAGAAAATCAGTTTTTTGCACTTATGGGCAGAATGAAATATATAAATCGTTGGGGACTTATGAGAAATACCAGAACGGAAAATATATGTGAGCACAGCATGGATGTTGCTATGATTGCGCATGCGCTCGGCGTGATTAACAACGTATATTATGGCGGCAGTCTGAATCCTGACAGGCTTGCGCTTATGGGAATGTATCATGATGCAACAGAGATTATCACAGGAGATATGCCTACTCCTGTAAAGTATTATAATCCGCTTATACGCAATGCGTACAAGGAAGTCGAGAGTGTGGCAAAGGATGAGCTTTTAGATGGACTTCCGAACGAAATGCGTCCGTATTATGAGCCTTTAATGCAGGATACAGAGAAGGAAGCAGTGATGTGGCTGTATGTAAAAGCTGCTGATAAGCTGTCGGCTCTCATAAAATGTATCGAGGAGCGCTCAATGGGAAATCAGGATTTTTGCAAGGCAGAGGAGACAACCTTAGAATCAGTGCTCGACATGAAGCTGCCGGAGGTTCAGTTCTTTGTTGACCATTTTATACCGGCTTATGGGCAGACGATTGATGAGTCTAAGTAGTTTGACAGAATGTGGAAGAAAGCTCTGGTTTTGGTATAATTTTATGGGAGTATATGAATGGGTAAGTCTTTATTTATAGCTGAGAAGCCTAGTGTGGCACAGGAATTTGCCAAGGCATTAAAATATAATACGGTGCGCTGTGACGGTTATGTAGAATCTGAGGAAGCTGTCGTGACATGGTGTGTAGGACATCTTGTCACGATGTGCTATCCTGAGTGCTATGACACGGCGCTAAAAAGATGGAGTCTTGATACACTGCCATTTATTCCGACCGAGTGGAAATATGAGGTCATTGAAGGAGTAAAAAAGCAGTTTGACATTGTATCAGGACTCCTTAATCGTCCTGACATAGATACTATATATGTATGTACCGACTCAGGACGTGAAGGAGAATACATATATCGTCTTGTGGAGCAGGAAGCGCATGTAGAAGGAAAAAACAGAAGACGTGTCTGGATAGATTCACAGACAGAGGAGGAGATTCTTAGAGGAATCAGGGAAGCGAAGGATTTGTCAGAGTATGACAGCCTTGCCGATGCAGCATATCTGCGTGCAAAGGAAGACTACCTTATGGGAATCAATTTTTCGCGCGTGCTCACTTTAAAATACGGAAATACAATCTCTAACTATTTGAAGTTACAGAAAAATACCGTGATTGCTGTAGGCCGCGTTATGACATGTGTGCAGGGAATGATTGTAAGACGTGAGCGTGAGATAAGACAGTTTGTCGAGACTCCTTTTTACAGAGTGTTAGCAAAATGCAGCCTTGGAAACAGCTCATTTGAAGCGGAATGGAGAGCGGTTGAAGGCTCAAAATATTTTGCGTCACCCAAGCTTTACAAAGAGAACGGCTTTAACAAGGAGGAGGATGCGAAAGCTCTGATAGAGCTTATGTCAGGGATGAAGATGCCCGACAATGCCAGAAATCTCAGCCTGATTCCTCCGTCAGAGGCTGTCATTACCGGACTTGAAAAGAAGAAGGAGAACAAGAGTGCTCCTTTGTTATTCAACCTTGCCGAGCTGCAGAATGAATGTTCAAGGCTCTTTAAGATAAGCCCCGATGAGACGCTTAAGATAACCCAGGAGCTGTATGAGAAGAAGCTTGTGACTTATCCGCGAACTGATGCGAGAGTGTTATCGACGGCTGTAGCCAAGGAAATACATAAGAATATAGGCGGGCTTAAGAATTATGAACCTGCGGCGGGATTTGCTGCCGAGATACTATCAAATGACAGCTATAAAAGCATAGCAAAGACAAAGTATACGAATGATAAGCAGATTACAGACCATTATGCGATTATTCCTACAGGGCAGACAGGAGCGGTGCGCGGTCTGTCGGCGATGGCAGCGAAGGTCTATGACACTATTGTAAAAAGATTTCTTGCGATATTTTACCCTCCGGCTGTATATCAGAAGGTTGCAATAGTTATGAAAAAAGATACGGAAAGTCTTTTTTCAAGCTTTAAAGTGCTTATATCCGAAGGCTATTACAAAGTGGCAGGAGTACCTGCTTCGCAGAATAAGACAGGTAAAGCAAATGATGATGAGACTGAGGATGTGAAATGCGATGAAGCTATGCTTGAGCTTTTGCAGAAATTAAAAAAAGGGGATATGGTTCCGGTTAACGAATTTTTTGTAAAGGAAGGAAAGACATCGGCACCTAAAAGGTATAATTCCGGTTCAATAATACTTGCAATGGAGAATGCAGGACAGCTTATAGAGGACGAGGAGCTACGAGCGCAGATAAAGGGAAGCGGAATAGGAACAAGTGCGACCAGAGCGGAAATTTTAAAAAAGCTTATTGACAAAGGATATATAAAGCTAAATAACAAGACGCAGATTATTACACCTACTCTGTTAGGCGAGATGATATATGATGTTGTCGCCGCATCAATAAAGTATCTTTTAGACCCGACTCTCACGGCAAGCTGGGAGAAGGGGCTTACAGGTGTTGCTGATGCAAGCATATCATGTCAGGAATACTTAGATAAGCTTGAAGGGTTTGTTGCCAGAAGAACACTCGCTGTAAAACAAGTAAGTAACCAGTACATGTTAAGACCTTACTTTGACAGCGCAGCAGCCTTTTACAAATAAGTGCAAGATATAATGAATGCAAGCGAGTTAACATGCTTGCATGATTAACGAGCGATGAATTATTGAGTGAGCTATGCTCACGATATAATGAGCAAAAAAGTCAATATGCCTGTGTGTTTATGAACTGAGGATTATTGAACAGCTTTGTTCATGATATTTTATGATATGGCAAAATGCCAAGATAAAAACAGATTGTTTTAGATTAGCTGATGTGATAATATACTTAGATAGGTTATAAGATTTTTACCGGATGAGTATTATAATTGATTTGTGCGAAGCAGATAGTATAAAATCAGGTTCTGTTTTGGTTTAACACGGAAATGAGGAGTATTATGTCAGATGAGTTGAAGATAGACAGATTATACAATCTTGATGAGACGATTGCAGCTAAGCTGTTCGTTGGACTTGAATATCCATGGCAGGCGCTGCCGCTTATTGGTGATTTTATTAAGGAGCTTGGAAGAACGCTTGATAAGACTGAATATGATGAGGTTTCTGAGAACGTATGGATAGCAAAGAGTGCTGCGGTGGCACCTACAGCGTACATTAACGGACCTTGTATTATAGGAAAGAACTCAGAAATACGGCATTGTGCGTTTATCAGAGGGAATGCTATTGTGGGCGAGGGCGCTGTCGTTGGCAATTCAACAGAGCTTAAGAATGTTGTTCTTTTTAACAAAGTGCAGGTGCCTCATTATAACTATGTCGGTGATTCGATTCTAGGGTATAAGTCACATATGGGAGCAGGCTCGATAACATCTAATGTAAAGTCCGATAAGGCGCTTGTCAAAGTAAAATGTAATGGCGATGTCTTAGAGACAGGACTTAAAAAGTTCGGAGCAATGCTAGGAGATAATGTGGAAGTCGGTTGCGGCTGCGTTCTTAATCCGGGAACGGTTATAGGCCGCGGAAGCAATATATACCCGCTGTCATCGGTTAGAGGCTATGTCGCAGAGAACAGCATATACAAAAAACAGGGTGAAGTGGTTGAAAAACGATAAAAAGCATTATTATTGTCAAGAATAATTGTTGAGATATTTTATGGCAATAATATACGCTGAAATGGAGGATTAATGTGAGTAAGGTTGCTATAGTTACGGACAGTAACAGCGGAATAACGCAGGATGACGCAAAGAAGTTTGGAATATCGGTGCTGCCGATGCCGTTTTATATAAATGATAAATTGTATTATGAAGATATTGATTTGACACAGGAACAGTTCTATAAAGCATTAGGAGAGGATGCCAAGATATCGACCTCACAGCCGTCTCCGGGTGATGTGACAGATCTGTGGGATAAGCTTTTGGAAGAATACGATGAGGTTGTTCATATCCCGATGTCAAGTGGACTTAGCAGCTCATGCCAGACAGCTATTATGTTATCGGATGACTATGATGGCAAGGTTCAGGTTGTAAACAACCAGAGAATTTCGGTTACGCAAAGACAGTCTGTTTTAGATGCGATGGCGATGGCTGACAAGGGCTATAGCGCAGCGCAGATAAAGGAAAAGCTTGAGCAGACAAGATTTGAGTCGAGCATATATATAACTCTCCAAACCCTGTATTATCTGAAGAAGGGCGGAAGAATAACACCGGCAGCTGCTGCACTGGGAACTCTTTTAAAGCTTAAGCCTGTGCTTCAGATTCAGGGTGAGAAGCTGGATGCATTTTCAAAGTGCCGCACATTAAAGCAGGCTAAGCAGACTATGATTAATGCGATACAGGATGACTTCAAAAAGCGCTTTGGAAGCTCTGAGAAGGGCGAGAATATGTATATTGAGATAGCATATTCGGGAGAGCCTGATGAAGGAAAGATTTTTTATGATGAAGTAAAAGAGCTTTATCCGGAGCATGATATAGTCATGAACCCGCTTTCACTCAGCGTATCCTGTCATATAGGACCGGGTGCTGTTGCACTTGCATGCGTTAAGAAGCTTGATATATAGCCTGTGATATACAGTATATGAAGTTAGATGTACAGGAGCTGATTAAAAGATTATCTATACGCAAAAAGAGAGCTGTTTTTACAAGCCTCTCAGAATAGAGGATAAATATGGAAAATATTGTATCTAAACTGATAATGTACGGAGATATGCCTGCTGATTCAATACTTATGAAGCTGTGTGAAGTTTCAAAGAAGGCAAAGGACGCAGATGTACCTAAGGATGAGCTTGTCATAGAGGCATATAGACAGGTAAAAAGACTGCTTGTGCTGGCAACTTCGTATGGTTTTGACAATAATCTATGGCACAACTATCTTACATTTCTTCTCATAACGGATGAGAATCCTTTCAGCATCACATGTGAGAAGGTCGGTGCTAAGGATGGCAGTGCCAATTATTTTGCAAAGAATGATTTCAAAGCATTCTATGATTTGTTCCACTATGATTTTTCGTGGCTTGAAGAAAGACTTGGCATAGACAGCTTTGGCATCTTAGAGAATTACAAGGCAATAGGGAAGCCGGAGCTGATGTATAACAAGAATGTGAGCGAGAAAGTAAGGAATCTGTCTCTTAAGCTTGGAGAAGCTAAGGATGTCGATGATATTTTTGACCTTGTCACAGGCTTTTATAAGGCTTACGGTGTTGGAATGTTCGGACTCAATAAGGCATTCCGCTTTTCCTCCGACCAGGATGGAAAAATTAATTTTCAGCCTATCAATAATATGGAGAAGGTTATGTTAAATGACCTTGTAGGATATGAGATTCAGAAGAAAAAGCTTGTTGATAATACGAGAGCCTTTGTTGAAGGGAAGAAAGCGAACAATGTTCTTCTATTCGGCGACAGCGGAACCGGTAAATCAACAAGCATCAAGGCTATAGTGAATGAATTCTATGACCAGGGTCTTAGAATGATAGAGATTTATAAGCATCAGTTCAAGGATTTATCGAATGTCATCGCATCAATTAAGAACAGAAATTATAAATTTATTATTTACATGGATGACTTATCTTTTGAAGAATTTGAGATAGAATATAAGTTCTTGAAGGCAGTAATTGAAGGCGGAGTTGAGACAAAGCCGGATAATATTCTCATATATGCTACATCAAACAGACGTCATCTCATAAAAGAGACCTGGAATGACAGGGATGATGTTCAAAATGACAATGGAATGCATCGCTCGGATACGATGCAGGAGAAATTGTCTCTTGTGAACAGATTCGGTGTCACAATCAACTATTCCAAGCCAAGCCAGAAGGAATATTTCAATATAGTTATTGAGCTTGCCAAGAAAAACGGAGTCAACATGACGGACGAGCAGCTATGTGCTGAAGCTAATAAGTGGGAACTAAGCCATGGCGGAATCTCAGGACGAACAGCGCAGCAGTTCATAAATTATTGTCTTGGTCAGCAGTGAAGAGTAACATTTTAGCAGGGATGGAGAAATTCTATGATTAAGGGAGTAGATATATCTACCTTACTTGAACTTGAAAAACTTAAAACCAAATATTATGACAATGGAGCTGAAAGAAAGCTTGAAGAAATCTTAGCTTCACATGGAGTCAACAGTGTGAGACTGAGGTTGTGGAACAGTCCCTTCGACATTGATGGAGTGGCATACGGCGGCGGAAGTGACGACCTTGTGACTGTCATTGAGACTGCCAGAAGATGTAAGGCTGCCGGAATGAGCTTCTTGCTTGATTTTCATTATAGTGATTTCTGGGCTGACACAGGCAGGCAGATTAAGCCTAAAGCATGGAGAAGCTATAAGCTTGACAAGCTTTGTGAAGCAGTGAAAAGATATACAGTGTCAGTGCTTGAGTATCTTGCGGCAGCAGGTGTTTCACCGGATATGGTTCAGCCGGGCAATGAGATATCGAACGGAATTCTCTGGCCGGAAGGAAGATTCCCTGAGTACGAAGCGGCTTGCAGGCTTTTAGAGGCAGCTATATCGGGAATACGCTACGGTGCACCAAAAGCAAAGGTTGTGCTTCATACTGCGGCAGAGCCGGAACACGAAGTATATACGGCATTTCTTGACGAGTATGGCAAAAAATTTGATTACGACATTATAGGAATTTCATATTTTCCTTATAAAAAATCATACGGTCTTGGCACTTTGAAAGAGAATATTGACAGGCTTTCCGAAAAATACGGCAAAGAAGTATGTGTTGTGGAGACTGCAATGCCTTATACAGTGCAGGATTATGCCATTAAAGAAAAGCTGAGAGCCAACGCAAGAAAAGGCATGGCATCGAAGAATACAGCAATTCTTCAAAATTTCAATTATGACATAAGCCCCGAAGGGCAGCTTAAGTATATGCAGGAATTCGTTGTAATGGTGCAAAAATGCGCTTCATGCATAGGCTTTTACTATTGGGAGCCTGCGTGGATTCCGGTTGTCGGTTCAGGATGGGCAACGAGCGCCTCTATTCAATATCTCGGAGTGAAGGAGCCATGCGGGAATGAGTGGGCTAATCAGGCTCTATTTGATTATGAAGGAAATGCGCTTCCTGCGTTAAAGGCATTTGAATAAGTGAATTTAATAGACAATAACAAATAAGTGATTTATAATAAAAGGAATGAATAACATGATAAATTGAGTTGTTTCTCAAATAGCATGTTAGTCATTCCTTTTTTTAGAGAGTTATGCAGATAATTGCGAAGCTATATAAAGAGCACATTGACAAAAACACATATCAATTCGGAAAAAGCAGCGCAATTATCTGGTTTTAATTATTGTCAGCCGGAGCCTTTCCTACAGATTCACGTAACACAACTGTTGAGTGGAGAAGCATTGTGCTCACTGGAAGTCCTGACATTAAATCTTTCAGAAGAGAAAATGCAGACTTGCCTAGAGCAAATCGTTCCTGCCTTATGGTGGTTAAAGGAGGTGCAAGATATTTGGCTACGGGAAGGTCATCAAAGCCTGTTACACTGACATCCTCCGGAACGCGGAGTCCGAGCTTGTGAAGTTCATTTATTGTTCTTGCCGCAATCAGGTCACTCGCACACATGATTGCTGTGGCACCTTTATCTGTGAAAGACTTGACAAAATCGGACACTGTCTCGTCAGGGTAGTAGACAGTATGTCCGATGAGCTGCATATCAAGGTCAAGCTCAGCTTCGTTCATTGCATGTATGAAGCCCTGATATCTGAGTGCGGATATGTAGCTGTTCTTTGAACCGTTCAGAAAGGCTATCTTTTTGTGACCGTTTTCTTTAAGGTAACGTATGAGTGTCGAAAAACCGACATGAATATCCGTTCCCACATATGCAATATGCTCATTGGAAATATAGTTGTCGAAGAGAACAGTAGGGATTGTAGTCTTTTCAAGCTGCTTCATATATGCCTCATTGAGCTCAAGCCCAAGGAAAAAGGCACCTGAATAGCCGTTCTGTTTCATAAGGCTGTCGTAGGTCTGCCATGTCTGGAAATACTGGTCTATGGGAACAATATCCACCTCAAACTGAGCCTCACTTGCAACGAGGCGGAAGCCTGCTATAAGCTCATAACCGAACTGGTTGATATTCGCATATTCCATATTCTCTACTATAATACATACCTTCTGCCTTGAAGCCGGCTTCTTCTCCTTGATAACATAGCCCATCTCAATTGCGGTATCTAAGACCTGCTGACGCATCTCCTCACTGATATCGCTGGCGCCATGCAGTCCCTTAGAGACTGTACTTATAGAAATGCCGAGTCTTTCGGCGATGTCCTTTATAGTTACCATATATCCTCTTTTCTTCGAACTGTTTTTACACAAGTTTTCGAAAATACATAATTGAAATTATACGAAAATGATAGCACATTTTTACGCTAATGTAAATAACAACATCAAAATACCCAAAACAAATAATAAAAGCACGAAAAAATATGCAAAATGCACAAAAGGCTATTGACTTTTGCAGAACAGGAGAGTATTATCAGTACATAAGCTTTCGAAAGTTTCGTAACAGCTGTTTTAGAAGAGGAGCTTACGGAGTTCGGGAGAAAAAAAGAAAGAGAGGACATTTATTATGAGAAAGTTCAAAAAGGCTTTATCGGTCGCACTTGTAACGGCGATGGCATTTACATCACTTACAGCGTGCAGCAAGAGCAACAATGCAGGTAATGGTGACACGACAGCAACTACAGCAACTACAGCAGCACCAACATCTTCATCAGCAGCATCAACAGATGGTGAGACAGAGACAACCAAGACTGCCGCATCGGACAGACCGACACTTGCAGATTATGGCTCAGGCACAATTAAGATCTGGGTTGCAG
>OGUD01000817.1_pt1 | contig 20909 bp, 19 predicted proteins | sample 1573671 | NCBI WGS metagenome assembly OGUD01 (sample SAMEA2582065, study PRJEB24529) | metagenome | biome: Human gut stool | place: China | collected 2011 | reverse complement strand
TCGAGTTTTCTTACGGTGAGCGCAGCAAGTGCGCAGACCTACTGAACAGTTGCAAAATATCATTCAATCTTTGCACATACCTTTGATGTGTGAAACAGAGTTTTTCAATCATTATACAGCTTTAGAAATTCCACTGCTTCTTCAGGAACTCGTAAGTCTCCGCTTCCGTCTCAAGCACCTCATCCAATGACGGATGGGCGATCTTCTTATGATGTTCCATTGCAGCCTCGAGCATATCCGTGATCTCCAGATAGCTGATCTTCTTCCCGAGGAACTTCGCAACCGCGAACTCGTTCGCCGCGTTAAACACTACCGGCACGGAACCGCCCGCTTTTCCTGCTTCTCTCGCGAGTGCCAGGCCGCGGAAATTCTCGTAATCCGGCTTGTCGAATATGATCTCCTTCATGGACCAGAAGTCGAGACGATCTCCCCTCATTGGTCTGCGCTCCGGGTAATAGAGAGCATACTGGATCGGAAGCTTCATATCCGGCGTTCCGAGCTGCGCCATCACAGCACCGTCCTCAAACTGTACCATAGAGTGTATCACACTCTTCGGCTGCACAACGACCTGGACATCGTCCATTCCCACATCAAAAAGCCATTTCGCCTCCATGACCTCGAGACCTTTATTGACCATGGTGGAACTGTCGATGGTGAGCTTCGCTCCCATGGACCAGTTCGGATGCTTTAAGGCATCCTCCACCTGGACATTCTTCATCTGCTCTCTCGCCCATCCGCGGAACGGGCCGCCGGATGCTGTTAATAGGATCTTTTCAATCTTATTCCCGTGTTCCCCGTTTAAACACTGGAAGATCGCGCTGTGCTCACTGTCCACCGGAAGAAGACGGACTTTTTTCTCCTTCACAAGCGGGATGATGAGATGTCCCGCAGTGACAAGCGTCTCCTTGTTCGCCAGGGCAATGTCCTTTCCCGCCTCGATGGCAGCCATCGTCGGGCGGATGCCGATCATGCCCACCACTGCCGTCACGAGGATCTCATATCCTTCCATGACCGCGATCTCCAAAAGTCCTTCCATGCCGGAGACGATCTTCGTGTCTGTATCTGCCACGCGGACAGCCAGCTCTTTTGCCTTCTCCTCATCCCAGACACCGCAGATCTTCGGGGAGAATTCACGGATCTGGCTCTCCAGCGCATCGATGTTTCTTCCCGCCGCGATTCCTACAACTTCAATATCTCCGTTTGCACGGACTACATCCAAAGTCTGGGTTCCGATGGAACCTGTGGAACCCAGAATAGCAATTCGTTTCATCTCTTTGTCCTTTCCTACCGGATGCCCATAAATGTGATAGCGAAATAGATCGCCGGGGCGGTAAAGATCATGCTGTCAAACCGGTCTAAGATTCCGCCATGGCCAGGGATCAGATTTCCGTAATCCTTGATGTCATGGTTTCTCTTGATGGCGGAGGCCGCTAAGTCTCCCACCATGGAGATCACCGCCGCGATGGCGCAGGCAGCTCCCGAGATCACGCCCGGATTTATCACCTGGATCATATTGTTCTTAAAGAAGGTTCCGTAGAGGAATCCTAAGACTGCCGCGCCCACGACACCTCCGATGGCACCCTCCACGGTCTTTTTCGGGCTCAGCTTCGGGGTCATCTTATGCTTTCCAAAAAGCTTTCCCGCGCAGTAGGCGAAGGTATCACAGCCCCAGGAGCTTAAAAGGATCAGCCATACGAGATATTTTCCGTCCGGCATCTCCCGCACCTGATAGAGGTAGGAGAACATGATCCCCACATAGAAGATTCCAAAGAACGCCACCGTGATCTGCTCCGTCCCGTACTTCGGGAACGTCACCACGTAGATCGTCATTAAGATCATGAGGGAAATGATAGCGAGGAACGTCACATACTGCTCCCTGTTTCCCATGATCCAGTAATAAGCAACGACAGCCGCATAGCCCACAAACCCCGGTGCCGATCTCTCGATCTTCATGACCCGGTAAAGCTCATAAAGTCCGATCAAGGAGATCGCCATGGAGCCGAAATAAAGGACTGCACTGCCCTCAACAAGCAGAAACGCCGCAATGATCACAAGGACGATTCCGCTGATCAGTCTTGTCGTAAACATAAGATCACCTCTTACTCCGTTTTTACCGCCGTAACTCCTCCGAACCGGCGCTCTCTCTTATTATACTGGCGGATCGCGTTCAATAATTCTTCCTTATTGAAATCCGGCCACAGGCATTCTGTCACGTAGAGTTCTGAGTACGCGAGCTGCCATAACAGGTAGTTAGAGAGGCGAAGCTCCCCGCTGGTACGGATCATGAGATCCGGATCCGGGATTCCTGCCGTGTCCAGGTAGGACGCGAAAACTTTCTCCGTCATATCCTCCGGCGCGATCTTCCCTTCCTCCACATCCGTCATGATCTTTCTCACTGCTCTCGTGATCTCATCGCGGCTTCCGTAGTTTACGGCGATCACAAAGGTCATTCCTGTATTTTTTTTTGTCTTTTCTTCCAGGACATTGATCGCATCTACGATATCCGACGCAAAACGGCCTCTCTCGCCGATCATGCGGACGCGGATATTATTTTTCTCCGCCATCGCAAGGAGCCTCTTTGCGTAAAAGCGGAATAGCTGCATCAGCGCGCCGACTTCCTCCTCCGGGCGTTTCCAGTTCTCTGTGGAAAATCCGTAAACTGTCAGATACCGGATTCCAAGCCGTGCTGCGTCCTCAACGACCTGCTCCAGTGTCTCACATCCCTTTTTATGTCCAAGCTGTCTCGGAAGTCCGCGCTTCTTCGCCCATCTTCCATTTCCGTCTAAGATCAGCGCCACGTGGGCGGGAATCTTTAAATTCTCTTCCATGATTGTTCTCCCTTTATCTTTTGGCTCGTTGCCCGCGCAGACTATGAGAAACGTAAGCATTTCTCAAGTTACCGCGTCTTCTACACTCTGTTCCGGTCGTTGCTGGACAAGCGCCACTGGCGCTTAGCAACGTCAAAACCTCGTGCAAGCACGGGCCTTGACTCGTTGCCCGCGCAAACAAACGGGGACAGGAAAACTTCCCCTGCCCCCTGTCTGTTTTGTGTAGTAGGAAACTCCGATTAAACGGTAAGAATTTCCTTTGTCTTGTTCTCAACGGCCTTGTCGATCTTCTCGATGGACTTGTCGGTAAGCGTCTGGACTTTCTCGGTTATCTCTTTTAAATCGTCCTCAGAGATCTCATCGTTCTTCTCCATCTTCTTGAACGCTTCATTCGCGTCGCGGCGGATATTGCGGATCGCTACCTTAGCGCCGTCGCCTTTTTTCTTAACATCCTTTGCAAGCTCTTTACGTCTCTCCTCGGTGAGCTCTGGGAATACGAGACGGATCACGGAACCGTCGTTGCTCGGGTTGATTCCAAGCTCGGAGGTCTGGATCGCCTTCTCGATTGGGCGGATCAGGCTCTTCTCCCACGGCTGGATCAGGATCATTCTTGCCTCCGGAACGGAGATATTTCCGACCTGCTGGATCGGTGTCGGTGTTCCGTAGTAATCCACTTTGATCTTGTCAAGTACATGCGGGTTCGCACGTCCTACGCGGATGGATGCGTACTCGTTTAAGAGGGCATCGATGGATTTTTCCATTTTCTCTTCATATACTTTTAATTCTTCGCTCATGGTTTCCTCCTGTTATCAGACGGTAACGATCGTACCGTTAATTTTTCCCTGCATGGCGTTCGCGATTCCATCCTTTTCGTTTAAGGAGAATACCGCCATCGGCATTTTGTGTTCCATACACATAATAGAAGCAGTCAGGTCAACGACACCGAGCTGCTTGTCGATCACTTCCTGGATCGAGATCTCGTCATACTTTTTCGCATTCGGATTTACCTTCGGATCACTGTCGTATACGCCGTCGATGGACTTTGCGAGGAGAATGCAGTCTGCATCCATTTCGATCGCCATCAGAGTGATCGTCGTGTCGGTAGAGAAATACGGCTGTCCGATTCCACCGGCAAAAAATACGACCATTCCGTGCTCAAAATACTTGTTCGCGCGGTCCTTGGAGAACAGTTTTGTCATATTTCCGCACTCAAACGGGGTAAGGATCTGTGTCTTCATTCCCGCGTTCCGGAAGATCTCGGATACATAAATACAGTTCATGACAGTCGCAAGCATTCCAATCTGGTCTGCCTTCGGACGGTCGATCGCGTCGCTTGTACGTCCACGCCAGAAGTTTCCGCCGCCGATCACAACGCCGACCTGTACACCTGCATCAACAGATGCCTTGACCTGTCTTGCAACTTCCTTTACCGTATCTTCGTCAAAGCCAGTCTTTTTCGGACCTGCAAGGGCCTCTCCGCTGAGCTTTAAAAAAACTCTTCTGTTTTTCATTTTCTCTGATCTCCTCGTAATCTTCTGTGACTGTTTCGTTCCAGTCGCCACAAATCTCTTTTTCCTTTCCACAGGGCAGACCACGACCGCCCCGCGGACTTAGGATAAGTATAACACACTTTCGTCTGTTTGCCAACAGTTTCAGAGCGGCAGGATCCGCTTGTGGATGTTTCCCTGTCCTACCTCTTTTTATCTTCCCGGAAGCTCTTGAGCACCAGTGTTGTCGGATACCGGTACGCGTAGGTGCAGCCCTTCATAAGCTCCACTTCCTCCGGATTCCTGCACACGCTGAGGATCATATTTTCTTCTTCAGAGGTCAGGTACGCCTCCCCGTTTCCGTCGCGTTCCTTGATATCTTTATAGATCCGGTATTTCTTATAAAAATCCGGGCAGGATCCCTGGCGCATCTTAACCGGCTCCGGAACGATATTGACCCGGTACTGATCCGACATTCTGGCTAAAATGTTGTGGATCCTTTCACAGTATTCCCTCGAGACGAGTCTCGGTGAAGGAATACAGATCATATAGTTCATAATTGTGCCTTCCTTTGTCGTTTTTGAAAAGCAGATGACAGACTTCTGCCACATGCCTGCACTAGTATAGCATGAAATCCGCGTCTTGTGAACCACAAAATGCAGGCAGCCGCACCGCCAGGTATTCCATGTCACCTCCATGCAGAAAAAAACACCCGCGGCCGGATCGCTCCATGCCGCGGGCATATAATTCATCGTAACTATTCAGTGCATTCATTCATAGTTACAATTCTACCTATATTAGTGCTTCTTCTCCTCGTCCTTCAACAGGTTCGTCATGCTGTGCATGCTGATGCACAGGGTGGATGTGTTGTGAAGCAGGGCGGATGTCGCCGGGGCAAGCACGCCCATCACGCCTAAGATGATGAGACCAAAGTTGAAGCTGATGACAAAGCGGTAATTTCTGTGAACACGCCGCATCAGCGCATTGCTGATTGCTTTTAAAGTCACAAGCTGGAACATCGCGTCCTCGGAGATTGTGATGTCCGCGATCTCTCTTGCGATCTCAGCGCCCTCGCTGATCGCGATACCGACGTTTGCCGCGGAGAGTGCCGGAGAATCGTTGATTCCGTCTCCCACCATGATAACCTTATGGCCTGCGTCCTTCTCTGCTTCAACGAAGTTCGCCTTATCCTCCGGAAGGACCTCGGAGTGGTGCTCGTCCACGCCGACTCTTGCGGCGATGGCGCGGGCCGTTCTCTCGCTGTCTCCTGTCATCATGACGATCTTCTTGATACCAAGCTTTCTGAGCTCCTTCATGACTTCCGGAGCTTCCGGACGGAGCGGATCCTCGATGCAGATCACAGCCGCCAGTCTTCCCGCGATCGCGAGATACAGGTGGGAGTACTCTGCCGGAAGGGCTTCAAATTTCTTTTCTTCGCCCTCCGGGACTACACACTGCTCGTCCTCGAATACAAAATGGTAGCTACCGATCACGACTTTGTCCTCGCCGATATGGGATGCAATTCCGTGAGCAACGATATAGTCAACCTTGGAGTGCATCTCCTCGTGGACAAGTCCGCGCTCTCTGGAGGCCGCAACGACCGCGTTCGCCATGGAGTGCGGGAAGTGCTCCTCTAAGCAGGCAGCGATCCTTAACATCTCGCTGCGGTCACGTCCCTCAAAGGTCACAACGTCGGCAACCACCGGCTGTGCCTTTGTGAGGGTACCTGTCTTATCGAATACGATGGTGTCCGCCTCAGCGACTGCTTCCATAAAGGAGCCGCCTTTGACAGTCATCTTGTAGCTGCTTGCCTCTCTCATAGCAGAGAGTACGGAAAGCGGCATTGCGAGCTTCAACGCACAGGAGAAGTCAACCATAAGGATCGAGATCGCCTTTGTCACATTTCTTGTGAGAAGGTAAGTAACGATGGTTCCGCCGAGACTCCACGGAACGAGAGCGTCCGCAAGTCCGGATGCCTTTGTCTCTAAGGAAGACTTTAACTTCTCGGACTCCTCGATCATCTTCACAATGCGCTCGAATCTTGTGGATCCAGCTGCTTTCTTGACGCGGACGATGAGGTTTCCTTCCTCGACCGCGGTTCCGGCATAGACGTACATGCCGTTCTCCTTGCGGACCGGCTCAGACTCACCGGTCATTGATGCCTGGTTTACCATCGCCTCGCCGGAATCTACAATGCCGTCAAGCGGGATCACGCTGCCGACGCGGACGGAGACGAGATCTCCTTCCTTAATATCAGAGATCGGGACAAGTACTTCCCCGTCCTCTGTCTTCTGCCATACTCTCTCGATATTTAAGGACATGCTGCCCGCAAGATCGCTGACAGACTTCTTGTGGGTCCAGTCTTCCAGAAGCTCACCGATTCCGAGAAGGAACATAACGGATCCTGCTGTGTTGAAGTCGCACCGCAGCATGGACACCGTGATCGCCGTCGCATCGAGGACCTCGACCTCAAGCTTTCTTCCCGCAAGCTTTCTGATGCCTTTAATAACGAATGGAACAGACTGGATCGCTGTCCATACCGCACGGACCGGAGCCGGAAGGAAGATCTTTGTAAGGCATCTTGTAAGACACTTTGTCACGAGCTTTTCCTGGAACTCCTGATTTAACTCTCTCGTGCTTGTCACAGGCACGATCTCGTTTAACTCTTCATCGTCAAAGGAGAACCTTAAGATCTCAGCAATGAGATCTTCCTTTGAGCCTGTGTACGTGATCGCCGCATCTCCGATTCTCTCATATACCTTTGCTGCCGTTACCTGCGGAAGGGATGCGAGATAAAAGGAAAAGAGGTCCGCCTGTCTGACTGACAGGCGGCCTCTGGTGAGATGGATTCGGATACGGCCCTTGATATCATGTTTTACCGTAAATCTGATTCCTGATTTCATAATGATTATTCAGCGTCCTCTGCTTTTTCTGTTGTCTCTGTGAAGTCCTCTGCTGCTTCCTCTTCCTCACCGAATGCTTCTTCAGCACGTGCTCTGTTGATCTCCTTAGCCTCTGCAAGAACATCCTCAGCGTTTGCCTGGATGTTGGAAGCTGTTGTCATAACGCACTCTTTTGCGCGGAGACCTGCTGCGAGGCAGTTGATGTATAACTTCTTAGCGTCCTGGCTTCCGAGAACCTTGACACCAGCTGTCCCGAAAAGAACACCGCCTGCGAATACTGCAACATTTTTTAATTTCAAGCATTTCTTAACATCTAACATTTTAAATTCCTCCTGTAAGTAAAAAATATAATTTAATAGTAAATGATCTGTCCTGTTTAAAGCCTGCTGACCTGGCTTTTAGCTGCCGGATCACTTGTGCTTATATCCGGTATACATCACCATAGCAAAGCAGAAAACAGTTGCCCACGCCCAGAATTTATGGTGTTTCATCGGTTTTCACTCCCTTGCATTTTACTTGGCAGAACGTCGAAAACCGGAAGGCTTTCAAACGTTTCCCACATGGTAACTCTTTTCCTGCCGGTTAGTCAATCATAATATTTTAAAATATTTTATGTTGAAAAAAAATGTCATTTTCTGATAATTTGCTGTCATCCATAACTCCATGACCTGCTGTTTTCTCCGCGTTTATGACGCACTGAAGGAACAGCATTTTTCTTTCTCTTTTTCGGTCTGTCTGAGACCGTTCTTTCCGTGGAACTCCGGGGCGATAACCTCGTTTTCCCCGTCTGCGCGCACTCCTGTTTCATCCGTAAATACATACTGGTAAACGCGCTTTAAGACGCCCATCTCCTCCAGCATGCGGATCGTGCGGTAGACTGTGGAAAGACCCACGGTGGAATCTCTCTGTACCGCCTCATAGTAAACTTCCTTGCAGTCGGTCCAGTTCTGTTCTAAGATCACATCAAGGATGACCATTCTCTGCTTTGTAATACGCTTCCCAAGTCTCTGGAACTCATTAACGATGTCTTTCTTCTGCCACATCCGGCATCCCTCTCATTCCTAAAAAGTGTGTTCCTGCCCTGCAGAGAGCCAGGCATTTGGAGTTTCAACCGAAACCGTTTTTTCGTTTACGCCTGCTTCCACTCGATATTGCGGAGCACATAGCCGGCCTTGCTCACGATGTCACGGATCTCACGGTCTGTCAGCTTTGTTTTCATACGGACATCGGCTTCCTTCTTCTCGAGGTTTACCTCAGCCCAGTTGCCGTCCTTCTCATTGAACGCATTCTCCACATGGAGCTTGCAGTGTTTGCATTTCATGCCGTCCACTCCGATGACTGCGTAGTACGGATAGTCTGAAGCATTTTTATCCTGCACTTTGATCTTCTTTTCTACATCTTTCGTTCCGCAGCAGCCATAGGTGAACTGGCGGATCGAACCTTTCACCGCGAAGATCGCGACAACGATCAATGCGACGATAATAATACCATTTATCATGACGGATCACGCCTCCTCTTAATTTTCAGAAACTACAGTTTTTCATTCCCCATGGGGTATCTTCTTTCACCTGTTAGTTTCTACTAACAAAGATTAGCACCAACTAACCATCTTGTCAATCCTCTTTGTCACTTTTTTGACATTTTATTTCAATACAAAAAATACTCTCATCCCTGACAGTGCCGTTCTTCTCATACTGGCTCTTCGCCTGCTCTCCGGAGACAGGCATCTGCAGTTGTTCCTGCTGCCCTCTTCTCTTTTTATTTTGCATAAAGTTTTACTTTAGCGGAACTTTCAAAAATGAATGTGCCTTGGCACATTCCCGCGCGAGCTATTACGCAAAACAGGCAGCCTGTCTCCAGGCTGCCCATCTCTATATAATATTCATTTACTGTGCGATCGAAAACATCTTATTCACGGTCTTCGAATCCAGGCTGTGGTTGTATACAAGATTCTCATACTCCACCAGCTGTTCCTTCCAATCGTAGTCCCCGCTCTCCGCGTCCTCCCAGCTGTGGTAGGTTCCGTCGGATTCCCAGATTCCAAGGTGATGGATGATCGGAAGCTTTTCGGAAAGCTGTAAGAGGAATTCGTTATACGGAGTCAGTGACAGGTTCGCGCGCTTTAATACATAGGAGGAAAGGTAAATTGCACCTAACCGTCCCATGTCCTCCGAAGGCTGGTCGTAGTTGGTCCAGATCACAAACGGGGTCTCGTACCAGACCATTTTCTGCTCATTCGGAACCTTCGCACTCTCCACGCCCATAGCCTCATCGAAGAACTCGTCCTCGATTCCCGGCTGATGGTCGCCGAACATGACGATCATCGTCGGCTGGTCGCACTGGGAGAAATAATTTACAAGCCACTCAAAAGCTTCATCAGATTTCTTCACGAGGGACAGATACATGTCTGCCTCCGGATACTTTCCTTCCATGTCCCCGGTGAGCCATACTTCCTGGTCAAAATTCGCGTATGGGATCGTATAGCCGCCGTGGTTCTGCATGGTCACATTAAAGAGGAACAGCTTGTCATCCGGATTTGCCTTCTGCTCGATATACTCGGTGATGACCTTAAAATCGCTCAGGTCACTGATATAATTTCGAAGTTCATCCCGGCTTTCGTAGGCGCTGATATCCATGAAATCGCTGAAGCCCAGGTTGTTGTAGAAGATGCGGCGGTTCCCGGTCGCAGCCGGGTACGGGAGACTGGCAACCGGTGTGTATCCCTGATCCCTCACCGTGCTGACCATGGAGCGGACGCCCGGATTTACATAGAACTGATAAGCCACACTTCCTCTCGGCATCAGATACATAGAGTCACCGATCAGAAATTCAAACTCAGAGTTGCTGGTCATGGCGCCAAATACCGGCATGCAGAGCTTTCCTTTTACGGTGTTCTCCGTCAGGCTGTGGAGAAACGGGAGATAATCGATATTTGTCGTAAAATCTCCGTCCACCGCCAGATCGGAAAGACTCTCGTTCATGATACAGATAATATTCGTCGGCTGGACCGCGTCCCCGGACGCCACCACTGCAGCAGTCTCCCCATTCCGCTCCTTCTCACTGTCCACATATTTGTCGCAGATTTCCTGGATCTTCGCCTGGGAGTAACCTCCCGGCGCTTTCTTTACCAGATATTTGATCGAGATTGCGGAGGACAGGATATAGCCATTCTCTGCGTAGGAGGTCGTCGGATCCCAAAGGTTTACCTCCAGAGACAGGCCTGAGATCATAAAGTTATAAAAGCAGGCGATAAACGCAGCAACCGCACCAGCAGAAACGCTGAATACCACTGCTCTTTTCTTTTTTCCTTTTACCCGCACAAACACAAACTGCGCCAGCGCGTTCCATATGATCAGGAGAACACCGCAGATGATCATCATAAATGTCGGGGTGTAATCGTAGCTTCCTGCAACCGTCATCGCGGTCTTCACCGCCAGAACATCGCCCATCATGATCGGACGGCTTCTGAAGGAAACGACAAACGCCTCCGCCAGGGAGATCGCATAGAGGATCACAGAAGAGACCGGAACGGAAATCCGGGTGCTGCCGGAGATTCCGAATACCAGAAGGTACAGCGCGAACATCCATACAATGTTGAGCACCGCGTTCTTCGGAAGTACCATCACAAAGTTTCCGGTCACGAACTCGAACATGACATAGGAGAACACCGGCGATAATAAAAATAATGCGATAGCGCCTGCATGTTTCAGTCTGTGGTCTTCCCTCTCTTCATACTCCCCTGTTCTTTCTTCAAACTTTTCGTCCATATACGTTTATTTCACTTTCTAAATCTGTCTGTCAGAAACTTGTTCAGCAAAATCTCATCCGCAGGGCTTGCCACCGGCAGCTGCTTCCGGATCCATAGCAATTTAAAAGAACTGCTGTCGATAGTTTTCCAAGTGCATAGCCGCCCAAACGTGTGCCTGCTGGACTTTTATCTTCTATTACATTAATTTCTATGGGAATTCTCTCCCTCACGGATCGCCCAGCGCATCTTCGTGGATCTCGCCCTCGGATTTCTCTGACATTCCTCCGCGGACGGGCGGATCACATCGTTTGCCACGTCACTGTAAAGTCCATCTTTTTTGCCTTCTTTGAAGTAATACTTTACGAGACGATCCTCGCCGGAATGGAACGTCAGGATCGCCGCTCTTCCGCCCGGTGCCAGGATACCCGGAAGCTTTGTAAGGAAACTTTCCAAAACCTCAAATTCCTGGTTTACATCGATCCGGAGTGCCTGGAAACATCTCTGGCAGGACTTCTTCACCGCTTCCTTACGCTCTTTTTCCGGAATGAAGGAAAGTGTTGTCTCAATGACTTCTTTAAGTGCTGTCGTCGTCTCAATATACTGGCGCTTTCTATTTCTCTTCGCAATCTCCCTCGCGATCTCCTCCGCATACGGCTCGTCGGAATTTTCCACAAACATTCCGGCGATTTCTTCCATATCCATCTGCTTTAACCGCTCCGCCGCGGAGATCCCCTTTTCCGGATTCAGTCTCAGGTCTAACGGACCGTCCGCCTTGTAGGTAAATCCGCGTTCCGGGTTATCGATCTGCATGGAGGACACACCGAGATCCGCCAGAACGAAATCAAAAAGTCCGGTCTCCGGGACAAGCTTATCGATATCCGCGAAGTTCATCTGCTTCACCGCAAGGATGTCCTCGTCAAATCCGCGCTCCTTTAACCGTGCCTTCGTCTTCACGATCTCGATAGGATCCACATCAAGGCCGTACATGTGTCCCTGTCCCTCGAGTTTCTTCAACATCTCCGTTGGGTGCCCGCCGTAACCCAATGTAGCGTCAAGCCCCTGCATTCCCGGTCTGATATCCAGGAAATCCAGGATCTCGTTCACACAGATCGAGATGTGCATGCCTGCCGGAGTGCTGCCTTTTTTGATGACCTTCTCGACCGTGTCAGCATATTTCTCCGGATTCTGTTCTTTATACTTTTCCTCAAACCGTTTCGGATGTGTCCCGCTGTAACGGACACGCCGCTTGTGTACCGGTGCTCCCTGTACCTCTTTTTCTTCCATGTCAAAACCTCGTATTTATCGCTGTTTTTCTACACATACCGGTTTATCTTAACATATTCTTCATATAAATGTAAAGTATCTTTTCGTTGACAGAAATTATGGCTCTTCCGGAGTGCTGCCGTTCACGCCCAGCCAGATAGCCACCGGTTTTTCCAGTACTTCACACGCCTAATCACTCAATCGTCAAAATCCTGTCATATTTGTTCGAGATGCGCATATATTTCAAATTTGTCATCTTTTTTCTAAATATTCTGCCTTTTACTTGTTTTTGCATCATAAAACTGATATAATGATTTTATTATAACTGCTCCGTGTTTCCGTGTCTTCGATCAGCGAAAAAACTCAAAACGCTGGTCTGACGGACAGTTATCATATAATTACAATACCTGGAGGGATGCTACATGAAAGGCAACATTATCGTTGGACAGTCCGGTGGCCCGACTGCCGCTATCAATTCCAGTCTCGCGGGCGTTTACCGCACCGCTATCGACCGCGGAGCAAAAAAAGTATACGGCATGCGTCACGGCATTCAGGGTCTCTTAAACGAAGATTATATCGATCTTTCCGAACATATCCAGACGGATCTGGACGTAGAACTTTTAAAACGCACACCTGCTGCCTATCTCGGATCATGCCGCTATAAGCTCCCGGAGATCCATGAGGACATCGCTACATACGATAAAATCTTTTCTATTCTCGACAAGCTTGAGATCGAGTGCTTTATCTATATCGGCGGAAACGATTCCATGGATACGATCAAAAAGCTGTCCGACTACGCGATCTTAAGGGGTCATCCAACCAAATTTTTAGGCGTTCCGAAGACTATCGACAACGATCTCGCCCTGACCGACCACACACCGGGATACGGCAGCGCGGCGAAATACATCGGAACATCAGTGAAAGAGATCATCCAGGACAGCCAGGCGCTGATCTACGATAAGGGCCTTGTCACCATCGTCGAGATCATGGGCCGAAACGCCGGATGGCTCGTTGGTGCCGCGGCGCTCTCCAAGGGCGAGGATTGCGATGGCCCGGACCTGATCTATGTCCCGGAACTTCCCTTCGATATCGACAATTTCCTTGTCCGCATTAAGGAACTCCTGGCAGAAAAGACTTTCGTTGTGGTTGCCGTCTCCGAAGGCATCCGCCTGGCGGACGGACGTTATGTGTGCGAGCTCACCGACGGTGTGGATTTCGTTGACGCCTTCGGCCACAAGCAGCTCACAGGCACCGCGAACTATCTTGCCCGCCGTCTGGCTCAGGAGATTGGCTGCAAGACGAGAACCATAGAGCTTAGCTCCATGCAGAGAGCGGCCTCCCATCTGGCATCCCGAATCGACATTCTGGAAGCTTTCCAGGTCGGCGGTGCCGCCGTGAAGGCAGCCGACGAGGGCGATACCGGTGAGATGGTCATCATCAAACGTCTCTCCGATGACCCGTACCAGTCCACCACAGACCTTAGAAATGTCCACAAGGTCTCCAATGTGGAAAAAGTGGTCCCGAGGGAATGGATCACCGAGGACGGTACCTACGTCACCGACGAGTTTATCAGCTATGTCCGCCCGCTGATCCAGGGTGACGTGTCACCAGTTATGGTGGACGGAATTCCGCGATATCTGTATCATAAGAAGAAATAATGGCAGAAACCTTTTCCCTGCCGCGGCGGGCCGCAACGGCAGCAGCTTTTTATAACCGCATAAGTTTCCTTTAAGGATTTCTAATGAGCTTAAAAGACCTCCTACAGGAATACAGAACCATAAACTTAGATTCTGTCTCCTGGGAGGTCTTTCTTTATTCATCTTTATTCATTCCTGCTGCCATCATTCATGGTTTCCAAGCTTTCCAATGATTCCGACAGGCACTTTCTGACATTTTTACGCGTCAGATCTTGAAAACGCATTCTTCATGGAATTGCTGAGCTCAAAGAGCACATGATCCAGGGTATTTCCTGTCTCCTCTTTCAACATCTTCGCGATCTCGCGGTTCGCTTCTTCTAAAAGTCTTCTGCTCTCCGCCGGATCCGTAACCTTCGCCGCCTCTTTATCATACTTGTTGAGCAGCGCATGCCCCTTCGCCTCCACAGCGTTCTGGTAGCGCTCGATGTGGATCGCGGATTTTGCGAAGGACGCGTCCGCCATAGCCGCGATCATTCTCGCGGACCAGTAGAAGTTCTCTGTAGAGACTTCCTTCGTGGTGTTCGCAAGGTACTCCGGTGTCTCGTCCACAGCCGCGTAGAACGGAACCAGGGTGTTGAACGCGTTTGACGCGAAAGCCAGCCACTGGACCGCCTGACAGTTTGCCGGGGCACCCGGGCGCATCTGGATCAGAGCAAGGAAATCATTGCGGTTGATGCCGATAGCGCGGTATTTGCCCTTCTGGAGTCCGTCACCGCTCTTTGCGTACGGATCATAAGGGGTTCCCTGGAAATGGGAGGAAAGAGCATACTTGACATCCTCCACCGTGATCTTCTTCTCCGGAACCATGCTCCACGGGATATCGTCGGATTCCGGTCTGTAGTCCGCGTCCGGTCCGTCCCACTTCTTTGTCTTCGGATTAAAGTAGCGCTCCATGAACCATGCTCTTGGTGTATTGTAGATATGGTCGGAATCGCTGTGGCTTCCAAATGCCGCGCGGGCATCAAAATGGCTTCCATTTCCTCCGTTTAAGGAGAGGTCCAGGTGGTTCTCAGCGATAAACTCTCTTAAGTCGGAAGAACACATATGTTCATTCTGCTCGGAGAACGCGTCGTTTAAGTCAAAATCATCGATACCGAACTGGTTCGGCATCACCACGTAACGGTCATCCGGAACACGCTTTGCGATCCAGTGATGTCCGCCGATGGTCTCAAGCCACCAGATCTCGTTGACGTCCTGGAACGCGATACCGTTCATCTCGTAAGTCCCGTACTTCTCCAAAAGACTTCCGAGGCGGATCACACCTTCTCTCGCGCTGCTGATATACGGAAGCGTGATGTACACAAGGTCTTCCTCACCGATTCCACCGACGATCTCCTCTTTTCCGTCCTCCGCCGGCTGTAACTTTACAAGCGGGTCTGCTCCGAGAACACGGGCGTTGGATGTGATGGTTTCCGTAGCTGTCATGCCGACATTCTTTTCATTAACGCCGCTGGCCGCCCAGATTCCCTTTCCCTTAATGGCGTTCGGAACTGCCGTAAACTTCATCGGATCTCCCGGAAGATCGATCTCAGCATGAGAGAGAACAGACTTATAAACCTTCGGCTGCTCCTCCGGGTGGATCACCACAAATTTTTTCGCCGTAAAATGTCCGGAACCGGAATCATCATTTCGCGCGATCATCGTTGAACCGTCATAAGACGCGTTTTTTCCTACAAGAATCGTTGTGCATGCCATGTCAAATACCCTCCAAAACTATAATATGCGGCCGTCACTGTCCGCCAGCCGCGGATACGTCCAGTTTAGTACGCTTCGGAGTTTCTGTCAACTAACTGAGGTACCGCGGCAAAGCAGCACCTCACACAGAACCTCCTGTCAACAGTCTCTTTCAGGTTCATGGTAATCGGCAGCTTCTTCCGAATGCACAGCAGCGCAGAACGCCCCAGGGGAATTTTCTCTCCCTGGGGCATTCTCTTATTTCTTCCAAATATTCAATTACTTAAAGTACTTCACACCACTCTCAAACAGCTTCAGATCCTGCTCGCCTGTGATGTTCTTTGCAACATAGTCGCCGCGTCTCTCAGCATGGCCCATCTTACCGTAGACACGTCCATCCGGGCTTGTGATACCTTCGATCGCCATGAAGGAGCCGTTCGGGTTCCAGTATTCGTCCATGGTCGGAACACCGTTAAGGTCAACGTACTGGGTCGCAACCTGTCCGTTTGCGAAGAGCTTGTCGATCCATTCCTTCGGAGCCACGAAACGTCCCTCGCCGTGGGATACCGGGTTTGTGTAAACGCCGCCAAGTTCTGCGCCTGCAAGCCACGGGGACTTGTTGGAAACGACCTTTAAGTTAACCATCTTGGAAACGTGGCGTCCGATGGTGTTGTAGGTTAAGGTCGGGGAATCCGGCTTCTGCTCTACGATCTTTCCTTCCGGCACAAGACCAAGCTTGATGAGAGCCTGGAAACCGTTACAGATACCGAGCATTAATCCGTCACGCTCATTTAAGAGCTTCATGATCTCGTCCTTTAATACCTCGTTGCGGAACGCAGTAGCGAAGAACTTTGCGGAACCTTCCGGCTCATCACCTGCGGAGAAGCCGCCCGGGAACATAACGATCTGGGACTCTTCGATGCTCTTTCTGTAGACTTCTACGGAATCGCGGATGTCCTCGGCGCTCATGTTCTTGAATACCTTTGTGATGACCTTTGCTCCCGCACGCTCGAATGCCTTCGTGCTGTCGTACTCACAGTTTGTTCCCGGGAAAACCGGAATAAATACGGTCGGAGTACCGATCTTATGATTGCAGATCACAACGTTCTCTGCCTTAAATACTTCGTTCTTAACTTCTTCTTTCTTTACCGCGCTCTCTGTCGGGAATACATCCTCGAGAGCTGCGTCCCATGTCTTTAATGCCTCGTCGAGCGCAATGGAGACATTGCCGTACTCGAAGGCTGCCTTGTCGGTAACTTCACCGATGACACGGTAGCTCATCTGAAGCTCGCCGACCTTATCAGCCGGAACCTCGCAGACGATATTGCCCCATGCCGGTGCAAAGAAGTCTCTCGGATCCACGTCATGCTCGATCTTGACACCGGGGGGGTTTCCGAAGGCCATCTTGCTGACTGCCTCTGCGATTCCGTTTGCCTCTGCGGCGTACGCGGAGATCACGCGGCCTGCCTTGATGTCCTCATGGAGTTTATCATATCCAGCCATGATCTGGGCATAATCCGGAAGATCATAGGAATCTTTTTTAATTTCAAATACAACGATCTTATTTCCGGCCTTCTTGAATTCCGGGGAGATCATGTTCTTCGCGCTTGCAACGTCAACCGCGAAGGAAACCAGGGTCGGCGGGACGTCGATCTCTTTTCCGCTCTCCTCATCAAAGGTACCGGACATACTGTCCTTACCGCCGATGGACGGAAGTCCGAAGCCCAGCTGCGCATTGTAGGCACCGAGAAGTGCTGCGAACGGCTGGCTCCATCTTGCCGGCTCGCTGCTCATTCTGCGGAAGTACTCCTGGAATGTGAAGCGAATCTTCCTGTAGTCGCCGCCTGCTGCCGCGATCTTAGCGACAGATGTGAGGACTGCATAGATCGCGCCGTGATACGGACTCCAGCTGGAAAGATACGGATCAAAGCCGTAGCTCATCATGGTCACAGCGTCGCACTTTCCTTCCAGAACCGGAAGCTTAGCGACCATGGTCTGGATCTCCGTCTGCTGATATTTTCCGCCGTACGGCATCATAACGGTAGATGCGCCGATGGAGGAGTCGAACATCTCCACGAGACCTTTCTGGGAGCAGACATTTAAGGAACCGAGCATCTTCAGCCATTTTTCCTTAACGTCTCCTACTTCTTTCTTTTCAAACGGAGTTCCCTCATGGTTCGGAACCTCCAGGGTAACGTCTGTCTCCTGATGAGCGCCGTTTGTGTCGAGGAACGCACGGCTTAAGTCAACGATGGTCTTTCCCCGCCATGTGAGGACGAGTCTCGGGCTCTCTGTGACTGTTGCGACTGTGACAGCCTCAAGGTTCTCCTCTTTGGCGTATCCTAAGAATGTGTCAACATCTTTCGGATCAACGACAACTGCCATTCTCTCCTGGGACTCAGAGATCGCAAGCTCTGTTCCGTCAAGACCTGCGTACTTTTTCGGTACTTTATCGAGATCAATCAGAAGTCCGTCAGCGAGTTCACCGATCGCTACGGAAACTCCGCCTGCGCCAAAGTCGTTGCACTTTTTGATCAGTCTGGAAACTTCCGGACGGCGGAACATTCTCTGGATCTTTCTCTCGGTCGGGGCGTTACCTTTCTGGACCTCAGCGCCGCAGACCTCGATGGATGCCTCTGTGTGTACCTTGGAGGAACCTGTCGCACCGCCGATTCCATCACGGCCGGTACGTCCGCCGAGAAGGATGATCACATCACCCGGATCGGATGTCTCACGGATCACGTTCTTTCTCGGAGCTGCCGCCATAACGGCACCGATCTCCATTCTCTTCGCAACATAGCCCGGATGGTAGAGTTCTTTTACATAACCGGTCGCAAGACCGATCTGGTTTCCGTAGGAGCTATATCCATGGGCAGCCTCTGTAACGATCTTTCTCTGCGGAAGCTTGCCCTTTAATGTCTGATTTAACGGCTTTGTCGGGTCAGCGGCACCTGTGATGCGCATTGCCTGGTATACATAGGTACGTCCGGAAAGCGGGTCACGGATCGCGCCGCCAAGACAGGTTGCCGCGCCGCCGAAGGGTTCGATCTCTGTCGGGTGGTTATGGGTCTCGTTCTTGAAGTTTACGAGCCACTCCTCGGTCTTTCCGTCGATCTCCACCGGAACGACGATGGAGCAGGCGTTGATCTCGTCGGATACCTCAAGATCCTCTAACTTGCCCTCTTTGCGGAGTTTCTTCATACCCATGATCGCAAGGTCCATGAGACATACGAACTTGTCGTCGCGTCCTTTGTAGATCTCCTTGTGGTCAGCAAGGTACTGGTTGTAGGTATCCTCGATCGGTTTCTTGTAGTCGCCCTCTGTGAATGTCACATTCTTGAGTTCTGTGGAGAATGTGGTGTGGCGGCAGTGATCGGACCAGTATGTATCAAGCACGCGGATCTCTGTCACGGACGGATCTCTGTGCTCTTCGTTCTTATAGTAGTTCTGGATGTGAAGGAAGTCTTTGAAGGTCATTGCAAGGTTTAAGGAACCGTAGAGTTCCTTTAAGGCCGCCTCGTCCATATCCTTAAATCCGTCAAAGACCGCAACGTCTTCCGGCACATCAAATACGGTGACAAGTGTCTCCGGGATCTCCTCGGACGCCTCTCTGGAGTCCACCGGGTTGATACAGAAGGACTTGATTGCTGCGATCTCCTCCCCGGAAAGCTTTCCGGAGATCACATAGGTCATTGCGGAGCGGATCACCGGCTCCTCGTTCTCGTTTAATAACTTTACACACTGCTCTGCGGAATCGGCTCTCTGGTCAAACTGTCCCGGCAGATACTCAACGGAGAATACCACATCCTCCGCGCTGTGCGGGAATGTCTCCTCAAACACATCGTCTACCGGCGGCTCGGAAAAGATCGTTCCGAGTGCCTCTTTATATACGTCCTCAGAAATATTTTCAATATCGTAGCGGACTAACACACGGACGCCCGTTACCCCTGTAATGTCAAGATAGCTTGCGATCTCCTCGCGAAGCTCTCTTGCCTTGATTGCATATTCCGGTTTTTTCTCAACAAATACGCGCTTTACGCTCATAGTCTCTCCTCCTGGAAAACGGCTTTGTCAGATGGTTTTCATTTTGCCTTAATCATAGCACAGGTCAGTGTGATTAGTAAAGTTAATATATTTAATTATTTTTATTATTTATACTTATATATTGATTTTAACTCTGTAAGCTCTGGTTGATCTTGCTCATGCTCAGCGCGTCCATGGTCACCTTCATGATCTCCCGGACCTCGTCCTCGGTCATCTTCATGCGCTCCGCAAGCTCGGAAAGCTTTGCCTCGCGTCCAAGCTCCTCCGCCATGGATTTCGATACCTCCTGATATCCGCTTCCTTCTTCTGATCGTTGATGATCTCCTCCATACGGACACGGATCCGGCTCTCCAGAAGTTTTTCAAAACTACCCTCGAACCCTTCATCTGCCAGCATCATGAGCTCCAGACTGGCTTCCTGGATCAGGTCCGCCATCGGGACACCTTTGTTAATGTAATCCTGGACGAAGAACAGGGCATTCTTTAAGTTGCCCTCGATGAGGCGCTCTCTCGCCGCCTTGTTTCCGTTCCGGATCTCGCCGAGAAGCTTCGCGTTCTCCGCCTCGCTGCATGGCGGGATCGCCGCGATCTCCTCCATATATACGCGGTAGATGTCCTCCGCGCTTAAATCCTCCTCGGAGTTGTTGAACTCGTCGTCAACCTTCGCGTTCTCTATTTCGTTCTCATATCTCATTTTTTCTGCCATAGCCTCTATAAACCTCTCTGATTTTTCTTGATTACTGCTTCAGCTTTCACAGTTATTCTCTCTTCGCAAAGCTTTTTGCTTCTCCTTTGCACCTGTTTTTCTTATTTTTCGCACGACGGATTTCTTCTTCCAGATTGTTGTACTCGTTGTTTTCCATTTTCTTACGGCATTGCTGAATCAGATATGTAATATCTTCGGCAACATCGCTGAATTCACCTTTCTGAATGGCATCCAATGGGTTGAAGTTGTTGTCGGTATGTTCCAGGCAAGGTTCGCAGAGACGAGAAATACTGTAAACCAGTTCGCTGGCAAAGTCGTTGCCTTGATAGTAATAAAGTCCCTTTTCGAGTACGGTGTTGTTGTCGAGGCGGCACATGGCTACGGTGCCGGAACGTTTCATCTGTTTGATGAGCTGTTTTTCAAATTTTGTGGAACCCATAGCACGACGCAGTCCTCGAAGATTTTCGTGGAGGAAAGAAGTGACGGTCAGTTCGAAGTTGGTTTCTGCATATTCCAGCACTTTGGAAAGCCCTTCGCGGGTGTCCTTACGCCCCAGTTGC
>OGUD01000812.1_pt1 | contig 21079 bp, 18 predicted proteins | sample 1573671 | NCBI WGS metagenome assembly OGUD01 (sample SAMEA2582065, study PRJEB24529) | metagenome | biome: Human gut stool | place: China | collected 2011 | reverse complement strand
GGACACCCTTGCCTTCGGCTATATCCTTCCCACTACCGGGCGGATTCGGGACTTTAACCCGTTAGAAACGTGCGCCGCTAGGCGCACACCTAAAAAGAGGAGAGCTGCCCGCTCTCCTCTGATCTCACTTTTAATATTCCGGCTCGATCAATCCGTAAGTATTGCCTTTTCTCTTATAAACAACATTGACATCCTCTGTCTCTGCGTTGATGAATACATAGAAATCATGTCCTAATAATTCCATCTCTACACATGCATCCTCCGGATACATTGGTTTCATATCAAACTTCTTGGTTCTGATGATCTTGATCTCTTCATCATCCTCTGACTTCTCATCCAGAAAATCCTGTTTGAAAACTGCTGCTGCATTCTGCTGCTTTGTTACAAGTTTTGTTCTATACTTTTTAAGCTGACGTTCAATGACTTCCTCTACCAGATCAATGGATACATACATATCACTGCTTACCTGTTCGGAACGGATATAACTTCCCTTCATAGGAATCGTAACTTCAACTTTCTGGCGTTCCTTCTCTACGCTCAATGTTACATTCACTTCTGTGTCCGGAGTAAAATACTTCTCAAGCTTATTCAGCTTGTCCTCCACTGCGGCTTTCAGTCCTTCTGTCAATTCGATGTTTCTTCCTGTGATCTTAATTCTCATGATGTCCAACCCCTTTGTCGCTTATTTGATATAATGATCCAATTCCATGCTATGTCAGATAGCTTTCTGAATGCTTATTTATATCATGACTTTATTATAGCATGTTTTTATACATTATCAACATTTTTTTGTCTTAAACCGAAAACTTTTTATATATTTTATATAATTTCTGAAAATTTTAGAATCTCTGAACAGGCTTTACGCCAGCGACAGCGCAAAATAACCATCCGCAAGCAGTCTTTCCTGTCTTTCTTTGTCATCGGAAGAAAGCACCATAATTCCCTCTCTGTCATACACCAGGCGCGCTGTTTTGGTCTGCGCCATAAGTTCCGGCAGAAGTTTCTCAAACTGTTCTTCGCTCAGTGTCGTTTCGATAATATGCAGGTTCTCATTCTCCGGACAGTACATTAAAATATCAGCGTCTTCTGCGCTCTCGTCTCTGGAAATATCATCACTCCACACTACCTTCACCGTTCTTCCGCCACAGAAACAGTTAAAATCCATCGCAAAACGGATTGCCGCCTCATCCCATGCAATAAAACCATCTCTCATCAATTTCTGCTCCCGGATTTTTTGATATTCTGCCGCAGTGATCTCCTCCACAGAATAACTGTTTAATTCCGCTGCAGAAAGTTCCGGCACATCCTGTTTTTCCAGTAAACGCTCCGATGGATACGCCTCTGTGAACCCAACCTTACGGTAATAGCCGACAAGCTCTTTTTCCGCCGGGACTAACACCAACGGCATATTAAAAATCTCTTCTGCCTTCTTTAAGATTTTCCCTGCATAACCTCTGCTACAGTATTCCGGGAGCGTTGCCACTGAATATACATACTTCGCCGGCTTCCACTCCTCACCATCCCTGATATTCATATCTAAAAAGCTTGCCATGGAAACCGCATGCCCATCCTGACAGATGAGCAGCATATTATCCTCTGTCATCCGTTTGTCCAGATAAAAATCTACCAGTTCCGCCTCATCGCCAAAACAGGTCTCCCATATTTTGTGGATTTCTTCCCTGTTTCTTTCCTTATCTGCAAAAATGACATCACTTGAGACCGCCACATATTTTTTCAGCAGGATTTCCGGATAATAGGACATCTTAGCCTTGCGCAGTCCCGGATCCCCCGTATCTTCCTCACGGTTTACATAAGTATAATTTTCACACGCATGTAAAACAAACTGCTGGTTGATCATCGGATATGCGCCCTGCATATCCGGAAATGCTTTTTCGAAGTGTACAACATACGTGTCACTGTTTAACGGTTCCCCGATAGAAAACGCAACAATCTGCCCTGCCTTCCGGATGATCCCACCGACAAGCCCGAGTTCTTTTCTATGGTCAAATGCCTCATGGAGCACTGACATCTCAAGTTCCATCTCTTCATTCCATTTCTCTGCCCTCATTTTGATCCATGTGTAAGTCATATTGCGGCATTCTTCTATATTGGAATCATTCAGTTCCTCATAGCACCAGTCATCCTCATCCTGAAATCTCGCAATATGATTTCTCTTGCCATGCATCTTTTTCCCCGCAAGCGTTGCTAATTTTTCTCTGGAATAAATGTAATCATAATCGTTCCGGTCTCCCTGGATCAAAAACTGTTCCGGATACCATGTAAGCATCTGCTCCCGGTCTGCTTCGCTCAATGGGCTCATAATAAGTGGGCGTTTTTCTTCCTCACAGATTGTGCGCAGTTCATCGATGACTTTTCTGCGGTCACCTGCCCCGATCGGATAGGAATACATCACCACTCCTTCCTCCTCAAAACGAATGATCGCACACCCATATTTTTCTGCAACTTCAACATGATATACTTTCCGCCAGACAAAATTATTGGCAAACGTATACTCGCATGCATTTCTGTCATCTTCCTGAAATCTGGCATCCATCCATGATTTATCATCTAATGTAATTTCGTGAAACTCTATTTTTGACATCTTAATTCCTTTCGCTATATACTAACATTATTATTCCATTTTTAAGACGATTTATTGTACTATTTCATGCCGTGAATTGCAACCGTCATATATGGCAGAAAAAGAAGAAAATAAAAACATGGCACAAAAGAATCTTCTTTTATTAAAGCACAAAAAAGCTGACCGCATTTTCAACGATCAGCTTTTCACTGTCTAGTACAGCGTTCAAAAATCAACTGACAATGTACTTAGTTTGTCATTAAGAACTTAATGATTCTCTCTGTATCTTCCGGCTCGTAAGCTACAATTTCAAGTTCTGGGATCTCTACATCAGAGTTTAATAAGCTTGTCAGAGAAACATACTGACAAAGTTTTGATTTGAGGTTTAATCTGTCTCCCTCACCTGTGATCAATTCTACTTTTCCAGCACAGGAATCAATTACTTTAAAAAATCCATCAACATCTTTGATATTCTTGATTTTCATATCGTTTCATCCTTTCTTCTTTTGAACTATATATCTACTTCTTATTAAATCGCAAAAACAGAAATCTGTAAATACTTTTCCAAAAAATCTTTTACATAAAACTTAGTCTTCCTGAGAAAGGCCTCCTTTTTTCGAACGTGTCTTGCTGTAAACCAAAAGCAGTAAACTGGCGATCACACCTGCTGAGATTGCATTGGTGATCATGGCAATCACACCCTGCGTAAACACGTAGATTGCCGGCTGGCTGTAGATCACGATATCTAAACAGAAAGCAGGACCTTGGGGTTACTATAAACCCTTGATCCTGCTTTTTTAATTTTCACTGTCCCTTTTTATTCACTAATAATTATTTGCTACCACTGGTGCACCACCAAGAATAATAGTTGTATTGGCAATACACATCATGGTGATGATGATTGCACTGATAATTGGCATTATATATGGATTTTTTGTTTTCTTATATATGATTCTGTCCAAAATCGGGTTAACAAATAAAAATACTATCATAGGATATAACCAGATACCTCCGATTCTGTCTCCCTCGGTTTTATACCAGGTCAATGCACCTGTCACAAAGAATGGTATATATTGAACAAGCCAATATAAAACAGGTCCAGCAATGTTGAACAAAGCTGTTACAACCGTGTTTTTCCTGCCACAAATTGTATTACAGTTATAACAGCAGGAAACTATCGACAGCATAATGTAATAAAACATAAATAATGGAATATATCTCAATCCAATCAGCACTTTATCGGCATCAAATGCTTTTAGTGTTAATACCCACAATCTGAAATCTGTCTTAAAGAAATAATCTGCAAAGAATAAAATTCCAAAAGCCAGCGTTACTGTTAAAATTGAAAGATAGATTGTTTTTACCAATTTACCCTTTTCCATCATAATTCCGGCTGCTTTTGCATTTATCCGGTTGTTTCCTGCAATCTTATTTGAAATAAGTATGACTGCCCCTAGGAATAGCCCGTTTAAAACACTCCATACACCTGACAGCAATGGACCTGCTGCAGGCCACACAGGATTTGCCTTTGAATATATGGTAATGATCATCAAGCGGTAACTTAATGCTGAAAACAATGCCCCTGCAACCATAGAAATCCAAAACCAGTTTTTCTGTCTCGGCTCAGTTATAACAACCGGCTTGACATCTGTAGATGCCTTAAGACATCCAAAATATGCAGTATTTTCAACAAGTGTTAATACAAATGCAACAACAAACATCATAATACCAACAAGCCCCAAAACATTAAAAAATTGTTTTGCCTGCCATACCTGATTTGACGCAATTATTTCATGAGGTGCTCCAAATGATTTTTCAAAAAAATCAATACCATGCTCTACACTTGTTTTCGAAAAATGTACCCATGGATGTGTTCCACCTACTTGATAAATAACTCTGAATGCCCCATCTTTTTCATAATACTTTCCAGACTCAACATCAGACATTCCATCTGATCCATTATTGAAATTTACAAAATTCTTTGCATCCGGGGTCGTCAGAAATATTCTCGGTACAGCTTCATTTCCATTTTCATCTGTTGTCCAAAAAAAGAATTCATCATATTTATCTGCAATAATTCCTACATTTCTTGTTCCAAAATCTGCACTATGATCTACACCTGTGTCATCACACCATGTAGATGCCTGAAATAGAACAGCTGATACAATTGGATTTTCCCTCTCATTATCAATTGCAATTTCCATGTCACAGGCAGCTCCACCACTTGAATGTCCTGTAATTCCAATCTTGCCTTTATCTACGTATGGCAATGAAGCAGCAAGTGCCACTGCTGCGTCAATTCCAACTGCAGATGAATAAACTTCATCTGCCGCAGTAATTTCTGTATCTCCATGTCCATGCATATCTACCGCAATAACAGTATATCCCCGACGTGCATATTCTATAGAATATAAATCCTGCATTTCCTTATTATTAAACCACCCTTCAACAGTAACAATAGCCGGCGACTTATTTTCTTCCGTTGCAGACTTTGGTTTATATAACAGCGCACTTACTTCATGACCTGTTGAATCCACAAGGCGTAGTTCAGATACTTTTACCCTTCCACCAGAACTTTGTATGACAGAAGATACTGCCATACTGACAAAGCACAAAATCAATGATATGACTAACCACGTTTTTGCTGTTAATTTTTTTCCCATAACACAATCTCCTTTACATCTGGCGAATGACGTTTGCTTCACGAAACAGTTTTCTTTTTTCCCCCCCTTTTTCAAATATAAAAACATCAATACATTTATGTTCATGCAAGCAAATAATTGTAAAAAAAAGACACAAAATCTTATAAAAGATTATTGTGTCTCCGCTCTCATACAATAATTGTCATTCATTTTCTTTATTTACATACGCATTATAGCATTAGCATTAAGTTTTTTCAATATATTTTTGTACAGTTTTTGTAAATTCTGTGTATTAATTTTGTGCCGTTATTTTTTTTGTTTTTTTAATTTTTGTACATACAATGCCTGCTTATATGCGAAGTAAATTGTCATTTCATTGCCGCCCGAATCATATTCTCCGCTTCCTTTGCTTCTGCTTTGGTAAGCTGCGGCGTATCTTTTAAGACATAATCCATGCCAAGGTTGTCGTACTTGATCTTTCCCATAGAATGATATGGAAGGACTTCCAGTTTCTCCACATTGTGGAGCGTCTTTAAAAACAGCCCAAGTTCCGTCAGTTCTTTCTCATCAAACGTAATGCCCGGTACGACTACGTGACGGATCCAGACCGGCTTTCCGATCGAATCAAGATACTTTGCAAACGCAAGAATGTTGCTGTTCGACTGCCCGGTGAGTTTCTGATGTTCCTCATCGTTGATATGCTTAATATCAAGCATGACGAGATCTGTCACGGACATGAGCTGTTCTGTCTTTTCCATTCTGTCTGATGCCATGTTTTCACTTATTCCAGTGAGACTGATCTCTCTCTCACTGATCTGATCTGTTCCTGTATGTTTCTTTGGAAACATAATCCCGGATGTATCCAGACAGGTGTGAATGCCCTTTTCCTTTGCCTTCGTAAAAAGCTCCGTCAGAAAATCAAGCTGTAACATGGGTTCTCCACCCGTCGCCGTGATTCCTCCGGTCTGATAGAATGAACGGTTGCGCTCGAAACGGTCTATGATCTCATCCGCTGTCATTTCTTCCCCATCCTCTATCTTCCACGTGTCTGGATTGTGGCAATACTGGCAGCGCATCGGGCAGCCCTGAAAAAATACGACAAACCGTACGCCCGGACCGTCCACCGTGCCAAATGTTTCTAACGAGTGAATTTTCCCCATGTTGTTCTCCTTTTCTGATTCCTATCGCTTGCCGCGCCATTCGCAAAACCGCTCCTGCGATGCTTTCCGCTGCTGCGCAGCTCCTTTTGCTCATAGACTGGCGCTCCCTCCGTCACTATCTGTGCAGACAGTCTTCCATGCAAGCATGAGTCTGTCTGCACAGATATGACGTGTGAGCTGTTGCACTACATCCGCTCGTGGAAGGTACGTGCGATCACTTCGTCCTGCTGCTCTTTTGTCAGCTTGATAAAGTTGACCGCATATCCAGATACACGGATGGTAAGCTGTGGATACAGTTCCGGATGTTTCTGTGCATCCAATAATGTGTCACGGTTTAAAACGTTTACGTTCAAGTGATGTCCGCCTTTGACAACATAGCCGTCTAACATTGCAACAAGATTGTTCTCCTGTGCTGCCTCATCTTTGCCCAGTGCATCCGGTACAATGGTAAATGTATTGGAAATACCATCCTGTGAATCCATAAATGGCAGTTTAGCGACAGATGCCAGGGATGCAACCGCACCATGGGTATCACGTCCATGCATCGGGTTTGCACCCGGAGCAAATGCTACACCTTTCTTTCTTCCATCCGGTGTTGCTCCTGTATTTTTACCATAGGAAACATTGGATGTAATGGTCAAAATCGATGTTGTCTGGATACCGCCACGGTAGGTGTGGTTTCCTTTTACATATCCGATAAAGGTGTGGAGCACCTGTTTTGCGATCTCGTCAACACGATCGTCGTCATTTCCATATTTCGGGAAATCACCCTCAATCTCAAAGTCAACGGTCACACCATTCTCATCACGGATTGGTTTGACTTTTGCATATTTGATCGCAGAAAGGGAGTCTGCTACTACAGAAAATCCCGCAATACCGGTTGCAAACCATCTTCTCACATTTTTGTCATGTAATGCCATCTCTAATTTTTCGTAGCAGTATTTATCATGCATGTAGTGGATAATATTTAATGCGTTCACATACACTCCTGCTAACCATTTCATCATATCTTTGTATTTATCCCATACTTCATCGTAATCTAAGTATTCGGATGTAATCGGACGGTATTTCGGTCCGACCTGTTTTCCTGTCATCTCATCGACACCGCCATTGATTGCATAAAGCAGGCATTTTGCGAGGTTTGCTCGCGCACCGAAGAACTGCATTTCCTTACCGATTCTCATAGAAGATACACAGCATGCGATTCCGTAATCATCACCATGGACAACACGCATAATATCATCATTCTCATACTGGATCGCAGAGTGTTTGATAGATGTCTCGGCACAGAATTTTTTGAAGTTTTCCGGCAGTTTTACAGACCAGAGTACGGTCATGTTTGGTTCCGGTGCTGCTCCGATGTTGTTCAAGGTGTTTAAGTAACGGTAAGACATTTTTGTAACCATATGTCTTCCATCCACACCGATTCCACCGATGGACTCTGTCACCCAGGTTGGATCGCCGGCAAAAATCGTGTTGTATTCCGGTGTACGCGCAAATTTTACAAGACGAAGTTTCATCACGAACTGGTCGATGATCTCCTGGATCTCTTTTTCGGTAAATGTTTCCTCTGCGAGATCACGCTCTGCATAAATATCTAAGAAAGTGGAGGTACGTCCTAAGGACATTGCCGCACCGTTCTGCTCTTTTACTGCTGCAAGATATGCAAAATAGACAGCCTGTGTTGCCTCTAATACATTATTTGCAGGTTTCGAAATATCACAGCCGTAAATTTCTGCCAGTTTCTTTAACATTTCCAGCGCACGGATCTGCTCGGATAACTCTTCTCTCTCACGGATCACATCTGAGTACATGATGGTACGTGTGTTGTTCAGCTGCTCTTTTTTGTCCTCGATCAGACGGTCTACACCGTAAAGTGCCGGTCTTCTGTAGTCACCAATAATACGTCCTCGTCCGTATGCATCCGGAAGTCCAGTGATGATATGTGCGCTTCTGCACGCTCTCATCTCCGGTGTGTAAGCGTCAAATACACCGGCATTGTGAGTTTTTCTGTGTGTTGTAAAGTACTCTACCACTTCAGGATCGACTTTGTATCCATTGTCCTCGCACGCCTTGATCGCCATACGGATACCGCCGTAAGGCTGGAGAGCACGTTTGAAAGGCTTGTCCGTCTGAAAACCGACAATCTTCTCTTTCTCTTTATCTAAATAACCCGGACCATGGGAAGTGATCGTGGAAATGATCTTTGTGTCCATATCCAGCACTCCGCCGGCTTCTCTCTCCTGTCTGGAAAGTTCTAATACCTGATCCCAGAGATCGGTGGTATCCTGTGTTGGTCCCTCTAAGAAGGAATCATCCCCATCATATGGATGATAATTCTTCTGAATAAAATCTCTTACATTTACTTCTGTTTCCCAGGCTCCGCCCTGGAAGCTTCTCCATTCTGTCTGCATTTTTCTCTCCTTCTGCCACCGTGTGGCCTTGCATGGTTCATCACACTTTTTTATGATGCTCATTCTGATTTTTGATCGATGCATGGTTAGTTTTTTCTAACCATAGTTAGGCTATCCTAACTTTCATCTTTTGTCAAGAGTCACGTGCGCTTTTTCCGGTAAGTATTCGAAAAAATACAATGAGTGGTTCCTTTCTCATGCTGATGGGATTTTTTGGAAAATTTACCCTAAAAATAAAAAGAACCGCACGTCTGGACTCTTCGCCCAGACGGTCGGCATTCTTTTGTTATACTTCACGTGGTAAACCCCACTTTTTTCCGTCAGTCATATAACAATTGCATTGTACTATGAGTGGCAAATATTTTCAATAGGTAATTTTTCACAAAGCAAGTAATACATAAAAATTCTTGTTTTGTTTCCCATGTTTATGTTATAATATGCCAAAGCATATTTTACAAAATCTTTATGGCGTTATGCCATCTATATTCTAGAAACGTCAGATTACCCCCAATGATCTGCGTTGTTCGTTCGTATCTATGCTTTTAATTACCCATTAACGAATTTAAAAGCAGGAGACGAAAGAAATCAGATATAGAATATATTTATTCTCCTGCCAAGACAGTATTATTTAAGAGCTGTCTCACCAATCAGGAGGAAGCCTATGGCAAAACACAAACGAAACCATAACAAAGTATCCAGAAATTCAGCAGTCAATATGCCAGCTACAAACAGAAACTACAAAGACACTATTTTTCGCATGTTGTTTTCTGACCGTAAAAATCTGCTCTCTCTTTACAATGCCGTCAATCAGAGAAAATACCTGCACCAAATTTTATTGAGTTTTATAATGGTTCGACGACAGCTCCTGACTGTACAGAGCTTCGGCTTTCCTCGGCATTTGAACATTTGTCAGGTGAACCAAAACTTGAATTGATTGTCACGGTTTTAAACGTCAATGAGGGGCACAATGCAGATTTAATGCAGCATTGCAATACATTAAACGAATACGCGCAGTATGTTGCCAGAGTGCGGCTCTATGCAGCGGATATGTCTTTAGATCAGGCCGTGGAACGTGCCGTAGACGAGTGTATCAGGGAAGGGATTTTAGCCGAATTTCTTACCTGCAACCGAAATGAGGTCATCAGTATGAGTATCTTTGAGTATGATAAAGAATTGGAAGAGAAGAAATTACGGAAAGCAGAATATGAAGCTGGACATGAGGCTGGTTTCTCTGAGGGGGAAAAGTATGGTATAGAACGTGGTACTTTTCTAAATTCTATTGAAACTGCCAGACGTATGCTTAAATTTCAGGAATTTTCACTTGAAAAAATTGCTGCTATTTCCGGGCTGTCTTTGGATGAAATAAAAAAATTACAAACAAACGAAGCGAGGTCTGATTCATGAAAATTGCATTAGTTTCCGATACACACGGTGTATGCCGTAAAGAATTATTTGACCATATCAAAAATTGTGATTATCTCATTCACACCGGAGATTTTGACAATGAACGTACCTATAACAGATTCTTAAACTGCGGCATTCCGATGTATGCAGTACGTGGGAACTGTGACCACGGAGAGTGGGCGTCCTACCTGCATGAGTTTGTCTCCGTGCCGATTAATGGAAAATTATTTTATCTTGTCCATAACAAAGCTGACCTGCCTTTCGATCTCACGGATGCGGATTTTATAATTTTCGGACATACCCATGTATTCACACACTACGACCGCTACGGAAAAGTTTTTATCAATCCGGGCAGCGCCGGGGCTGACCGTGGAGACGGAAAGGGATTTGCAATTTTAGAATTGACGGATAATGGATATGACGTGGAACGGATTTTGCTGTAAAATTTCTTGCTTCATTTCCTACCTTTGTGTTACAATAATCTAAAGCATATTTTACAAAATTTCATGACATTTTTGTCATCTATATTCTAATGGCGACAGATTAGCCCCAAATAATCTGTATGCTTCATTCGTATCTATGCTTTTTGTTACCCATTTAACAATTGAAAAGCAGGAGACGAAGGAACTTAGTAAAATATATGATTACTTTCTCCTGCAATCACGAACAGTTTTATAAATAAGCTGTCCTACAATTTCAGGAGGAAACGATTTATGGCAAAATGCAAAAGAAACCGTAACAGGGCAAAAAGAAACCTTACAATCAAAACACCGACGGCAAACCGGAATTATAAAGACACTGTTTTTCGGATGTTGTTTTCTGACCGTAAGAATCTGCTCTCACTCTATAACGCAGTAAACCAAAGCAATTATAGCAATCCAAACGATTTGGAAATCGTCACATTAGAAAATGCCATTTATATGGGGATGAAAAACGATCTGGCATTTATTATGGATACCAATTTATATCTGTATGAGCATCAGTCAACCTACAATCCAAATATGCCTCTTCGTGATCTGTTTTATATTTGCAGTGAATATCAGAAACTCGTGGATAAGAAATCTCTTTATTCTTCGACTCTGCAAAAAATTCCTGCACCAAATTTTATTGAGTTTTATAATGGTTCGACGACAGTTCCTGACTGCACAGAACTTCGGCTTTCCTCGGCATTTGAACATTTGTCAGGTGAACCAAAACTTGAATTGATTGTCACGGTTTTAAACGTCAATGAGGGGCACAATGCAGATTTAATGCAGCATTGCAATACATTAAACGAATATGCACAATATGTTGCCAGAGTGCGGCACTATGCGTCAGATATGTCTTTGAACCATGCAGTGGAATGCGCTGTAGACGAATGTATCCGGGAAGGGATTCTGGCTGAATTTCTTACCCGCAACCGAAATGAGGTCATCAGTATGAGTATCTTTGAGTATGATAAAGAATTGGAAGAAAAGAAATTACGGAAAGCAGAATATGAAGCTGGTTTCTCTGAAGGTGAAAAACATGGACATGAGTCTGGTTTCTCTGAAGGCGAAAAGCATGGACATGAGACTGGTTTCTCCGAGGGCGAAAAGTATGGTATAGAATGCGGTACTTTTCTAAATTCTATCGAAACTGCAAAACGCATGCTCAAATTACAGGAGTTCTCACTCGAAAAAATTGCTGCGATTACAGGTCTGCCTTTAGATGAGGTGAAAAAACTACAATAAATTTAAAATGAATAATTCCCTTAAAATAACAAAAAGAGCTCCTTGAGCAATGTCATTAAGTTAAGATGACCAATCAAGATCTTAGCATCAGAAATGATGCTAGGGTCTTTTTATTTTGTAATAAATGCTTGACATATGATTCGAAATGTGCGGCTGCTTTCGCTATTGAATGATAATGAGGTAGCGAAAGCGGCCCTTGTAATTAAGAACATCTTGATTGCAAGGAGGTAACGCATATGAGCAATTATATTAATCAAGTTTCAGATTCTCTAAAGAATCATATTTCGGAATTAGCTAACAATCCATGTTTATTTCTTCGAAACCCCAATGTCGATTTCTCTCGAAAACGGAAAATTGATTTCAAAACTTTTATAGGAATCATGATGAATTCGGGTGGAGCTACTATGAGTAAAGAACTACTTGATTTCTTTGATTTTAACAAAAATACTCCGTCTGTGTCAGCATTTACGCAACAACGTTCAAAAGTACTTCCAGAGGCTTTTGAATATTTGTTTAAATCTTTTACGGATGACAACCTTCCAACTACTAATAATTATCATGGTTATCGTTTAATTGCATGTGATGGAAGTAACTTGACCATTGCAACCAATCAAAAGGATCCAGAAACTTTTTGGGAACGTAATCAGCATGGTTCAATTGTTAATAAACTACATCTGAATGCCTTTTATGATGTTTTGAATCGTATATACACCGATGTTTTAGTGCAAACAGCAGCGGATTGCAACGAGTTTAGAGCATGTGCAACAATGATTGACAGATCGAAACTAGAGAATGTTATTCTTGTTGCTGATAGAGGATATGAAAACTATAACATTTTTGCACATGCAATTGAAAAAGGATGGAAATTCGCTATACGTGTCAAAGATAAAAATAGTAATGGAATTGCATCTGGGTTAAATCTTCCTCCAAATGATGAGTTTGATATAGATATCACTCAGATTTTTTCGAGGAAAAATACAAAGACCACAAAAAATGCAGGCTATAAGTGGATGCCTGTAAATCAAGTGTTTGATTATCTTCCACGAAAAAGTGATAAAACATACGAATTATCATTTCGTATTATTAGATTTCCTATAGGGTCTAATTCTTATGAAATAATAATTACAAATCTTGATAGAAATATTTTTGATGTAAAAAAAATAAAGGAAATCTATCATTTGAGATGGGGAATAGAAACTTCATTCAGAGAATTAAAATATGCCATAGGATTAACAAGTTTCCATGCACGAAAACCAGATTTTATTAAACAGGAAATATATGCGCGATTACTTTTGTATAACTATTGTGAATTAATAACAACACATGTAATAAAACAAATGAAAAACAATGATAAAACAAAACAGGTGAACTTTACAATCGCCATTTATATTTGTAGAGAATATCTCCGTAATAAACGCAATCTTAGTCCACCTGATGTGATTAACCTAATAGAAAAGCATGTATTACCAGTAAGACCTGGTCGAAAAGGCCCTCGCAAAGTCAAACCCCAGGCATCTGTAAGCTTTCTATATAGAGTGGCTTAATCATAGATAATTATAAGTCTTTTTTGACAGATAAACAATCTGTCTTTTTGTTGTGCTGCAAAATAGACAAAAGAAAAAAACACATCATATTTATCAAACAATTGCAAATATGATGTGTTTTATAATTATGTCAAAATTCTTAACTTAATGACATTGCTCGCAGGAGCTCTTTTTGTTATTTATGCTGTAATTTTCAATTACTGTAACAGAGAAAGTACACCCTGAGTAGACTGATTAGCCTGTGCAAGCATAGACTGTCCAGCCTGTGCAAGAATGTTATTCTTGCTGTACTCAACCATCTCTTCTGCCATATCTGTATCACGGATACGGGATTCAGCGGATGTTGTGTTCTCTACAACATTGTCTAAGTTGTCGATCGTATGCTCAAGTCTGTTCTGAACAGCACCGAGAGCAGAACGCTGGGAAGATACTTTTGCTACTGCATCTGCAATTGCATCAATAGCATAAGTTGCTGCCACACCAGAATCATCTTTTACGTTAATTCCCTTAATGCCAAGACCTGCTGCGCTCATCGCATCAATATCAACATTGATTTTATTTGTTGCATCTGCGTCAGCACCTACATGTAAGCTAAAGGAAAGAGATTTCTTCACTTCTACTTTACCCTGTGTAATTTCAAATGTGCCATCACCATTATTCTTTACACTTGCTTTTGTCTTATCATCAGCACCGATACTGCTAGCTGTCTCTAACTCTTTTGCCATTTTATTATATGCATCATTTAAAGAAATCTCACTATCAGATGTACTAGCTGCCGGGAGTACATAATTATAAGCTGTATCAACTTTGACAACTTTTCCACCTGTGATCATAGCTGCGATATCATCTGCTGTATAGGCACTTCCATCCTCTTTTGTGGATGTTCCGACTGTATATGTTTTACTATTGCTTGTACCATCAGCATCTGCGATTGTAACAGTTTTTCCTGTTGCCAGAGCCTTTACCGCATCCTTAACATCATCAATTGTATTTGCTGTTACAGCATTGGTACCGTCACCTACAATTGTTTTTCCATTTAATGTATTACCTGCTTTTACAATTGTAGTCTGTGTTGTGGCTGTCTTGGTAGAGTCGCCGTCCTCATACCATCCGGCAGCTGCTACAGTAGTACCATTTGCATCAGTAGCATTTTGTGCATAGTATGTGTAAGTTTTTCCGTCTTTATCCGTAATCTTATCGCCCGATGCTGGTGTCGTATAACTTTTTGCATCCTGATAATCAGCTGCTTTTGCACTGTCAACAATTGTATATTCTTTTCCAGCTATTGTAACTTTGTCGCCTACTGCAATTGAATCTGCTGTAAATGTAGTCTTTCCATCTACTGATTCGCTGAGTTTTCCTGCCAGTCCTGCATCATGTGCAGCTACTGTATTGGTTTTTGTTGTACCAGATTTATCACCTTTCAGCAAATAAATTTCATTGAATTTTGTTGTCTCTGCAACACGATCAATCTCAGTTGTAAGCTGTTCGATCTCATCTTGAATCGCCTGACGGTCATCTTCAGAGTTTGTTCCATTGGAAGCCTGAACTGCCAACTCATTCATTCTCTGTAACATGGAGTGAACTTCTGTCAAAGCACCCTCTGCTGTCTGTACAGAAGAAACACCATCCTGAGCGTTTGTGGAAGCCTGATCAAGACCACGGATCTGTTTTCTCATTTTTTCAGAAATTGTTAATCCTGCTGCATCATCTGCTGCACGGTTGATTCTGTAACCAGAAGATAATTTCTCTGTAGATTTGCTCTGTGCTCCTGTTGTCACGTTTAACATTCTGTTGGCATTCATTGCCTGCATGTTGTGTTGTACTACCATAATATAATCCTCCTTGTCTCATCTTTTTGATGAGCTATTATGTTTTTCTCCGGGGAATCCGTTCCCCGGGCTTATTTATAACAAACAGAACGTCCCGGGTTGTGCCCTGTCTATTACCAGATGATTGTGTGATGCAAAAACTACTCTTTCATCTTTTCTGCATCTCTTTTTGCCTCCGCTTTCATGCGTTCATTCCATAAAATCTTTTTAATCTCTGCCTGTGCTTCTCTGGAAATTCCCGGCTCAGCATAATAGGTATCTTTCCTGCGCTCTGGGTTTGTTTCCGTTTTATTCCGGGCAATATTGACATCTCTCGGTGCATCCACCAGAAGCCTGATATGATTTCCGGCACCTCCGGCGTATACCACGCGGATATTATCACCAATATTTAAATATTCACCCTGTTTTAATGAAAGTTTGAGCAATCTGTTACCTCCCTGCACACTTACGTTTTTTGTAATTCCATCCATGATTTTTTTTGCAACATAACTTACAGAAATGTTGCATTTTCGACATGAAACATGCGGATTTTCATTGTTAAATCATGTATCTGCAAATAAAAATACTTTTCCGTTTTCAGCTGTATTTTTTTAAGGTGCGGTCATACCAAAAAATGTTGGAAGGAAAACAGGTAATAAAAATCATGAGAAAATCCGTTCTTGAGAAAATCTGATAAAAAATTTTATTTCAGGGGTAAAGTTTCCGAATGAATATCCGATATAGAATTTGTAAACAAAAAAATGCAACATTTCTGTAAGAAATGTTGCATTTTTTTATTTACTCACAATTTATACATTGTATATACAGTCATTTTGGGATATAACTGTGGATGTCAAAGTGCAGAAACTGCACAATTTATCATGAATTTCAGGAGGTAATTCTCATGGGAACCACGCAGCCAATCAGAAAAGAGGACGAGTTATATTCATTCCGTATGTATTATGCAGATGAAAAACCGAATGTCCGCAATTATACACTCATTGTCCTCGGTTTAAATACCGCACTCCGTATTGGTGATCTATTATCTTTAAAATGGTCATCTGTATACAACTTCCAATTCCAAAGCTTTTACGACCATATTTTGATCCACGAACAAAAAACTGGAAAACGAAACAATGTTCTTTTAAATGCCACTGCAAAGGATGCACTACAGGCATATTTCAATGAGCGGTCCCCGGAGGAAAGCGAATATATTTTCACGAAAACAACCTGTCACGAAAAACCGCTCAACCGCTCGCAGGCATACCGGATCGTCAAAACTGCCGCAGTTCACACCACACAAGAAGACTGCATCAGTTGTCATTCCCTCAGAAAAACATTTGGTTACCATGCATGGAAACAGGGAACTCCGCCAGCACTTTTAATGGATATTTATAATCATTCCTCCTACCGCATCACCCAGCATTATCTCGGAATCAGCCAGGATGAACGTGATGAGATTTATCTGAAACTTGATCTATGACCACTCCTGCTGCAGTTCCTGCTCCCGGAACAGTGTATCCACGATCACATAGTACTCTGCAAGGCGTTCCGTCTTTTTGATCTTCTTGAGATACTTCTCCGGATTCGTGAAACTCTTACTCATATAGCACCAGAGTTCTTTCATTTTAAATAACGTGTTGCGGTCGCCGGACATCACGCCTTTGTAACCATCACAGATATCATCATGGAATGCGCGGAGTGTCTGCTTGTCCACTACATTGCACTTTTTGTTTCCAACCAGTGTACCCGTATCTTTAGCCGCAAACTGAGCCTCCACCATCCGAAGTTCTCCGACCAGCCCCGGATCCTGCAAAATACCTCTGCCAAGCATGACTTTTTCTGTTTCCGGAAATGTCTGCCGTAACCGCCCGTATACCCCGACCGAATGAATATCCCCATTGAAACAAAGTGAATGTCTGCTGTGTTCTGCCGCATACCGGTAAGTCTCCATGCGCGGCGTATATTTATAAAAATCCTTCTGGATCCTTGGATGGATGATCAACTCCGATAACGGATATTTCTCATAAATCGCAAGGAGATTCTCCCACTCGTCCGGCGAATCTTTTCCGACTCTGGTTTTGATGGAGATTTTGCAGTCACATGCATTGAAAATTTTATCAAGAAAACTGTCCAGCTCATCCGGTACTGCAAGAAATCCAGCCCCTCTGTTTTTTGCCACCACCGTTCCGGACGGACAGCCGAGGTTTAAATTCACCTCATCATAACCATATTGCTTCAGCTGGTTTACAATCGAAATAAAATCGTCCGGCTGATTCGTCAGAATCTGCGGAACAACTTCCATACCCTGATTATGCTCAGGATCAATGTCCTTTTTCACTTTAAAATCCAGTTTTTTATTTGTGATAAACGGAGTGAAGTACCGGTCGATATCATGAAAATATTTCTGATATGCGTTACGGTAAATATAGCCGGTCAATCCCTCCATCGGTGCCATGTAATACTTCATTTTCTTTCCTTCCTGTTATTCCCGGTTCTGTATGATCTGATAGATTTCTTCCGTCTGCGCATCGTCAGATCCACTCATATAATAGTCTGTTCCATCTGCGGAAAAATGCAGAAATTCTGTATTTTCCGGGTTTAAAAAGACCTCGCATTTCCCAACATTTCTTATGAAAAAGGTTCCTTTTTCCAACGTATCCATCGCAGTTCCACTTGATTTACTCCAGGACGGAAGCTCTGTGATTTTCTCGACATGTTCAATATCTTCCACCTGAATCTCATAATCTACGTTCAGATGTTTTGCGTAAAGTATCTCATCTTCTACCGCAAGCCGGATCGGTGTGAATTCGTCAAGGATCAGCCAGATACACATTGCCGGAATCGTCACCATAAGTACCACTGCGCCCAAAATAGCACTTCCTTTTCCAACCGGTGTTGCCAGATTCATAGTCGTTCCCATTCCGACTTTCTTTGGCACCATGCTGTGTCTGTCTGCCGGATTGTAGTAGAAGATTCCCCAGATCCAGTGCCTGTCGTCATCAGCGTTATCGTTCAGCTCACGCTTTGCTTCGTAGACTGCTTCAATTTTCCTTAACTGTTTCATTAACGGAATACACAAAAGCAGTGTTGCCAGTGTATACACCATGCTGCCTGTCAAAATCATCCATCCCATATTATCTGCCAGAAAAGATGCTGCCAGGATCACTGCCGCAAATGCCGTATTCAGCCAGAGTACGATGAGCCAAAAATTTTTCCAGATATTTTTTCTTGCTCTTGTATAATTCAGGTTTACGTCACTGTCATTATTTATCACCGCTGTCGGCTGTCTGTCCATCCGGACTGCTACAGCAGTCAGTGCCACTCCGCACAGCCACATAACAATCGTAAGCCACCCTACACTGCTTAATTCTATTGTTTTTTCCAAAGCCGGATTGAAACTCTTTGCCCATATCGGCACAAGTGCAAGCAGCAATGCCACCAGATTTGGCAGGAAAAATGGTAGAAAGTTTACTCTTCTGACTTTTCCGACTGCTTTCAATTCAATGCGGTGTTCCATCTTCTCCGTTTCATACAGACAATGTTCCGTTTTCCATCTTTTCAATCCGTTGTTCGCATGCACCAGCGGGAGACATAGCAATGCGATTGCAAGCAATATCCACATCATCCAGATTGTAAGCTGGATGGATATGTATTTTATCAGAAAACTGCTAAGTGGAACGATCAGCAGAAATATAAAATACTGTTTCATCTCTCTGCGGAACTTTTCCACAATTGCTGCCACCTCCGGTTCCTTGATCCACTTCGGTTTCATGTTTACTGCAAACAGGCAGCCATCTGCATACTGATACTGTCCTCGGAAACAAAAATAGAGGACTAATAAAACCGGATACATTGTGAAAAACATAATTATGTTTACGATCATAGTTTTTCTCCTTTCAAAGCTGGATTGTAATTGGCGTTTGCGAAACTCCTCATACTCTTCTTTCAATTTAGATTTTCAGGAGTTTCGCAATTGTTCATCAAATCACTACGTATTTTATTCATACAGCTTCCCGCAGATTTCAAAAAATTCTTTTTTCGTCATGCCGCTGACCTTCGCTTCCGATATGATCTGCTGCAACAGTTCTCTGGACTTTTCCGAAAGCTCTTTTGTCACCGCAAATTCTTTCCGCACCCTTGCGCCGCTCCTGCGGTCAGCGAAGATATAGCCTTCCTGTTTGAGCAGACTATAGGCTTTGTTGACTGTCATGGAATTGATTCCGATCTCTTCTGCAAGCCCGCGGACGGTTGGAAGCTGTTCTCCCGGCGATAGTCTTCCATCGGAAATCCCCTGCACGATCTGGTTTCGGATCTGCTGATAAATTGGGATTTCTGACATCTCATTGATGGATATGATCATGTGAGGTTCTCCTTTCTCCCGCGTTTCTGTTATATTAATATCGAATTCTTTCTAAAATAAAGTGTCCGCCTGATACACATTTTCCTGCACGAGCGAATAACGTTGCTATGTGTTCGTCTTCATGAGTTGTACATCCTTGCGGAATGTTTTTATATAATAGGAATGAAGTTTCCTATTGCATAAAAATATGTATCATTTGTATTAATTATTATAATACAAATGATACATATGTCAAGTGTTTCTAAAAGATATTTGTGATTTGTGCAAGCAAAAAAGATAAATACGCATAGCAATTTCCTATAAAAAAGCAAAAAAGCGCCAGAACCAGCACCCTCTGCCGGAACTTGCGCTTCTTTAGCAAATTACTATTCTACAGTCTGTTTATGCCTGTTCTTTCAAAAAGGTCAAAAACGTCTCCACGCCTCCACCGAGCACCTTCACTGCCTCCGGGCGGTTTCCTTCAATCGCAGACACATCAAAGAAATCACCTGCTTTCGATTTCTCTGTATACATAAAACTGTCGCTTCCATACAGCCCATGCTCAATCTCAACAAATTCATCACCCCAGAATGAGCAGTCCTCTGCTGTAATTCTTTCCGCTTTGAATCTCTCAAGGAAAACATCGACATTGTCACTCTTACAGGAAATTCCAACCTCCAGATATTTGGCATCGCAGGTTGCCGATACTTTCTGTCCGAATTTCCCTCCGGTCGACTCTGCGATATCGATCAGTTCCTTTAATCCGGATTCTATGCCATGCTGTTTCAAAATCCGGCGCAGATGCTCCACTTCGTCGCCCTGCATAAAAAGCTGGTCTCCACGGTCACTTTCCACCATAAGATCGATCTTGCAGTAATTTGGGCGGCTGAATACGATGTCTGTTTTCAACCCATATTCCCGTAATAATTTCACATGGATTGCATAACAGATATCATGGATTTTCAACAATCCTTCCTGATCTGGGATCATTGATGCGAAAATTTCCGGTCTGCCGTCCGTGATCTGATAATTATATGCCCCTCTTCCAAGTCCGAAGAACAGATTCTTCTGTTCTTCCTCCGTGAAATAAGTATGGAACTTCCCACCTGCTATTTTATCGTAAGTTGTTCCGCTTACGATCACAAGCTTTGTTCCCTGCTGCAATAATGGTTTCATTGCAGCAGCTGCATCCTCGACTGGCGCAGTTCTTGATGTCACTGCCGTTCCGTCCCAGTCGAAGAAAATCGCTTTATACTTTTTATTCATAGCTGTCTCCTCTTGTTTATCTTTCACAATAGATAATTGTGAAACTCCTCATACTCTTCTTTCAATTGTTCAAAATCAACAAAAACATTCAAGACACGCTTCCGCTATGTGTCACTCGCAACGGTACTAAGAAGCCAGGCACAACTTACAGTTGTACCTACCTTCTAAGAACCGGCGGTTCCCCAATGTCTTTCATGTCTTTT
>OGUD01000795.1_pt1 | contig 21384 bp, 19 predicted proteins | sample 1573671 | NCBI WGS metagenome assembly OGUD01 (sample SAMEA2582065, study PRJEB24529) | metagenome | biome: Human gut stool | place: China | collected 2011 | reverse complement strand
TACTGGAGCGCTTCCCGGCAGTTCTCACAGAAAGCTGTATTAACTATATAATACAATAATATGGTCATTCCTCAGATTTGTCAAGAGAAAGCGCGCAAAATCTGTTCGGGGAGATCCGGGCAAAATGTTCCGCTGCGCAGCATTTCGATTTCATATTTATAAGGCGCATAAGACTTTTTCTTGTTCTCGGGATCCGGGATATACGGCGTCTCCAGAATCTTCGGGACATTTTCAAAGTCTTTATGTGTCACAATATAATGAAGCGCGTCAAAACCGATCTCTCCGAAGCCGATATTGGCATGACGGTCTTTGGCAGCACCGCGTGGATTTTTACTGTCGTTGATATGGAAGACGGCAATCTGATCTTTTCCGAGGATCCGGTCGAATTCTCCGATGACGTCATCGAACTGATGGACAATATCGTAGCCGCTGTCGTTCGTGTGGCAGGTATCGAAACAGACGCGGAGTTTGTCGTTGTAAACGACGCCATCGTAGATCCGTGCCAGCTCCTCAAAAGTCCGTCCGATTTCAGAACCCTTTCCGGCCATGGTTTCCAGCGCGATACAGCAGTCTGTGCCGGCAGTCAGCACTTCGTTCAATCCTTTGATGATCTGCTTTGTGCCGGCTTCTGCTCCGGCTCCCACATGTGCGCCCGGATGGAGGATCAACGTGTGGCTTTTGCATGCGACCGTACGCTGGATCTCTTTGTTCAGAAATTCGACTGCCAGTTCAAAGGTTTCCGGTTTGACGGAATTTCCAAGGTTGATGATGTAAGGGGCATGCACGACGATCTCATCGATGCCGTGTTCTTTCATATATTCCCAGGCCGGTTCGATATTCAGTTCACTTAATTCTTTCCGGCGGGTATTCTGCGGTGCACCGGTATAAAACATAAATGTGTTGGCACCGTAGGAGACGGCTTCTTTGACTGAGCCGAGCAGCATCTCTTTTCCGCTCATGCCGACATGGGATCCGATTTTTAATGGTTTCATATCCTGTATCCTTTCCGGATGCCTTTTCGTGCCGGAAATTCCCCGGATCAAGGGGAAAGCAAGACTCCGGAACGGGGCATCCTCAACAATATTTTTCAACTTGCTAGAAACTATTATAGATGATAAAATAGCAAAGGAAAAGAAGAGATTTAAGAAAGAGAGTTGGAAGCGATTTCTCTGAGAAGGAGTGAAGATATGAAAACATTGCTGAATCTTATTACTGCGGAGATGGAGCAGGCGTTTCAGGCGGCAGACTATGATCCGTCTTATGCGAAAGTGACTCTGTCTAATCGACCGGATCTTTGCGAGTACCAGTGTAATGGTGCAATGGCAGCCGCAAAAGCTTATAAAAAGGCGCCGATCATGATAGCAAACGATGTAGTAGAACATTTAAAGGGATGCGAATGCTTTGAAACAGCAGAGGCGGTCAACCCGGGATTTATCAATTTAAAAGTAAGTCCGGCGTATGTGGCGGCATATTTGAATGAGATGGCTCAGGATCCGGCGCTTGGCGTGGAGAAAGAAGTGAACCCGAAGACGATCATGGTAGATTACGGCGGACCGAACGTGGCAAAGCCGCTTCATGTCGGACATTTACGTTCCGCGATCATCGGCGAGAGTGTCAAACGGATCGCGCGTCTGAAAGGGAATAAAGTGATCGGAGATATCCATCTGGGAGACTGGGGATACCAGATGGGACTGATCATCACCGAACTGCAGAAACGTCAGCCGGAACTTCCGTATTTTGACGAAAACTTTGCGGGAGAGTATCCGGAAGAAGCCCCGTTTACGATCGGCGAGCTGGAAGAGATTTATCCGACAGCAAGCGCATATGCGAAAGAGCATGAAGAATATAGGGAAAAAGCATTGCAAGCAACCTATTTGCTGCAGAACGGACACCGTGGATACCGGGCGATCTGGAAACACATCATGCATGTGTCTGTGGAAGATCTGAAGAAGAACTATCAGAATCTGAATGTGGAATTCGACCTCTGGAAAGGCGAGGCGGATGCGCAGAAATATATCCCGGACATGGTAGAGATGCTCAAAGAGAAAGGATTTGCTCATTATGATGAGGGCGCGCTTGTTGTGGATGTTCAGGAAGAGACGGACAAAAAAGAAGTGCCGCCGTGTATGATCCTGAAATCAGACGGAGCCGCGTTGTATGATACGACGGATCTTGCGACGCTCGTAGAGAGAGAAGAACTGTATCAGCCGGATGAGGTGATCTATGTTGTGGACAAGCGGCAGGAACTTCATTTCGTGCAGGTATTCCGCTGTGCGAAGAAGACCGGGATCGTGCGTCCGGATGTGGATCTGAAATTCCTCGGATTCGGTACGATGAACGGAAAAGACGGCAAACCGTTCAAGACAAGAGAGGGTGGTGTGATGCGTCTGGAAAATCTGATCCGTGAGATCAACGAGGAGATGCTCAAAAAGATCACCGACAACCGGACGGTATCCGAAGAAGAGGCGAAGAAGACGGCGCAGACAGTCGGGCTTGCGGCGATCAAATACGGAGATCTCTCCAATCAGGCGTCCAAAGATTATGTGTTTGATGTGGATCGTTTCACATCCTTTGAGGGAAATACAGGTCCGTATATTCTGTATACAATCGTGCGGATCAAGTCGATCCTGAATAAATATGTCGAGAGCGGCGCTTCTCTGGACGGACTCTCCATCTGCGAGGCGGGAAGTGGTTTTGAGAAAGCGCTGATGCTTGAGACCGCGAAATTCAACGATATGATCGACACCGTTTATGAAGAAACCGCGCCGCATAAAATCTGCGCGTATATTTATGATACGGCAAACGCGTTCAACAAATTTTATCATGAGACAAAGATCCTGACGGAAGAGGATGAGAAAAAGCGTGCCGGATATATCGCGCTTCTGAAGCTGACAAAAGAGGTGTTGGAGACCTGTATCGATCTGCTTGGATTTGAAGCGCCGGAGAGGATGTAAAAAAGAAGATGACGCAGAAGTTATTTTATGAAGACAGCTTTATGAAAACATTTTCTGCACAAGTATTGGAATGCTGTCCGGATGAGGATGGGTATCAGATCGTCCTTGACCGGACAGCGTTTTTCCCGGAGGGCGGAGGACAATATGCAGACCGCGGACATTTAAATCAGATCTGTGTGACGGATGTGCAGGAAAAGGATGGGAAAATCTATCACAAGACAAAAGAGGCGATCGAACCGGGAACTTGTGTTGAGGGTGAGATTGACTGGGCGGAACGTTTTATGAAGATGCAGCAGCATTCCGGAGAGCATATCGTATCCGGGCTTGTGCATGAGAGATTTCATTATAAGAATGTAGGATTTCATCTCGGAAGTGAAAACTGTACGATGGATTTCGACGGAGAGTTGACAAAAGAAGAACTCCATGAAATTGAATTATGCGCAAATGAAGCGGTGTTTCAGAATCTGGAAGTACAGATCCTCTATCCGTCGGACAAAGAACTTGCGGCGATGGAATACCGGAGCAAGATTGAGATCGAGGGACAGGTGCGGATCGTCGTTGTCCCCGGATATGATGTCTGTGCATGCTGCGCGCCGCATGTGAAGCGTACCGGTGAGATCGGACTGATCAAGCTGACCAATGTACAGCGGTATAAAGGGGGCGTCCGTGTGACGATGCTTTGCGGCAGCAGAGCGCTTCGGGATTATGACCGGAAGCTGACGGCAGCGAAGCGGATCGGAGCGGCGCTCTGTGCGAAAGAAGATGAGACTGCGGAAGCAGTTGCCCATTTACAGGAAGAATGCGCACAGTTGAAACAGAAGCTCCATAAGCAGCAGTTGGAATTGCTGAAATATAAGGTAAAAGAGATTGCAGATGACGAGGAGTTTGTCTGTCTGTTTGAAGAAGAGTTGGAGGGAGAAACTCCCCGTCTGCTGATGAATCAGGTACTGGATCGGGGACACGCCCTGTGCGCGGTATTTTGCGGCGGCAAGGAGGGCGCATACCGTTATGTGATCGGCAGCCGTGTGTTCTCCCTGCGGGAACTGGTGCGGGAGCTGAATGCAGAATTTGGAGGAAGAGGCGGCGGAAAGCCGGAGATGGTGCAAGGAACTCTTCATGGAAAAGAAGAGGAATTGAGGGCGTGGATACAGAAGAAAGCGAGGATGTTGAAAGATGAATAGATCACCGCAGAGACGAGGTTTCCTGTATTTCGCCGGACCGTTGTTTTTGTATTGGATCATAGAGTTTGGGGCACAAATGATCGGGGAACTATTTGTGATGATCCCGCATGCAATGGAAATTGTCAGTGCGGGGGGCGGTTCTCTGGAATGGGAGTCGCAGGAACAAATGCAGGAGGCTATGCTTCCGATGTATATGAAAGCAGTGGAGATCTTTATGCAGTATCAGGTGGAGATCATGACATTTGCGGCCCTTTGCACAATTCCGCTGACTTGGTTCCTGTTTCGGAGAGGGCATAAGCCGGACGTTAAAAATCCGTTGTTCGATCAGGAAAAAGCAGCTTTGCCGAAATATCTGTGGATCGTATTATTTGGCGTTGTATTTTGTATAGGGGCAAATATGCTGATCGCGATGAGCCAGCTTGCGTTTGTGGATCCATCCTATCAGCAGGCGTCGGATGTATTTTATTCGGCAGCATTTGCCGTGCAGATCGTAGGATTGGGAATTGTCACACCGCTGGCGGAAGAATTGATGTTCCGCGGTGTGCTGTTTGGACGCTGCCGGGAGCAAATGGGATTTTACCGGGCGGCGATCTGGTCTTCCCTCTTTTTCTCCATGATCCATGGCAATATGATCCAGATGGTGTATGCGCTCGCACTTGGAATGTTCCTGTGTTATGCCTATGAGAAATTCGGATCTTTGAAAGCGTCGGTGCTGCTTCATATTACGATCAATATGGTATCGCTTATCGCTACAAAAGCAGGGCTTTTAACCTGGCTTTGCATGTCGCCGGGACGTCTTGCATTCGGTGTGATCGGCTGTGCGTTTGTCGGAGCGGTCGTGTTTGTGAATATCCAAAAGTGTTCGGATAACCGGATCGGAAAAGAGCAGCGGACGCCACAGCCGCCGGACGAACCGACAGGATGGCAATAAAGAGGGGCGAAGATAAACTACTGCAAAATGCTTGGAAGAAGCTGCAAAAACAGCTTTAAAAACTGTTACAAAAATGTTAAAAACTTATTGCAAAATATGCGGAGTTCTAGTATAATGCTGTTTGAATAGTAAACAGTGATAATAAGAATCCCGCGTATTTTGCTTTTTTTAGTAAAAAGATTGAAAAGTTTTGGGAAATGTTGTATGATGAAGCAGATATGTGGGGACATAGATAATTAATTGTATAAGGACAGGTGGAAAAATGAAATTTAAGAAAGTACGCAGTATCCTGCTTGTACTTGCTTTGTCGTGTTCTATGATCGTAACGCCGGTACTGGCGGCACCGACCGTAGAAGAGGCAACAGCAGCGGCAGATCAGGCAGCAGCGAACCAGGCAAATCTCGAATCTCAGAAAGCCAGTGCACAGGGAGAAGTCAGTGCTTTACAGAATCAGCTGAACTCTTTGATGACGAAGATGAATGAACTGGAGACCCAGTTGATCGAGAATGGTCAGAAGATCACACAGGCTGAGGCAGATTTGCAGGTGGCAGAAGAAAAAGAACAGCAGCAGTATGAAGATCTGAAGCTTCGTATCAAATATATGTATGAGGAAGGCGAAGGATCCGCACTTGAGAGAATCCTTTCTTCCGGAAGTATCGCAGAAGTTTTAACGCAGGCTGAGTATGTACAGAAAGTACATGAGTATGACAGAGATCAGCTGGAAGTTTATCAGGAGACTGTCAATGAGGTCGCAGAACTGAAACAGACATTGGAGACGGATCGTGCGAATCTGCAGAGTCTGGAAAGCCAGTATCAGTCGCAGTCGGAAGAATTGAACAATACGATCAATTCCAAAAGTTCCGAGATCGCAAATCTGGATTCCATGATTCAGGAAGCGGCTCGTGTTGCTGTGGAGGCATCACAGGCAAAAGCGGCGGCAGAGCAGAAAGCGGCTGAGGAAGCGGCAAAGCAGAATCAGGTGAATAATAATAACCCGGCAGGCGGTGGTACGGGAACGAACAGCGGCGGAACAACGAATACTCCGGCACCGGAAGAGACTCCGACGCCGGATGCAGGCGGAAACACAGCTCCGACACCGGAACCGGATCCGGCACCACAGCCGAATTATGATGTGAATACAGGGAATGCGATCGTAGACCGGGCATATAGCTGGGTCGGCAATGCGGAATATGTATGGGGAGCGTGCTCTCCGGGAGCGTTTGACTGTTCGGGATTCGTATCCTACTGTCTGACAGGCGCTTATAGCAGACTTGGGACAACCTACACATTTTTGACATGGCCGCAGGTAAGCGATCCGCAGCCGGGGGATGTATGTGTAAATGCAGATCACTGCGGTATCTATATCGGCGGAGGTCAGATGATCCATGCAGCCACATATGGAGTTGGTGTCATTGTAGGACCGGTTCAGAGCGGTATGATTTATGTTCGCTACTAAAGATTTTTTACATAGATAAAGTACAAAAGAATATGTAACGTACAGAAGAATATTTAAAGTACAGAAGACTTTGCGAAATACAAAAGAGACAGCCGTTTCCTGGATCGTGAGATTCGGGAAGCGGCTGTTTTGGATTTGCTGATAGTTGATATCTGATCACAGACTTGAATGGTATATGGATTATTTCGCAGGTACGATCTCCAGCCAGTATCCGTCAGGATCTTCGATGAAATAAATTCCCATTGCCGGATTCTCGAAGCAGACACATCCCATCTCTTTGTGTTTCGCAAGGGCAGCGTCAAAATCATCGACCTCAAATGCGAGATGGATCTCATTGTCTCCGAGTTCATACGGGCGATCCATGTCTCTGAGCCATGTGAGTTCTAAAAGGTGCGGCGTTGCGCCGTCTCCGAGATATACGAGCGTAAAACTGCCGTCTTCGGCATCTTTCCGTCTTGTCTCGGTCAATCCCAAAGCTTCCTTGTAAAAAGAGAGAGATCTGTCGAGATCGAATACGTTCAGGTTGTTATGTGCAAATGTAAAGTTCATGACTGTACTCCTTTCTGCAATCTTGTTGCTGAATGCAGTGTTTGTGATAATCGTATCCATTCTATCACAAGAAAATTATAGGGAAAAGCCTTGCAATTACAGGATGGTTATGATAAAATGTGAACGTTGCAAAAAAACACGCATACAGGCAACTCCACAGGTGCCTAATCCTGCGAGGCAGGACGGTTTGGAGGCAGGGAACAGTATGCGGAAGATTAAAACCAATTGGAGGAAGAAACATGAGCGTTATTTCAATGAAACAGCTGTTGGAAGCCGGTGTTCATTTTGGACATCAGACAAGAAGATGGAACCCTAAGATGGCTCCGTACATCTACACAGAGAGAAACGGAATCTACATCATCGATCTGCAGAAATCCGTAGGAATGGTTGATGATGCATACCAGGCAGTTGCTGATATCGCAGCTGAGGGCGGCACGATCCTGTTCGTAGGAACAAAGAAACAGGCACAGGATGCGATCAGAACAGAGGCTGAGCGCTGCGGAATGTTCTATGTTAACGAGAGATGGCTTGGAGGTATGCTGACAAACTTCAAGACGATCCAGAGCCGTATCCAGAGACTGAAAGATATCGAGAGAATGGCTGAGGACGGAACATTTGACGTACTGCCGAAGAAAGAAGTTATCGAGATTAAAAAAGAATGGGATAAACTTGAGAAGAACCTTGGCGGTATCAAAGAGATGAAGAGAATCCCGGACGCAATCTTCGTAGTTGATCCGAAGAAAGAAAGAATCTGTGTTCAGGAAGCACATACACTGGGAATTCCGTTGATCGGTATTTGTGATACAAACTGTGATCCGGAAGAACTGGATTATGTAATCCCGGGTAACGATGACGCTATCAGAGCAGTGAAACTGATCGTTTCTAAGATGGCTGATGCTGTTATCGAAGCAAATCAGGGAGCAGCAGAAGAAGCATATTATGAAGATGCTGAGGAAGCAGTAGCTGAAGAGGCTGTAGAAGAGTAAGAACGACTTGAATGCTTCAGCCTGTTAAAGGTACAGGCTGGGGCATTTTTAGTTGAATGTATGCGAAAATAGTCCGTGGGGACTATTTTGAGTTGATGTGAAACTGAAAAAATGTTGAGGAGGACACAATCATGGCAATCACAGCAAGCATGGTAAAAGAACTGAGAGAAATGACAGGCGCAGGCATGATGGACTGCAAAAAAGCTCTGAACGAAACAAACGGAGATATGGATGCAGCAGTTGAATACCTGAGAAAGAACGGACAGGCAAAAGCTGAGAAAAAAGCTGGAAGAATCGCAGCAGAGGGTATCGTTAAAACTGTTGTAAAAGATGATAAAGTAGCAGCAATCGTAGAAGTTAACTCTGAGACAGACTTCGTAGCAAAGAACGCAGAGTTCCAGGGATTCGTTGAGGAAGTTGCTAACCAGGCAGCAGACAGCGATGCGGCAGACATGGATGCTTTCATGGCAGAGGCATGGGCAGCTGATCCGAGCAAGACTGTAAAAGACGCTCTGGTAGAGAAGATCGCAGTGATCGGAGAGAACTTGAGCATCAGAAGATTTGAGAAGATCGTGACAGACGGATGTGTTGTATCTTACATCCACGGCGGCGGACGTATCGGTGTTCTGATCGAAGCTGAGACAGACGTAGTGAATGATGAGATCAAAGGATGCTTAAGAAACGTAGCTATGCAGGTAGCGGCGATGTATCCGAAGTATGTATCCCGTGCAGAAGTATCTCAGGAATACATGGATCATGAGAAAGAGATTCTTCTTGCTCAGGCTAAGAAAGAGAATCCGGAGAAACCGGACAACATCATCGAGAAGATGATCATCGGACGTCTGAACAAAGAGATGAAAGAGATCTGTCTGTTAGACCAGACATACGTTCAGGACAGCGATCTGACAGTTGCAAAATATGTAGAGAAAGTTGCAAAAGAGAACGGTGCAAACGTAACAGTTAAGAAATTCGTTCGTTTCGAGACAGGCGAAGGTCTGGAGAAGAAACAGGAAGATTTTGCTGCAGAAGTAGCTGCACAGATGAACGCATAATCTTACAGTTCGCATAAGAATTTGAACCGTATTATTATCATGTAAATCAACGAAAAACCTTGAATTTCCTATGAAAATGGGATGATTCAAGGTTTTTTTGCGTGTTGGGGAATAAATTTTGACTTATCGTAAATTATCGCTATTTATGCATGGAATTGGGTAAAAGTTGGGGAGTGAGTTGGGGAATTTCAATTCCCCAACTGTCGTATGAAACTTCGCCTCATTCTTCTGAAATAAGTAAGCGAAGATTGCCTGTTTTATTTTGTTGGGGAGTAGTGCAACTCCCCAACTTTTGGTGTGTGGTAGCGTGAGATTTCTCAACTTTTCGTAGGAAGTTGCAGGTTATCAATTGATGAATAGAAAAAGTAAGTAGTATAATTATAATCAAATTATATATAAATATGAGGTGCAAATATATGGAAAAAATTAGAGTTTTATGTGCTACTGCAAAAAATGAAATTGGAAAGAATATAATAGATGATTTTTTGAAATTACTTCTAGAAATAAATGTTAAAATAGAAAAACAAGAAAGAAAATATTTAGAAGATTATAATTATGAAATAATAGAAGAATATGAACAAGATTCTTTAAATTTAATATCAATTAATGGAGAATTTCAGTATAGATCTAATAAATGTAAATTTGATATTCAACGTATGACAAAAGATAATCAATTTTTGCTGGATATACAGATTGTCTATTTAGAAATTGACGATATTCGTGATTTAAAGAATTCTCAGTGGTTTGATTTCAAAGAAATATTGCTAAATAAAATAAGTGAGAAGTATGAATATATATATTGGTTAGAAGATACTCAAAATCAAAAAATGGCAACTGAATTATATTTAAATATGTATGAATTAGAAAATTATTTGCGAGAAATTGTTAATTTCTATATGTGTAGTATGCATGGTGGTAATTGGTTTGAAAAATATTCATATGAAGATTATTTAAACAAATATAAAAAATTTTCGGAGTGGTTTAGGAACTCGAAGTATAATTTGTTTAAGAAAATAGATAATCATTTGTTCAATCTTGAAATTGATGATATTTTTGAAGCGTTAAAGTCAGCAAAAAAAATTCAATTAAAAAAAAGTACAAAAAAAGCTTTAGAAACGATAGAAGAAAAAGAAAAGGAAAAAGCAACGAATATAGCAAATATAAAATTATTAGGCCAGCTTTCTTTATGGGATGAAGAAAAAATGGGAGAGGCATTCAAAGAAAGTACTGTTTTACGTTGGCAAAAAGATTTATCCAAACGAAGAAATATGATTGCGCATAATAAAATGATATGTAGAGAAATGTATTTTGATACATTAGATAGTATCGAATTTTTTAAAAATGAATTTAATAAGGCAGAGATAATATTAAATAATCGTATAGTTACAAACGAAAAAAATTATATTAAAAATATTCAAAGAGATCAGGAAATACAACTGAATTTAGAATATTGTGGTATAGATTCTAATTTCTTGAATGAAGAAAATATAATAGATCGTATCAATGATACTGATGATGTAATAGAATTATCAGGGGAAATGGAAGATAAGATCAAGACAATTGAATTATTACTGGACGATGAAATATTAGAATTGGAGGAATTGATCGAATATTTGCAAATAGACAATTTTTTTGATAGGGATAAGTTCGTAGCTAAAGAACTTTTAAATCAATATATAGAATTTTGCAAAGCACATCAATTGTATTCTGTATGGATAGGGTTATTAAATCATATGACATGTAATGTATATCTTTTGATTGAACCTGAAATACAAAAATATTTGGAAAACAAAAAGTCAAAAATGGAACAAATGAGAAAGAGTATAAATCTTGTAGTGTTTGATACTTTAGAAGAAGGAAATTTGTTGACATTAGTAGATATGAGAGGTAATAAATATGAATTAAATTTATCAGGAATGTTTTGCCCAGACAGGGGAGCAAGCAATACACTTTCTATTTTATTAAAGGAAAATGAAGAAATTATTTCAAGTGGAATGATAGAAATTACATATGGAGATTATGATATTACAGAAGATGGAATTCCAATTCCATATGTAGAAGATGAACTAATAGTAGATTTAACAGAGGTAAAAAAATATATGATAAAAATTCTTGATAAAATTATAATGGAGTTAAGAGAAAACGAACAGGAAATATTAAATATTGAAATCTAAAAATATACATAGCCGATTGGTTTACCAAAAATCAGTCGGCTTTTTTCATGCTCATTTTTATACATAGCCAGTTCCGTAAAACGGATTGGCTATTAAATTTTTCGAGGAAGGAGGAAACCATATGACTAAGTGTAAAGTAATCGCCCTTGCAAATCAGAAGGGAGGAACAGCCAAGACCACAACGACATTAAACCTGGGAATCGGTCTTGCACATCAGGGGCGAAAAGTATTATTGGTCGATGCTGATCCACAGGGAGATTTAACAACCGCATTAGGGTGGACTGATGCAGATAATCTTCCGATTACGTTGGATACACAAACGAAGAAGATATTACAAGATGAACCGTTTGTGTATAATGAAGGCATTTTGCATCATGAAGAAGGGGTAGACATTATTCCAACTAACATTGAATTATCAGGCATGGAAATATCACTGGTAAATGCCATGAGCAGAGAGCAGACATTAAAGCTGTATCTGGCAGATTTGAAAAAGGATTATGATTATATCCTGATTGATTGTATGCCTAGCCTTGGCATGTTGACCATCAATGCATTAACAGCAGCGGACAGTGTAATTGTTCCGGTGGAGGCTCATTATCTTCCGGTAAAAGGTATGACACAGCTCATGAAAACAATCGGTAAGGTACAGAGACAGCTAAATCCTAATCTGAAGATTGATGGAGTATTGCTGACGCTTGCAGATATGAGGACAAATCTTGCAAGGAAAACAGAAAATAGCCTTAGAGAGAATTATGGAAGGCATATTCGGATATTTAAAACGGTTATTCCAGTGGCTATCACAGCAGCAGAAAGCAGTGCAGCAGGACAGAGCATTTATAAGTATGACAAAAAAGGAACTGTTGCAAAGGCGTATGCAGAATTTACGAGGGAGGTGATTCAGTGTGGCGAAAAGCAGAGAAATAAACATGAATCTTCCCTCAGCCGATGACCTTTTTACCACACAGGAAGAAAGAGACCATAAGAATCAGGAATATGTAAAAAATATTTCGCTTTTTGATATTACTGATTTTCCGAATCACCCATTTAAGGTAAGAATGGACGCTAAGATGGTGGAAACTATCGAAAGTGTTCGTGAGCATGGAGTATTGCTTCCTGCACTTGTCAGAGAGAAGCCAACAGGCGGGTATGAAATGATTTCCGGACACCGTAGAAAAATGGCGAGTGAACTGGCAGGATTTGAGAATATGCCTTGTATTGTAAGGAATCTCAGTGATGATGAAGCAGTCATTGTCATGGTTGACAGTAATCTTCAAAGAGAAGAAATCTTACCATCAGAAAAAGCATTTGCTTATAAAATGAAATTAGAAGCAATGAGCAGGCAGGGAAAACGATTAGATATTACTTGTGCACCAGAGGAGCACAAGTTAAAAGGAGTAAAATCAAGAGATATTCTTGCAGAACAAAGTGGAGAAAGTCGAGAAACAATCCGCCGATATATCCGCCTTACAGAACTTATCCCGGAAATCCTTGAAATGGTTGATGAAAAGAAAATTGCTATGCGTCCGGCGGTGGAGCTGTCTTATTTGCCGAAAGAGGAACAGGAGATATTGTACGACACCATGGAGTCGGAGGCTTGTACCCCAAGTCATGCACAGGCAATCAAAATCCGAAAATTTTCCGCAGAAGGCAGATTGAATGAAGATGTGTTACTGTCGATTATGTCAGAAGAAAAGCCAAATCAGGTAGAGCAATGGAAAATTCCGAAGAATCGACTGAAGAAATATTTTCCATCGGGAACTACACAGCAGAAAATGGAAGAAACTATTATCAAAGCACTGGAATTATACCGAAGACGGGAAAAAAGCAGGGAACGATAAGCAATTTGACACCAAGGGAGCAGTCTATCCGTTGGCAGTCAATGAGAAATCAGCATTTTCCTGTTTTCCCCTCCCCACACCCTACCCCTTTGGTTTACTAGCAGATTACCAGCCGAAAAGACAATAAGGAGCCGGGAACATCTTTTCTTTCGGCAGGTCAGAGATTCCCACACCTGCATGACAGCAAGAAGTAAACAGAATAAAGCAATAGCAGGCGTTTCAGACGGACGTCTTTTTTTATTGGATTGAAAAGAAAGGAATTGTAGAAAATGAAGAAGATATGGAAACGAGTGTGTACAGGGATTCTTGCCCTGACCACGATTTTAACTGCATTGCCGATTACATCGGTTCAGGCAGCGGAAACACAGTATTGGACAGAGTCCGCAGAGAGAGTAGGACATGTGGAACATTTGATGAACGACGGAACAATAAAAAGTACTTTCAACGAAGGACATATGAAAGTAGAGGGCGAAACCGCCTACTGTGTAAATATCAACATGAAATTTAAGAATGGCTATAAAACTAGACATGACGCAAGTGCCAGCATGAGTGCAGATCAGATTGAAGATGTGGCATTGTCGCTTGAGTATATGAAACAGTATACAGGCAGTCACAGTAATCTGAGTGCAAATCAGGCATATCTTTTAGAGCAGTGCCTTGTGTGGCAGCGTTTAAGTGAGCATTTGGGTTGGCAGTGTGATAATGTCCGAGCTGTATATTCCGAGATTTCTCAGGATATTCAGAATGAAGTGTATGCTGGAGCGAAAGCATTTGTAAAGGCAAATAAGGGACGCTATAAATGCGGTGGATATATCTATACTGGAGAAGGACAGGACATCGGACAGTTTTGGGCAGAACTGAATGTTGGAAATGCAAAGGTAAAGAAAACAACCGCAAATGAGATTGTCACAAATGGAAATGCGATGTATTCCATTGCGGGAGCAACCTTTGGTATATTCTCAGACCAGAATTGTGGTAATCAGATTGGAACACTTACAACAAACGAAAATGGAGATACAAATGAGGTTGAAGTAACTGCCGGAACTGTTTATATCAAAGAGCTTTCTGCACCGAAGGGATATAAGCTGGATACGACAGTACGCAGTCTGAAAGTTGAAGCCGGAAAAACAGCCGTATTAAATGTTTCAGATGTTCCGAAAGTGACAGAAACATTGGTAGACCTGTTCAAGATTGATATGGAGACAGGAAAAGCAACTGCACAGGGAAATGCAGCACTGGCAGGAGCAGAGTTTACCTGGCATTATTATGGCGGACTTTATACAAAAGACAACTTACCGGAGAAAGCAACACGTACCTGGGTTACAAAGACGGTAGCAGAAAAAGACAGTGACGGAACCATTCATTATGTGACAAAACTGGCAGATGCCTACAAAGTATCCGGAGATGCATTTTACACTCAGAATGAAAAAAACGTATTACCACTTGGAACACTGACTGTTGAAGAAACAAAAGCACCAAACGGATATTTACTGGACGGAGCTTATATGCAGGCAGGAGACAGTACAGAACAGATAAAAGGAATGTATCTGACACAGATCACAGAGGACGGAGAACTTGCAGTTCTTTCCGGAAGCAATCAGTATTCCGTATCTGATCAGGTAATCCGAGGTGGGGTGAAGATTCAGAAACGTGATTTAGAGACAAAAGATACCAAAGCACAGGGAAGTGCCACATTAAAAGATACAGCATTTGCAATTATTTCTCTGAACGAGAATCCGGTTCTGGTAGAAGGAAAACTGTACAAGAAGAATGAGACAGTTAAGATGATTCAGACAGGAATTGACGGAATTGCAACAACGACGGCAGATTTACTTCCGTATGGTAAATACAAAATGGAAGAAACCAAAGCACCGGAAGGTTATCTGACTGACGGGGCAAAAGCGATTGAATTTTCGATTACAGAAAATGGAAAAATCGTGGATTTAACAGACGAAAGTCATTCCATTTACAACCAGATTAAACGTGGAGATCTGGAAGGAGTCAAGATTGGAGCTAGCACACATAAGAGACTGGTAAATGTTCCTTTTAAGATTACAAGCAAAACAACCGGAGAGAGCCATATCGTAGTGACAGATAAAAATGGTCAGTTTTCAACTGCTTCCGATTGGGCATCCCATAAGAAAAATACAAATGCAGGAAAATCCAGTGAGGATGGTATCTGGTTCGGAACTTCTGAGCCGGACGATAGCAAAGGTGCATTACTTTATGACACTTATGAGATTGAAGAGTTAGCTTGTGAATCCAACAAAAATATGAAGCTGATTCCTGCATTTGAAGTTGTTGTCAGCAGAAATAAAGTAACAATTGACCTTGGAACATTGACCGATGAGTATGAAAAAGAGATTAGCATTCATACAACCGCAACAGACAAGAAAACGGGCGAAAGATTTCGATTCATACCACAGCAACTGATAAGAACGGTAAGAAAGAAATCGAAGCCGGAAAAGATCTGACGATTGTGGATACAGTTACATTAGAAGGATTGGAAATCGGTACAAAGTATAAATTGTCTGGTTGGCAGATGATTAAGGAAGAAAATGCAAAGCTGATCATTGATGGCAAAGAAGTTACCAATGATTATGAATTTACAGCGGACAAGGAAAACAGGGAAGTGCAGATTGAGTTTACTTTCGACGGCAGCACTCTTGGAGGAGCAGATATTGGATAGTCCACAGGCTGTTGTAGAATTGATGGCGAAGGAGTTATCCCAATATGACAGAGAAGTATTTTGTATCCTGAATATGAAAAATAATGGACAGGTAATCAATATGAATCTGGTCAGTGTTGGAACAATCAATGCATCTTTGGTAATTCCCAGAGAAGTTTTTAAGAGCAGTATTCTGGCAAATGCTTCTGCAATCATTGGACTTCATAATCATCCCAGTGGTAATGTGAAACCATCAAAAGAGGATATGATTGTTACGAGAAAGCTGCAGAAGTGCGGACAGCTATTGGGGATAGAATTGCTGGATCATATCATTGTCGGTGGAACTAATGGAAAGATGCTCAGCTTCCGAGAAGAAAAGATGTTGAATATGACAGGAAGGATGGATTGGGAGAGATAGAAGAAAAAAGAATTAGAAGTTTTTATTTATTGTAATATTTCATGTAGTGGCATTAGTAAAATAATGTCGCTACAAAAAACTGACTTATACATTGATATTATATGCATAACTCAAAATAAAATTGTTAAAAATAGAAAAAGAAACAATATATAACGAAAAAATCTCTAAATAAGAAAATTACATTGACTGAGAGAAGAGTAAAACATATAATAAAGGTGGAGGTGTATAAGAATGTTAGTAAAAGTAAGTGTTGAAAATTTTAAATCTTTTGATAAAGCAGCAGAGCTGACAATGATTTCCTCAAATAAAATACGAACAAATGCAAATCACAGGTTAAAGATAAAAAGTACCCAGTTATTAAAATATGCAGTAGTTTATGGAGCAAATGCATCTGGAAAGACCAATTTGGCATTGTTCTTTAAATTTTTTAAAGATAGTGTCTGCAATGGTATTCCGATAGAAGCTACACAGATGTTTTGTAAGAATCGGCAGGAGAATAAGGAACGAGAAAGTAGTTTTGAAATTCAGATTACTGTAGGTGACAAATTTTATGCTTATGGTTTTTCTGCAGTTTTAAGCAGACGAAAAGTAACCGGAGAATGGTTATATGAATTATATCAGAATGGTTCAGCCAAATGTCTCTTTGAGCGAGAAGGAAGTAAACGTCCGGTGTTAAATGATGGAATTACGCTGACAAATACAGAAAAAAATAAATTTGAAACCTATGCAGATGATTTTGAAGGAAATGAAACATCTTTGTTCCTGACAGAAATGAATCGCGGGAAAAAATATAGCACACGATCTAAATTATTGTTCTTCCGGGATGTATATGACTGGATTCAGAATCATATTTCGATCATCACACCGGATACACCATTGATTGATCTGGAATATTATTATGATGATAATTCGCTAAAGTTGATTAACAAATTGATCAAAACATTTGATACGGGAATCAGCCAGGTGAAAATTGAAGAAATTACATTGGATGAGTTATCAAATGCATTGCCGAAATCAGTATTTGATAAGATGATGCAGCATGTAAAAAATAGAATGGAAGAGCAGGAAGAACCATCATTTAGAATGACGATGAGGTCGAAGGAAACTTTCTTTAATATCGAAGTTGAAGGACATTCTGAACCGAAGGTCACAACAATCCGGTTGCATCATAATAAGTCATTTTATGAGTTTGGATTTGATGAAGAATCAGATGGAACAAGAAGATTATTCGATTTGATGGATATGCTGTTGAATAAACGAGAAGATGTTCTTTATGTTGTGGATGAATTGGAGAGAAGCTTACATCCGAAGCTGACAGAGCGATTTTTGCAATTGTTTATGCAGTTACATGATGAGCAGCGTATGCAGCTATTGTTTACCACACATGAATCATCCATTATGGATCAGGCTATATTTAGGAGAGACGAAATCTGGTTTGTAGAACGTAACGCAGAAAATGCAAGCTCTATTTATTCCTTAGATCGTTTCAAGGAGAGATACGATAAAGTGTTGAGCAAGGCATATCTGGAAGGCAGGTATGGTGCGATACCAGTATTTTCAACATTTGACTTTAGAGAGGAGGAGTAGCCTTGGCTCCAGTAAGAAGTTATACGAATTGGAATAGTAGAACTACAGATGAAGAAGAACAGATTGAGCCTTATCGTAAGTACTTTTTCATATGTGAGGGTGCAAATACTGAAACATGGTATTTCAAAAAGTTAATTGATATCCGAAAAGAGTTAAATATTCATCCATTGATCGATATCCGGTTATTTGAAAAAACAGAGGGAGACAGGGACATTTCATTTCCAAGACGTTTGATTGAGTTTGCAGAAAATCAGAAAGAAAATCCAGAAATAGCGTTTGATAAAGAACGGGATAAGATGATTGTTGTATTTGATGGAGACATTTTTGAAGAGAAGGTACTTGATTATGATGAATTGGTAGCTGAAGGTGAAAAGAAGAATATATTAGCGGTTAGTAATCCGGCATTTGAATTATTTCTGTTGTTACATTATGAAAATTCATACGAAGATGATATTGAGCCAAATGCTGAACAGATTATCCAGAATGAAAAAGACGGACATCAGACATTTATCTATAAGTTGTTACTTGCCAGAACAGGAATCAATCCGAAGAAAAATGCTGCGATTGGAGAACTGGCGAAAAATATAGAGATTGCTATTGAACAGGAAAAGAAAATCAATGAGGATATTCATCAGTGCAAGGGACAGATTACGTGTAATATAGGTCGGATTATTGATGAGATTCGGAAGGATGATGGAAGATAAATTATAAAATCAATAGTAAAACTAAAGGTGAATATCTGTTTTGAATCCGAGCGTAAAGTGAATTCAATTAATGTATTGCCTCAAAATTCTTATAATAAGCGTAATTAAAACCTAAGTAATAGAATCTTTAAAGCAAATATGCTAAAATAAGAAAAAATTACTTATGTTTTGGAGTCAGAATATGGGGAATAAAAAGGTAGTCAAGAAAACGAATATTAGTAATACACATGTTCCAGATAAAGTATATGCTTATATGATACAATTGCATCATATGTTGTATGAATTGTTAAATTGTGAAAAAGGAGACAGTGTAAGTGTAGAAGTCTTTGATGATGTTGGTGTGGAACATCCAGATGGAAGTCGGGATGCTATTCAGTTGAAAAGTGCATTATCAAATAGAAATCCTGTTTCAAATAAGGCTATTGATTTATGGAAAACAATGTATAATTGGATGCTTTCTGCAGAAACAGGAGAATTAGATCCGGAAAATACAAAGTATATATTATTTATTAATGTTAATAAAAAAGGAACTATTGTTGATAAATTTCATTCAGCGGAATCCACAGAAGAAGCTATTGATGCGTGGATTAAGACAAAAGAAATATTTTATGATGAGCAAGGGAAGCTAAAAGAAATAGGAGAAGAATGTAGAAAATATGTTGAGTATTTTTATAAAGATGAAAAAAAGATTTGGCTTTAAAAATAATTGAAAAATTTGAATATAAGAAGTGTATTGAGGATTATACAATCACAGTTAGGAATGAGTTTAACAAATCTGGAATTCCAGAGGATATTATCGATCCTATTTATGTAGGAATTATCGGGTGGATAGACATTAAAGTAACAAAAATGGTAGAGGCTGGACAACCAATCGCTATATCTTTAGAAGATTACCAAAAACAATTAAGAGCTTTATATTGAGAATACAATCAAAAGCATAGTCTTATGACTTATTCTGTAGAACCAAGTAATCAAGAAATTGAACAAGAATTTCAGAAAAAGAGAGTATATATTGAACAGTTAGATATTATCGATTGCGATTATACTGAAAAGGTAGAGGCTATTAATGATTATCTAAGAGCAGCGATTGATCGGGCTACATGGGCGGAAAATGGAGACATAAGTATGCAAAGTATTCAAACATATGAATCCAATTTGAAGCGTACATGGAAGTTACAAAAAAGAATAGTTATGCTCGAAAAAAAGAATGAACCATCTGAAAATCAAGGTAAAATGATATATTATAAATGTCAAGATAAAAATGTAGAAATGGATTCAGTGTATGTGCCAGATTTTTTAAAAAATGGATGTTATCATGCTTTAGCAAATAATTTAGAAATTGGTTGGCATCCGCAATGTTCGGAGTTAATCAAGGAGGAAAGCGATAGTTGGAAAATTTAGTTAAGGAATTTTACAATATTCAAAATCCGGCATTAAGTGCATATTTGCTTTCAAGATTTTCATTAGGATATATGGAAGAAAATCAAGATATGGCACCAATGCCATTGTTATTTATAGTGCTGCCGATGATGTATAAAAAAGAAATTGTGGATTTTATAGCATCAACACAAAAGAAATCTGGATTGCGTTTTTTCGCTGATAAATTCACTGAAAAAAAGAATAGTAATAAGGACTTGATTCTCCAAATTCAAAATACCAGTCAACGATACAAGGTAATGACATTAGAAGCTATTGGAATTGGGATGTCTGGAAAATTATTTGAGATTCAAAAAGATGCATATGTTTTGCCGTTAGAGGATAATATTAGTAGTTTTAAAACAAAGTCCAAAGAATTAGAAAAAATGGGAAAAGCTGCCGAAAAATTAGGAATATAGTGTTCAAGATTGACATTGATGGAAATTTCTCAAATTTTGAAAGTGAGGTTTTAAAATGTATTTTCAAGTTGAAAAGATAATATTATGGTCGAAAAAAGTACAGTATTCCTATAAAACTGTAGATTTTTGTTGTGATAAAATAAATGTAATTACAGGTGCTTCAAGAACAGGTAAATCAGCAATTATTCCAATAATAGATTATTGCCTAGGTGATGGACAATGCCAGATACCTGTTAATACAATAAGAGATGCTTGTTCTTGGTTTGGTATTATTGTAAAAATTGATGAGAAAAAATTATTGTTGGTCAGGAGAGAACAACCACAAAACTATATTGAAGCAGTAGACTCAGATAGTATAGAAATGAAAACTGCTGAATTGTTATTAGGAATTGATGGAACAATGATGTTTCGATACAATTCAAGGGATACATTTAAAACGTTATCTATTTACTTGTCAGAATATCAGCTTGGACAACGAGTTTCACATAAAAAAGTTTTGGAACTTTCCTATGAAGATGTGAAATCTTCCACAAATGGATTGATTGTCATTACACCGGATTTTGATAATTTTACTGCAAAGCTCATCGCAGCAGATAAATATTCAAAATATATGACAGAAATACCAATTTTGGAGGGAGTTAAAAACAGGGAATATTATGGAAGATCAGCAACGATTATTGAAAACAAATGCAAGATAGAGTATGGAACAGAGCAAGGATTAGCAGCACTGATTTATGGAGAAAAAGGGTTAAGCTCGTTGCCAATACAGGATATTGCAGGGGAGCATATAGATACAGATAATGAGTACATGTATTACTATTCGGTTGAATTTATAAAATAGCACTAATAAAAAGAAGAGGATGTCACGTAATCTGCTTTGATTCGTTGGCATCCTTTTTTGACATTTAGTTTTTATGACATTATAGATTTCATAACCTATTTCTTATTTTTCGGTATTCTCTTGGCGAATATCCTTTCAGCTTGTGAAAAAGCCGGCTGAAATAAAGCTGGTTATCATATCCGACAATCTTAGAAATCTCATTGATGGAAT
>OGUD01000792.1_pt1 | contig 21487 bp, 12 predicted proteins | sample 1573671 | NCBI WGS metagenome assembly OGUD01 (sample SAMEA2582065, study PRJEB24529) | metagenome | biome: Human gut stool | place: China | collected 2011 | reverse complement strand
TGACGTGCCAAAGATGCGCACTCGCGCGAAGATGTAGACTGTCGCAAGCGACCGCACGAGGCGCAGGAATGTGACAAGGCACATTCATTTTATCGAAATGAGAAAGCAGTTACAGGTCCATCCCCTGAAAAATATGATGTTCCTTTAAATATTTTGCAATGGAATTCAAAACCAGTCTTTTATTCCCGCTCCATTCCGGTGCGATCAGGATCGACTTTGGCCCGTCGCCGCTGATCCGATGGATCACAGTTTCCTGTGGGAGGATTTTTAAGCAGTCACCGATCAGTTCCAGATATTCCGGCAGTTCCAGTGTGTGAAACCCGCCGGATGCATAAAGATCGGCAAGATCTGTCCCTTTTAACACATGAAGGAGCTGCAGCTTGATCCCATCCACATGGAGCTTCCCAAGGTAATTCACGGTTTCCAGCATCTGTTCCCTCGACTCTCCGGGAAGTCCGAGGATCACATGGACGATCACCGTGAGTCCGGCAGCCTTTAACCTGCGGTAGGCATCCTCAAAAACGGGGAGCGCATATCCCCGGCGGATGAGTTTTGCCGTATCCTCATGGATCGTCTGCAGACCGAGTTCTATCCAGACTGGTTTTTCTTTATTTAACCGGGAAAGAAGCTCTACGGTTTCATCCGGGAGGCAGTCAGGCCGTGTACCGATGGAGAGTGCGCAGATCTCCGGGAGAGAGATTGCCTCAGAAAAGAGTTGTTTCAGATAGGAGAGTGGGGCATAAGTGTTTGTGTATGACTGGAAATACGCGATATAGGCAGCGTCATCTCCTGAGATCTTCCGGCTGACGCGGGCCTTCGCAAGGTCAGCCTGCTCTCTAAGGGATCCGGCCTGCTTTTCTGCAAAATCACCAGATCCGCCGGCACTGCAAAAGATACAGCCGCCTCTTCCCAGTGTGCCATCCCGGTTTGGACATGTCATGCCGCCGTCCAGAGCGAGTTTATAGACTTTTTTCCCAAATATCTTTTTTAATTCATAGTCGAGAGAGTGGTACGGTTTGCCATTCCAGTCTGTCTGAAGCATAAAACAGATCCTTTCAAAAAATAAGTTTTCCTTGCAACACATATACGAGGTATTATATAATAATAAAAGGTTTCTTTTCAACCTGATTTCCGGAAAAGTTACTGCGCCTGCTTTGCGCGTAGTTACTGTTCACGCCTTGCGCAAACAGTAACTGATTTTGCCGATGCTTCGCATTCCGAATCGGCAAAATCCACTACCACCACTGTATTGTACGGAATTTTCAGTTCAGAAAATTCCTACCCGTGTACAGTAACTGTGGGTACAGTAACCCGGAAAACACAGCAAAGCTTCCGCATAAGGTGCCGGCTGTGAAGAAAATAAAAATATCCGCCAAGGCGGATCGAAAAGGAGAACTGGGGTTATGGATAGAGAAGCTGCAAGGAAAGCATTACAGAGCGCGAAAGCGACCGGATTTTTTACAGAAATGTATGGGGACGGTGCCGCTGAGAATGAAAAGCGCTATGAGCATGTTCTTGAGGGATTCGAAAAGTCATTCGGGGGGGATCAGGTGAGTCTTTTTACTTCCGCAGGACGTACCGAGATCAGCGGAAACCACACAGACCACAATAATGGAAAAGTTCTGGCTGGAAGCATCAACCTTGACTGTGTTGCCTGCGCGGCGGCAAACGGAACCGATGAGATCCACATTATCAGTGAGACATACAGCCAGAAATTCACGATCAATATCAAAAATTTAAAGCCGAGCGACAAGATGGCCGGAACCATCGACCTGACAAAGGGAATGCTGGCCGGATTTCAGGAGATGGGATATCAGATCGGCGGTTTCGACGCTTACATTACAAGCAACGTGATCAGCGCCGCCGGAGTCAGCTCCTCCGCTTCCTACGAAATGCTGATCTGTTCCATGATCAACGAGTTCTTCAATGACGGAAAAGTGGACGTCGTTACATATGCCCATGTCGGCAAATACGCGGAGAACAAATACTGGAATAAAGGTTCAGGTCTTCTCGACCAGATGGCATGCGCGGTGGGCGGCATGATCACCATCGACTTCAAGAATCCTTTAGAACCGGTTATTGAGAAAATCGACTATGACTTCGGTGCTCAGGATCACAGCCTGATCATTGTCCAGACCGGAAAAGGTCATGCGGACTTAAGCGCTGAGTATTCCTCCATCCCGAATGAGATGAAGAGGGTGGCAGCCGTGTTTGGAAAGGAAGTCTGCGCGGAGATCACGGAACAGGAAGTGATCGAAAATGCGGCGAAAGTGAGAAAAGAGGCGGGTGACCGCGCGTTCTTACGTGCCCTTCACTTCTTTGAGGAGAACAAGCGTGTTGAAAAACAGGTTCAGGCATTAAAGGAGAACCGTTTTGACGAATTCTTAAGCCTGATCACTGAATCTGGAAATTCTTCCTGGAAATGGCTCCAGAACTGCTATGTTCCGGGATCTGAGGAGCAGGGGATCACTTCCGCGTTAGCACTCACAGAGTTATTTATTAAGGAAAAAGGCTGCGGCGCATGCCGTGTTCACGGCGGCGGATTTGCGGGCGTTATTATGGCGATGCTGCCGAATTCCGTGACAGACGAGTACATCGCTTATATTGAAAAGGCAATGGGAGAGGGAAGCGCATACCGTATGAGCATCCGCCCGTACGGAGCGGTATGCGTGGACGGATATATCGCATGAATCGGAGACACGCACGGAGCCTGATTCTTATAGCTGCCGCTTCCGGTGTATTGACTGCATGCTCAAATCCGGATCCCGGTATGGGGGAGACGAGAAAACTCATTATGGGGACCTTCACTGAGGACAGCGTGACTGACCGGGCTGGAAAAGCCGTGGCGGCGACCATCAGCAACACAGTTCCCGGAGTCTACGTGGAGACCTGGCCGTCAAAAGGCGCCTATATGAATATAGAGCATCTGTTTGACGGGACATATGATCTCGTGATCGTTCCGGCTGGGGCAGCTTACGAGGCGTATACGGGAACCGGTGCCTGTGAGGGAGAAAAAAAGGAAAAACTTCGTGCAGTAGCGGCATGTTATCCGATCGTCTCCACATGGATATCCCCGAAGAAACTGGGACTTTCGAAGGTACAGGAACTGAAGGGGCATCCGCTTGCCGTGGGAAATGAAGGTTCTGAGACGGCAAAGGTATCCGGAGAAGTGTTCGATGTCCTTGGAATCGACAAGGAGAACACGGAGATCTGGTATTATGGGATCCAAGGTGGAGCCGACGGGGTCCGGGACCAGTGGGCTGATGGGATCCATGCGTTCACGGAGTCCCCTGTCCCGGCTTACCAGGAGCTGGCGGCGGAGGATGGGATCCGGTTCTTGTCCTACACGGACGAAGAACTGGATGAGATCTTAGACGGCCATCCGGAGTACAGTAAGATCAAAGTTCCGGCAGGAACTTATGAAAATCAGGACGATGAGGTCGGGACCTTCTGCGAAAAAGTCCTTGTCTGCGTGTCTGCGGATATGGATGAAGACCTTGTTCATGAGATCGCCTGGGCATTGGAGGTCAACGGACCGGTGTATACAGCCGGAGAACCGTTTATGCGGGCGATGGATGACAGGGAGTTCCGGGCTTCTAAGATCCCGATTCCGCTTCATGACGGGGCAAAACGGTATTATGAGGAGCAGGGATATTTCAAATAGTAATATATTCCGTAACTGTTCAGTAGGTCTGCGCATTTACTGCGCTGACCGTAAGAAAACTTAGACTATATGGCAAAAATCCTATCGGCACAGCCGATTTGGAATGGATTTTTGCGCGTAACAGTGAGAGTAATGAACAGTTACGACAAATCTTTACTATCAACCGTAACGCCTCTGGATAGTTTATTCCATCCTCTAACAGTTACCCCCACAATCTGACAGATATTGTTTATTCCGGATATTTGTCAGCTCACAACAAGAAAGAACAAGAAAGGCAGAAGCAAATGAGTTACAGTGTATATCTTCCTAATTACTCCATCGGTGAAAATTGTTACAAGGAACTTCCATACGTCGCAAGAAACTATGGAAAAAAGGCAGTCGTGATCGGCGGTAAAACAGCCATGGAAAAAACAAAAGATGCACTCTTGGAAGGCATCAAGGGCTCCGATCTTGAGATCACGGATTTCATCTGGTACGGCGGTGATTCCAGCTACGAGAACGGCAATGCATTGATCGCGAATCCGGCTGTCCGCAACGCAGATATCATCTTTGGTGTCGGTGGAGGAAGAGCCTGCGACACCGCAAAATATGTAGCAAACGAACTTGACAAACCACTATTTACCTTCCCGACCGTTGCCAGCAACTGCGCGGCCGTGACTGCCATCTGTGTCATCTACAATGCCAACGGCACCTTCCGGGAATATTATTATCCGAAGCTTGCGGATCATACCTTCATCAATACCGCCGTGATTGCGGATTCTCCTTACGACCTCCTCTGGGCCGGAATCGGCGACGCACTCTCCAAAGAATGTGAGGCTGTTTTTTCCAGCAAAGGTAAGCACTTAAGCCATACTCCGTTAATGGGTGTCCAGCTCAGTAAAGTCTGCACACAACCGCTCCTGGATTATGGAAAAGAGGCACTCGCATCCTTAAAGGCGCACAAAGTCAGCGATGCCCTCATGCAGGTCACTCTGGATATCATCGTCTCCACCGGTATCGTTTCCAATATGACGACTCATATTCCGGATTATTACTACAATTCCTCCCTCGCGCACTGTGTCTATAACGGCTCCACGATCACGCGTCATGGTCACGAACACCTGCACGGCGAAGTCGTATCCCTCGGTGTTCTCTGCCTGCTCACCTATGAAGGCGCGAACGCTCTCCGTGATACGATCATGAAATTCAATGCCAGTATCGGTCTTCCGGTATGCTTCGATGATATCGATATCACTGAAGATGAATTTGATCTCATGGCAGATAGAATTCTCACTTCCACCGAATGGCAGTACCGCCCGCAAGATGTGACCCGTGAGAAATTTATTGCATGCATGAAAGAACAGAATAAGATCGGACAGGAATTTAAAAAACAGACTATGCTCTTATAAATGTACCGTGGAATATCTACATGCTATTCCGTCAGGAAAGTCATTAGAAGCTTTGCACAAGGCATTCATGAAGACGAACATATTTGCAGAATTTCGTAAACTCAGAGGCAAAATTAATGAAAAAGTTAGGATTAATTGGTGGAATAGGGCCAGAATCCACCATTGAATATTATCGCAGCATAGAATATGGCGTACAGAAAAAAAGTGGTCAAAATTTCTTTCCCAATATCACCATAGAAAGTCTTAATGTATTTGACGTACTCAATTTATGCAAAAATCAGGATTATGATGGGTTGACAGATTATCTTCTCAACGGTATCAATCAACTTTCTGCAGCAGGAGTACAATACGCTGCTCTAACCGGAATCACAACACATATTGTTTTTGATGCATTATCGAAAGTATCTCCTGTACCGCTTGTTAGTATGGTAGATACCGCAAGTGAATTTGCCAAAGCACACAGATATAGAAAAGTTTGCCTGTTAGGAACTCTTCCAACCATGAACGGAACCTTTTTTCAGCAATCTTTCGAATCTAAAGGTATCGAAGTCATTACACCGGATGCGGCAGAGAAAGAGTATATTGGTAGAAAAATTGAAACAGAACTGGAACTTGGAAAAGTTGTATCTGATACTCAAAACAACTTTCGAACAATTGCAGAACGAATCATTCAAGATGAGAACGTTGACACAATCATACTTGGATGCACAGAACTCCCATTGATTTTCAAAGGAATTGATTTATCAGTTCCATGCCTTAATGTGATGCAAGTTCACATTGATTCACTCATTGATTTAATTATGTCGGAATAAATACTTTCACCTATACCGCTGTTATTGTGGATTCGCCTTAGGACCTCCTCGCGCGAGTGCGCATCTTTAGCACGTCAGTGCCTTTTAATGTAACAGGGAATTCTTCGGAATTTCCTGTTACATTAAAAATAGGCTTCGCCTATTCAACTCATTACAACCACCAGCGCGTTTCCCTCGAAGAAATGTACGAAAATGCAATGTCCAAGTTTCGCGAAAAGCGGGTGTTTTTCAATTCAAGAAAGCGCCACAGGCGGTCTTGCCTATGTTATCTGAATGCGCCTCAAAAAACAGTTTTTACATCTGTATTGTAATTCCAGCAAGAAAAGATTCCTCACCGGGAACAAGATCGAGATCACCGCCATGGCTTTCAATGATTTTTCGGACAGAGGAAAGTCCGATTCCATGATCATCAGATGTACCCTTTCGGGAGAGGAATGTTTTTCCCTCCTGCAAGACCAGACCGTCGTAAGTGTTTTCAATCTTCAAAAAGTACATATTGCCTCTGGTTTCGCCTGCAATGAAAACGCGGCGCACCCCTTGCTTTTGGCGGCTGCACGCCTCAACGGCATTGTCCAAAAGATTGCCCAGCACCGTACACAGTTCCACATCGGTAAGCGGCATCTGATCGGGAAGATCGAGCCGCACCTGAAATTCTGTCCCTTGTGTCTGCGCCATGCCGTAGTAGTATTCAATCAGCGCATTTACAACGGGATTTTTGCAGAACTGGGTAGGGGAGTGGCCCGATGACGCCGCAACCTGTTCCTCAACCTGTAACAGGAAGGAGCAGATCTCTGTCTGCCCATGTTCAGAGGCCATGCGGTCTATGGTACGCAGATGGTGTTTGATGTCGTGGATCAGCCTTCTGTTTTCTGCCGCTGCCTCAGAAACCTGACGGCTGTATTCGGTCTGCATAGAAAGCTGACGGATGACCTGCTTGCGTTCTTCCTGAAAAATCAGGCTGTTTCCATATCCTTCTATCACATCGCGCCAGAGGGAATAACCGATGGCTGCTGCTATGAAAAAGCTGCCCCATTCCAAAAACCAACCGCCGATAACCGGCTCATAAACCGGCAGAAGGCGATCCCATATAAAGGCGCAGGTTGCGGCTGCCGCAGCATAGAAGATCGGCCTGCTCCGTTTTTCTCCCCTGTGAATGGCAAGCACAGCGATGATAAGCAGATAGAGCGCAGATGCCGCCTTATAACAAAAGACCGATGCAGAGAAGAAACGAATAGCTCCAAGGGAGAGATGGGAAGCCATCATGCCATACAAAAACGCATATACCAGGAAGGCAGCGCCCACCCCATTACTGATGGCCGCAGGCAGGAAGCCCGGCCTGCATATCCGGTTTTGCAGAACTACGATCAGCCAGGTAACCAGATAGATACAGAACAGTTCAATCGTGTACCAGGGGAATACGGGAACAGCAGCCAGCATATGAAGCACAGGATAGGATGACAGGCCGCACATGGCAAAGCAGATCAGTCCGAACAGGAATGTATTTTTCTGTTTCATCCGGCGGCTGAAATAAAAGGACAGCAGCGCACAGACAAAGGTAACTGTACAGCCAAACAGGCAGAATGCAAACCGGATTCCTCTGGTTGTATTGACCGCCAACATCGTTCCGAAAGCAGGCGGATAGACAATCCCTCCGTAAAAGTGGTCATAGTTGCTGACCGCTATGGTGAGTGTCACCGGTTTTCCGCCATGAAAAGTGACCATGCGGTTTTGAACCAATGGTGTCCCCTGTGCAGGTTCCCCCATTTGCAGGATCAGGTCATGATCCAGATAAAGGTTGTAAGCAGAAAACACTTCCGGGATTTCCAGCGCATATGTTTCCTTCCGTTCCGGCAGAAAGAATGTCATCTGATAAGTCCCGCAGCCATAGGGAGAAGGGTTTGCAGGGCTGGAGAAATTGGTCTGCTCTCCAATGGAAAGGTAGCGCATATAATGGCTTTCATCTTGTATTTCTTCCGGGGTCAAAAGCGCGTCAGGATAAAATGCCCAGCCGGATACCAGAAAGCGCACCGGTGACTTTTGAAGTTCTTCCTCAGAAAGCGCCAGAATCCCATTTGCCGCTTGGATTGTGTTCTGGCTATATTTATTATTGAACTGATACAGGCCAAGAAAAAACAGGGATGAGCACAGGCAGACCATACATAAGGCAGCATATTTTTTTACCGCAGAAGATACCATCTTATTTTCGCCTCCTCCTTAGGAAAAACACACCGGCAGACAGAAGAACCAGACAGGCCGGAATCAAAAGGAGTATGGGCGACCGGCTATGCTCTGTGTCGGCGGCCTGTGCCAGGGAAACGGCATCCTCCTTTCCCACAATGGTGTATGCCCCTGTATGGCTGATCTGAAAGGAAGCGGCTTTCGCCGTATCGTCATAACCGGTCATGGGAATTTCCACGCCGCTTTCATCACAGAGGAACAATGTGCCGGCTGCCGAGTCATTTGGACAGGGCAGCATGACAGAAACATCCGGCAGGGAGCTGAGCGCAGTTCCATTGATGGAAAACGAAAAAGAAAAACCGCCGTCCGTATCCTTTTGGATGATGACTTCAATCTGATCTTCGTTTTGGATGCCCTCCGGCAAGGCATCTTTGGGTATGCTGATGGTGATTCCCTGTTTGGAAAAGACGGCTCTTTGCGCCCCTGTTTGCAGCATCATCAAAAAGCGCGTGCCGGAAATCCGGTCAGTGGTTTCATCGAAGAACTCTGAAAAAGCAGAGTTTTGGGAATCTGCGACTTCCTGGGGAACGGTCATAGCGCTTTGCACCGGCTCTTTCCTGTTTTCCGAAAGCTTCCAGGCAGGATCGGGTACGGTAAGCTCCGAAGCGCCGGCAATCGTCTGCACTTCAGGGGGCTGCTGTAAAGCGGTATTTTCCTCTGTATCACCGTTTGCCTGTTCCGATGGGAATTCTTCTTTATTCATGGAATCGTCTTTTCCATCCCAAGATGGCTCGGAAGGCTTGTGGGATGGTTCATGATCCGCAGGATCATTTTCTTCACTGACAGGTGGTGTTTTTTCAGAATCGTTGGAATCCACTCTGCCGCCATTTGTTACAGGCGGTTTTGGAGGCTTTGTGGAGGGCCTGTCTGCGAAATCGTCATCCTGATCGTCGGTATGTTCAGGAGGCGGCTGAATGATGGTATCGGGTGGATTTCCGCCTGCATCTCCTCCATCCCGGTCGCCTTCATGATACCCTTCAAGGACAATTTCATCTGCGTAGGTAAAGGACAGGATGCCGGTTTGCCCGCCGTCATAATCGACCTGAAGGCGGTAACTGCTGCCCGGCGTCAGCAGACGGGTGGCAATCGAGAGCATTTCCTGACCCACATAAACGCCACTTTTCAGGCGGTTCCATGAACCGTTGTTTTCGGACAGCCATACGCTGATCTCATCCAATTCCCCCGGCGGTGTGACCCAGGGAAAATGAAGGTTTCCTCTGGCGGACAGAAAGCAGTTAATGTCCGGTCTGCCCGGAGCCTGAACAGAAACAGGAATTGAGATTTCAGGGAAAGCAATTCCCTCTGCAAACGCAGTATTTGCTGGTGCGGTCAGCTTTCCAATGGCATGGTACAGTCCCACAGTGTTCAAATCAATACCGGAAAAATCCCATTCCACCACAGCGGCGTAGCTGGTTCCATTGTCCGCATAGCAATCCAGATAGTAAGGGGAAAAGGCAAACAAATTTTCCAACGCTTCGGTTTGGCTGCCCTGTTGAACTGCAAACGCATCCGTATAAGGATACCATTGCTCTATGGAGGTAATGACAGCAGGCGGCATTTCTTCCACCCGGACGGAAATCTGAAGCTCCTGCAATACAGCTTCACCAAAGGAATACCCCTCTGGCAGCTCAATCCGGCCTGCTGCGGTATATTCGCCTGGAGTGGTCTGGTCAATGGCCGAAAAATCCCATGCGACAGAAAATGTTTCCTGCCGGATTTCTTCCCCTGCTGTTACAGTGGCGCAGACGGTTTGATACTGAAGGGCCAGCTGATAAATTTCCTCCAGGTCATCATCAGACGGTGTGGTTCTAAGGGGCAGGGTAAAAGCAGGCAGGGAGAGCAGTTCACCTTCATTTTGTATTTCTGTGACAAGGACGAGGGATGCTTCTTCCGATGCTTCCGGGGTTTTGCTATCCAGTGTCCCAGGAACCTCGCTTTCTAAACTCGGCGGATTCTCCCTTCTTTCATCGGCATTGGCTGGGGTTGCAGTTTTAGCGGCAAATGCGGGGATACTGCCGGTGAAGCAGAGGAGGCAGGCCAGACAGCCCCCCAGAATACGCCTGTGCATTTGCTTCATTCTCATACGATACCCCCCATTCCAGAGAAAACATATTGACGGTAGGCTTCCCGCAGCTGTTTTCCATTGCGGAGAGCAATCGGAAGCTCCTCCCCGTTTATCAAATGGAAGGTCTGACTGTCAACCTGGCTGATATGATCCATGTTGATCAAAACGCCCCGGTAGCAGGGCAAAAAACGCTTGTCCTTCTGCAATGCGGCAGTGACCTCCTGAAAGCCTCCGCTTACCGGTATCACGCGTTCCGCCGTATGAATCCGTGTCATACGGTTTTGATAATCTATGTACAGAATCTTCTCTGTGGGAAGTTCCAGCTTTTGACGGTCAGCCATCACCGAAAGTGTCATCACTTCATAGGGCGGTTTTAGCTGGCACAGCTCCATCGCTTCTTCAAAATCTGCCTGATGGAGCGAAAGCGGCTTCAGCAGATAATAACTGGCGGACAGGCTGTACCCCATCCGGGCATAATCTTCTGTAATGGTCAGAAAAACGATCTTACAGAGCCTGTTTTTCTGGCGCAGCCTTCTGGCGGCCTCCATTCCATCCATGTTCTCCATATAGATGTCCATAAAGACAAGCTGAAAATTGACCTGGGCGGCAGCTTTCAGAAAATTCTCTCCGTCCTCAAATTCTGTCAGCGTATAGTCCAGCTGATGCTTTTTCATATAATTTTCCAGGCAGGCAGACAGATCTTCTCTGTCCTCTGCCCTGTCATCCACAATCGCAATCTGCATCGTGCCATCTCCTTTGCACAATAATCCAATAATAGTATAACATAAAACCGCAGGAAAAAACTTGCGTCTTAAACAGGAAACCTGCGTCTTAAACAAAGTCGGTTGCATTTCTCTTGACAAGATGCTACCCTAATTATACTACCAGACTTTCCGATGAGAAGGTCTGGTTTTTTTGTTTTTCTTTTCAGGAAAGGAGGCTCAGCATGAAAATCGCACTTTGTACGGAGCTGAGAAATGTGGAATGGTTTGAAAGCAGGCTGCGCTCCCTTTTTGATGGGGATGGGCAGCTTGCGATTGACGAATTGTGGAATGAGAACCAGCTTGCCCAGGCACTCCGGCGAAGCCGGTACCATGCGGTTGTCATCGCCATGACCGGAGCAAAGGGACTGGAGGCGGCCATACAGGCGAAGCGGCTGGCACCGGAGACACCGCTTGTCTGGTGGAGCGATGATAAAAACTTCGCCCTGATTGCGTATCACCTGCGTATCCCTGCGTTCCTTCCGGCAGACTGCTCCGATCAGGAGTTATATGAGGCGATAAAATCCATCACAAAATGGAGGTGTGAAAATGCGAATTGCGCTGTGCAGTTATAGCCAGAAAGAAAAAGAAACCGCTTTGCTGATGAAGCTGGGCAAAGTAGACCGATTTGATAACGGCGTATTTTGTACCTATGCCATGCAGCGGGATGGGCCTTATGATGCTGTGGTGGTCATGGAGGACGGAGCCAGGGGGATGAATTTCTGCATGAGCATACGAGGGTACAGCAAGGATGTCCCTCTCCTGTGGATCAGCGATCAGGCAGAGTTTGAACCCCAAAGCCGCAGGATGCAGACGGACACCTTTTTGGTGAAGCCTGTGACGGAATATCAGCTGCGGGAGGCGGTATCCCAGCTGCTTCAGAAAACAACGAGAAGGAACGAACAACGTGAGGAGGATGAATAAAATGATGTGGAAATGGAAACGGCCGGCCGCATTTTTACTGGCGGCGGCAACGATTTTTACGATGCCGGGCGTTCCGACATTTGCGGTGGAAGCGGGTGCGTCCGCCGTCCATACGGGCTTGTGTGAGCATCACCCGGAACATACAGAAGACTGCGGATATACGGAAGGAACCGAAGGGGCAGCCTGTGAACATGAGCATAAGGTGAATGGCGGCGAAGCCGACAGAGAAGATCCCCTGGGGGATACTGAGGATTGCTACACCCTTGTGAAGAAGTGTGTCCATGAGCATGACGAAAGCTGTTACCCTGTTTTGGAAGGCAGCGTATCAGAAAATACGGCGACCCCATCTGAAGCAGAGGAGGCCCAGCCGACCGCGTGTACCCATGAATGCAGCAAGGAAAGCGGCTGTATCAAAAAAGAATTAAGCTGCCCTCATGAACGCGGCGAGCATGACGATAGCTGCGGCTACATCCCGGCCACAGAGGGGACGCCCTGCGGGTATACCTGCGAGCAGTGCAATTCTCAGGACAGCGGGCTTGTTCCTGGCGTGTCCGAGAATGCTCCGGCGGAGTGCATCTGCGAAACCCGCTGTGAGAAAGAGGCGGTCAATTCCGACTGTCCGGTCTGCTCTGCGGAAGATGCAGACCTGACAGCCTGCAAAGGCACAGCGGAAGCCGCCTGCATCTGTGAGAAATTATGCGGCGCTGATGCTGTGAACCCTGACTGCACCGTCTGCTCTGCTAAGGGTGCAGACCTCTCCGCCTGCCTTGGAAAAGAGGAGGCGGTGCTGGCTGCGTTTGCGCTGCCGCAGGCCGATCATACCCACTGCGTCTGCGGCGGGAATGGAGATGTCAACGGGCACGAACATGACACTGCTGGCACAGAGTGGACAGAATGGACAAAAACCGATTCCCTGCCTAATTCTGCTGGCAACTATTATCTGACGCAGTCTGTGTCGGGGAGCTGGACTGTGCCAACGGGCGAGGTCAACCTCTGCCTGAACGGGCAGACGATCAACGACAAAATCACCGTCGGCAGCGGCGCGACGCTGACGCTGACCGACTGCACCGACAGCGGCAGGGTTCAAGGCGAAGTGACCGTCAATGGCGGCAAATTGGAGCTGTACAGCGGCACGATCACCGGCGGCGTGCAGGTCGGTAAAAAGGGCGGCACCTATCAGACCGGCTCGTCCTTTACCATGTATGGTGGAGCGATTACCGGTAATGAAGACTACGGCGGTGTGTTCCTTGTCGGCACGATGAATCATATCGCCCCGCCGAGCTTCACCATGCATGGCGGAACCATTTCCGATAACACCGCGGGTGCGTCCGACGGCGGTGGCGGCGGCGTATATGTGGGTGAGAAGTGCAGCTTCACCATGGACGGCGGCACCATCACCGGCAACACGGCAACCGCCGGCAACGGCGGCGGCATCTATATCCACTTTAACGCCGGCAATGTTTCGATCTCCAACGCCACGATCACCGGCAACAAGGCGACCGCCACGGGGAATACAAGTTATGGCCACGGGGGCGGCATTTATTCGGAGAGAGGGGTAACCGTCAAGGGTGTGACGATCACCGGAAACAACAGCACCTTCGAGGGCGGCGGCATCTATGGAAAGGGCGCTATTACCCTCACCGATGCTACCGTTACCGACAACAATCGATATGACGTTTACTACGGTGGAAAGGAAAGCAACACTCCTGAGCTCACTATTTCCGGCTTGGTGAAGGCCGGTTATTACGCCAATGATGCGTGGAAGCTGCCCATTCTTGTATCAGGCGCATTGAGTGAGGATTCGGTCATCCGTGTGGGCGTGCGTGAAGGCATAAAGCCCGGTTACGGCAAATCACTGGCCATCGCCGAACCGGCAAGCGGCGTGACGCTCAGCGCCGAGAACTTCAAGGCGGACGCCGCCGACAGCGTGACCAGCCTGGGCAAGGACGGCAAGGTCTATCTCTCCCTCTGCGAACATGAAATGGACGATACCGGCTACACCTGCAAAAAGTGCCATACGCAGTTCGATGCACGTATAGGCGAGAGCGCCTATTATCAGACGCTTGCAGAGGCGTTTCAGAATGCGTGGGGTGGCAGCACGATAACACTGATGCGGGATGTGAACCTTAATAAAAGTTGCTCCGCCTCCGATATTATAACGCTGGATCTGCATGGAAAGACGATCACCAGCGGGGATAAGTTCTTCAATGTCAACAACAAACTGACAGTCAAGGATTCCAGCGAGGGCGGCGGAACGCAGGCGCTCAATGTCAAGTTCCGCGTTTCCTCCAACGGAACGCTGGCGGTCGACAACTCCTACACCAGCGAGATTTCGCGCGTGGAGCTGCAGGCCGGCGGCGCGCTGGAAGCTTACACCGGTACGATTCAGGAACTGCTCCTGGGAAATGGTAATGGAACCGGTTATAGCGTGAAGCTGTGGAAGGGCAACACAAGTGCCTGCATCATCGGCAAGATCACGGACAGCACGACGAGCAAGGGCCTCACCGTTAAAGACCTGCTGAAAACCAACCATGCAAAGTGTGAATTGTACGGCGAAAAGGACGGTGCATGGAGCATCGTTCCCAAGACGAAAAAAATCTCCGAACTGACCGGCTATACAGCGTACAAGGTGCAGTTCGCAGAGTGCGTCCATCAGTGTGACAATGATACGGTAGAAAAGCCTGTGTGCTCCAAATGCGGCAAGGTGCTGGTCGTTAAGATAACAGCCACTGCTTCCGATGACAAAATAAAAACGGCCTGGTTCCCGGTGGACAGCGCCATCGAAAACGGGGACGGCTATGTAGAGGCCATCCAGACCTTGAACGGCTGGAGCGCCGAAGGGTACACTGATGCGACCCTGATGCCGCTCTGTGATGCACACAATGGCACCGGCGGTATCGGCATTGCTAATGTCACCCTGACCGGAAAGCTTGCTGTGGACGGCGGAAAGCATCGCATCCATTCGACGACCATCGCCTCCGGTGCAGATGTGACCTTCAAAACCGGTCAATTCTATCATATCACCGTCAACGGCAAGGCGTCTTTCGTGGGCGGCACCTACCTGGGCAGCGTGACTGCTTCCTCCGGCGCAGAGGCGGTCTTCAGCGGCGGTGCGTATCAATACCTGTATGTCAAGGACGGCGGTACGGCAGTGGTGAAGAACTCAGCTGAGTTTGGTGAAGATGTTGAGGTGACTAAAGGTACGCTGACTGTGGAAGGCGGCAGCTTTAAAGCTGCGGTTGTCGTCGAGGGCGACGGAACAATGAATGTGAACGGCGGCAGCTTTACCGGAACCGGGATTGATAAAGTGAAATATGACAACGGTGCGAATGGGACGGTCTCCGGCGGCTCCTTTGCCGAACTTTACTTATATGGGAGCGGCACAGCTTGGCTTGCCGGAGGCAGCTTCACTAAGCTGAGCACAGCCTCTTCCGACGTGCTCAGCAGCTTGCTGGCGGACGGTGCGGCTTACTACGATCAGAGCGGTAACGCCATATCGAACAGCGGAGTTTCAGAACTTAACAATGTGACTGTGAAGACCCATACCCACACTGTGGATGAGCAAACCGGCATTTGCAGTGTCTGCCAGAAGCAGATGGCGGCCTCCCTGACTGCCGGCAATGAAACAAGCTGGTATTTGACCCTTGACGCGGCCATCGAGGCGGCCAATGAGGGAACCGGTGAAAAGACGCTCAAGCTGTATCAGGATGTTAGGACAAATGTTCCGTCCTATGAATTGACCCATGGGCCGGTAGCGCTTGATGTGAATGGCAAAACGGCCTCTGGTATGATAATCACTGTAAAAGACATCCAGCTGACGGTCACCGGCACAGGTACGATCTGGGGTGTGACGGCCAGTGGCAGCAGCGCTGTGGTGAAAAATTCCACGGTCAAGATTAACTATATCACTGCCGAGAACGGCGGCAGACTGGAGCTGGGCGGCGGCTCATACATGGGTCTGACCGTAAAAAACGATGGCAGCAGCGCCAGTCTGAGCGGCGGCACATATAAAAAGATTGAATGGGGTAAATTTTATGTTCCGGCGAATGAATATCTGGCGGATGGATATGGCTATAAAACAAGCGACGGCACATGGGAGGATGGCACTGCCAGCGTAGACAATGTAACTGTCACGCCAGCGCCCATCAAAAGCACAAAGGTCTATCCGAACAGAGAGACGGGCTACTCCGGCAGTACCTTCGACGCAAAGGACAGCACCTCTGTGACGCTGACAGTGTCGGTCACATCCGAGGAGAGTGCAGGCCTGACCTATATCTGGTGCAGATCCATCAATGATGAGTGGCGTTGGCTTACGAATTCTTCTATTACGCAAGACTTGACTGAGAAATATACCGGTGCCGACAGCAAGACGCTCTCCATTACCGAATTGCCCGCAGGCCAGACATTTTCGTATAAAGTCCAGATTGCAACGGGCGACGGCTATAAGTGCTACAGCGAGCCGTTCACCGTGACCCGGCATCAGCATAGCTGGACGTACACGGCAAGCGGCGCGACCATCACTGCGAAGTGTAAGGAAGATGGCTGCTATCTGGCCGATAAGCTCGGCGGGACCTTCACGATTTCCGCGCCCGCTGCGAATACGCTGACCTATGACGGCAACGCCAAGGAAGCGACAGCAAAGCTTGACGCGGCCAGCGGCGTTACCAGTCTGCCCACCGTGGGCGACATCACCTACGCGCAGAATGGCGCGGCGCTGTCCTCCGCACCCGTCAACGCGGGCGAGTACACCGCCAGCATCACGGTGGGCGAGGGTGAAAATGCTGCCACCGCCAGCGTGAAGTATACCATTGCCCAGGCCGAGCTGACCATCGACAGTGTGACAGTTGCGTCCAAGACTTACAACGGCAGTGCTGACGCTGAGATCACTAATGTGACCTTCACTGGCTTGAAAAATAGCGAAGCGTTGACCAAAGGTACGGACTATGAGGTCAGCGGGACGTTCAACAGCGCCAATGTCAACGAGGCGAACAAAGTCACTGGTACTGTTACGCTGAAGGACACTTCCAAAGTGAAGAACTATAAGTTGCCCATTACGACCTATGACGTATCAGCAACCATCGCGCAGGCTGCCACTCCCGCAGCTCCCACCGGTCTGACCGGCGTGAAGGATCAGCTGCTCTCCACCGTGTCCTTGGCCGCTCACCCCGGCTGGAGCTGGGCGGACGGTGCTGTCTCAATGAGCACCGCTGGTTCTCAGAACTTCAATGCGAACTATCACGATAGCAACGGCAACTATGCCAATGGCACCAATGTGGCTGTGAACGTTAATGTGGTGAACAAGGCTGACACCGGCGTGACCATCACCGGCCTGCCCGGAACCGTAAGCTACGGTCAGAAGTTCACCCTGGCGGCATCGCAGACCGGTGACACGACCGGCGCGAACAAAAAGTGGACTTGGGATTACGACCGAGGATACTTCAAGCTGGTAGGACCCAATGCAAATACCGAAACAATCACGCTTCAGGCTATCAAGGCCGGTACGCCCACCAAGGGTATCACCGCGACCTACGAGAGCGGCACCCATAAGGGCAGCGCGACCGTGAACGCCGTCGTGGAGAAAAAGGAAGTCACCGTCACCGCCGGCAGCTACAAGGTGAGCAAGACCTATGACGGCACGACCAACGCAGGCACCGCCACCGGCGAATTGAACGTCACCGGCATCCTCTCCGCCGACAGCGGCGTGACGGTCAAGGTTACGCCCGTTGCCTACACCAGCGCCAATGTGGGCGGCCAGACCAGCATGAATGTCAGCATTGCGCTGGACGGCACCGGAAAGGATAACTACAAGATCAAGAACGGTGCAACTACTGTTTCTGTTCCCTGTGAGGTCACCAAGGCAATGCTGACCGTGGAAGGGACCGGCACTGCTTCCGGTACTTACGGAGACAAGCTGAGCGGGCTCACCGTCTCCGGCCTGACCGCGAAGCGGAACGGCACGGTGGTACCGGGTACATGGCGTCTCACCGGCGACACGGTCCCCAACGTGGGCGACAAGGGAACATACACCGCGACCTTTACCCCAGAAAGCGGTGCGGACAACTATGAGGCGCTGACGAAGGATGGGGTCACACTGAATATCACCAAGGCAACTTACGGCAACATGTCCGTCTCCGGCTCCGCCAAGTACGGCACGACCGGTTCCGTGGATCTGATCCGCTATCTGGCCGCGGGCGGCAGTTTTGGAACAATCACCACAGCAGATAGCGAAAAAGTCCTCAGCGGCGATCCCGTCATGGAGGGCAACTCCCTGAAGTTCACCTTTGTGAACGACGCGAGCAAGGCCAATAAAATGGCCACCATCACAGTTCCTGTAACCGGCGCGACCAACTATGAGAGCTATACAATCATCGTAACGGTTACCGTGAACGACAAGACTACCCCTGTGGTCACCGCTCCTACGGCCAAGACCAGACTGGTCTACAACGGCGCAGATCAGGTGCTGATTGATGCTGGCTCTGCCACTGGTGGTACCTTGCAGTACAGCCTGGCCTCTGGCAGCGGCTACAGCACGGAGCTTCCCAAGGTCAAGAACGCCGGTACTTACACTGTGTACTACAAGGTCATCGGCAACGATGGCTATGCGGATGTACCGGAGAACAGCGTCAGCGTCTCCGTCGCAAAGCGCGCGATCAGCGTCAAGGCAGACAACAAGAGCATGACCGCGAACGGAACACTCCCCACCTTCACCGTGACCTACGGCAACTTTGCCTCCGGTGACAGCGAAGCTACTGTGATCGAAACGAAAGCAACTGCTTTCTGCACGGCGGACGGCACAAGCACCGGCTCTTTCCCCATCACTGTGAGTGGGACGACTGCACTGAAATCCGGCATGGATACCAATTATGAAGTCGGAACACCTGAAAGCGGTACCCTGACCGTCAACCCTCGCTCCTCCAGTGGTGGCGGCGGCTCCAGCAGCTCCGGCGGCGGTTCTTCCTCCGGTGGTTCGGGCAGCAGTGGAGGTTCCTCCTCCGGCGATTCTGACGATTCCGACAACAATGATAACACCAACCAGCCGGAGGACAAGCCTCAAGCCCCTGTCACCGGTGAAACCAAACCCATACAGCCGGATAAAAACGGCAATGCGGCAGTGGACAACAGCTCTGTCCAGTCCGCCATCGACAAGGCCAAACAGGATGCGAAAAAGAACGGCACCACAGAGAACGGGATTGCCGTTACCGTTCCCATCACCTCGGCGGCAGGCCAGACCTCTTTTAACGTGACCATCAAGGCACAGACATTGGATCTGATGGTTAAAGAAAACGTCCGGCAGTTTACCGTTGCAACAGATCATCTGGTTTCGGTTAATATCGGGCTGGACACTCTGAAGCAGCTGGATAGCGTCTCCGCTGGTGGGGACATCATTCTCCGGGCAGATAAGGTGGATGCCCTGCGCTCCACCGAGGCCAAAGCCGCTATCGGCACAAGACCGGCCTACGATCTGTCGCTGGTGTATCTCTCCGGCGGCAAAGAAACACCGATTGCCAACTTAAATGGTCACACTATATCGGTGCGTTTGCCCTACACACCGGCAAAGGGTGAGCAGACAGGTAATCTCTATGCAGTCTATGTGGACGACGCGGGAAAGGTGGAATGGATCACCAAATCCAGCTACGATGCCAGCCAGAAAGCGGTTGTCTTTGAAACCGGTCATTTCAGCATCTACGGCATCGGCTACAAGAACCCTGCCCCGGCTTTCACCGACATTACCGGCCATTGGGCTGCGGACAACATCCTCTTTGTTGCCAGCCGAGGACTGCTCTCCGGCACAAGTGACACTACCTTTAGTCCGGGCATCGGCATGACCAGAGGAATGTTCGTCACCGCCCTGGGGCGGCTGGCAGGCATCAACCCGGACAGCTACAAGACCGGGAAATTCACCGATGTGAAAGCCGACGCTTACTATGCGCCTTATGTCAACTGGGCGGCGCAGACCGGCATTGTGGAGGGCGTTACTGCCATCACCTTTGCGCCGGATACCAACATCAACCGGGAACAGATGGCAGTCATCATGGCAAATTACGCCAAAAAGCTGGGCTGCGACCTTCCGAAAACCCTCCAGGCTGTGACTTTTGCGGACAACGCACAGATCAGTAGCTGGGCGAAGGATGCGGTTAAGGTCATGCAGCAGGCGGGCATCCTGGCCGGGAAGAATGGAAATAAGTTTGACCCCAAGGGAACCGCTACCCGCGCCGAGGTTGCCACCGTACTGCGGCGGTTTGTGGAGATCGTCATTGACTCGCAGACCGCAAACGGCTGGCAGCAGAATGACAGCGGCCAGTGGAGCTATTACAGAAATGGGAAGCCAGTGAAGGGCTGGCTCTCCGACGACCAGAAGTGGTACTGGCTGGTCAAGGCTACCGGAATGATGTTTGCCGGCGGCTGGAAGCAGATTGACGGAAAGTGGTACTACTTCTACCCAGACGGGACGATGGCGGTGAATACCACCATTGACGGATATACCATCGGCTCGGATGGCGCAAGAAAGTAATCTACAATAAAAAACAATTTGCCCGTATATCAGCGGACAAAGATAAACGCGGTCGGGTATCAAGAAACCCCACCGCGTTTATTTTTTCTCTTGTTTTTCTCTGGTGTCCAGCATTTTATCATAAAATCGGCAGAATCCCCCCCATCCCTCTTAGGTGGCGGGATGAATACCGCTATAATGATACATAGACAGATGTAAAATGGTAAGCAATTACAATTCTTTCCATTCCCTTTTGTGAAATCATGTGCTATAATTGATGCAGAACGTATGTTCTGTTTCGATTAGGAAAGGAGGACCTGTTTTGTATTTGACCGTATGCCAGCAGCTAAAGCATCTGTCCAAAGATGAATTCCTCATTCTACGGGAATTATGCCGCACAGCAAAAAACCTGACCAACCAGGCCATCTACCAGATACGGCAGCATTACTTTGAACATAGCCAGTATCTCCCATATGAGAAAAACTACGCCATCTTAAAGACTTCCGAAAACTATCGGCTGCTGAATTCCAACATGGCCCAACAGATCCTTAAGGAAGTGGACGAAGCTTTTAAGTCTTTCTTCAGCCTGTTGAAACTGGCAAAGCAGGGGAAGTATCCATTTTCATCCTTTTCTCTGACATAGCGGATTGAGCTGCCAAACGAGAAAACAATTTGTTGTCTTTTTTAGACACTCTCCGTCACCTCACACAATATTATTTTACGATTTGCCAATATTATGTGAAATGATTGCAGAGTAGCTTTTTTATAGCTACTATCCGTTCCTTATTTTGGCATAAAGAGGGAGCTGATGCTATACAAAGAAAATAGCCTGCCTGCTTTCGGCAGGCGTTCTTAAGTGGAGAGGTTTCTCTCCGTTGTAGAACGGTATACGGAAATTTCTGAATTGACTCCATGTATCTTGCATGAGTTTGTCGAGAAGATCGTTGTCCATGCTGCCAGCGATCCGAAGGGCAAGAACCGCACCCAGGAAATTGACATCTACTATAAGGAATCGGAGCCCTGGAAGTATCCAAAGTCACTTCATCAAGGCGAGAATGAGACGTCGCAGAACGTCCGGGGGACGTTCGCCTGCGACGACCGGAGTGGAACGCAGACATTCGAACCGTTCGAGCCCGGCAGGGCT
>OGUD01000791.1_pt1 | contig 21504 bp, 18 predicted proteins | sample 1573671 | NCBI WGS metagenome assembly OGUD01 (sample SAMEA2582065, study PRJEB24529) | metagenome | biome: Human gut stool | place: China | collected 2011 | reverse complement strand
CCCCTCAAGATTGAGGGGAAGGGGAGCTGAATAGGCGAAGCCTATTTTTTATTGCCAAGAGGGAATCACATGTAGTATAATAAACAAAAATGCAAAAGAATAAAGAGGTAGAAAAATGAATAGATCAGAACTTAGGGAACACATTTTTAGAATGTTATTCCGTATAGAATTTAATAGAGAAGAAGAGATGAAAGAACAAGAGGACCTCTATTTTGAATTGATTGGTGGAGTTGATGAACAAGATAAGACTTATATTTTAAATAAATACAGAGCAATTGTCGAGAAAAAGGAAGAGATTGACAAATTTTTGAATGAGTATACGACAGGCTGGAAAACATCTCGTATGAATCGGGTCGATTTGACAATTTTAAGACTTGCAGTTTATGAGATGAAATGGGATGAAGAAATTCCAATTGGTGTGGCAATCAATGAGGCGGTAGAACTTGCAAAGAAATATAGCAGTGATGAGGGACCAGCTTTTGTCAATGGTGTGTTGGCGAAACTGGCGGAATAAGGTGATATGATGCGCAATGTGTATTCTGTCGGACAAGTCAATGCTTATATTAAAAATATGTTTACGCAAGATTTTATGCTGAACCGGATCTATGTGAAAGGAGAAGTGTCAAATTGTAAATATCACACATCCGGGCATATTTACTTTTCACTGAAGGATGAGTCAGGGATGATTGCGTGTATTATGTTTGCGGGACAGAGAGGTGGTTTGTCTTTTCGGATGCAGGAAGGACAGCAGGTGATCGTGCTTGGCAATGTAACCACATATGAGAGAGATGGAAAGTATCAATTGTATGCAAAAGAGATTATTCTCGACGGAGCCGGAGCGCTTTATGAGAAATTCGAGGCATTGAAACAGGAATTGGGCGAGATGGGAATGTTTGCTGAGGAATACAAGCAGCCAATTCCGAAGTTTGCAAGAACAATCGGTATTGTGACGGCGCCTACAGGTGCGGCAATTCGGGATATTATCAATGTTGCAGGCAGAAGAAATCCCTATGTGCAGTTACTCTTATATCCGGCATTGGTTCAGGGCGAAGGCGCGTCTGCAAGTATTGCGGAAGGAATTGCGGCACTTGAAAAAAAAGGAGTAGATTTGATCATTGTAGGGCGTGGTGGCGGTTCTATAGAAGATCTTTGGGCATTTAATGAAGAAATTGTTGCGAGAGCTATTTTTGAATGTCGAATTCCGGTTATTTCAGCGGTGGGGCACGAGACGGACACAACTATTGCAGATTATGTGGCGGATCTGCGGGCTCCTACGCCTTCTGCGGCGGCTGAACTTGCGGTGTTCGAATACGAGACATTTTTAAACGAAGTTGAAGAATATCGAATAAAGATACGCAAAGCAATACGTCAGAAAGCGGAATGGGAAAAAATGAAAATCGGGCAGTATGCACTGCAATTAAAGTATCTGCATCCTAGGAATAAACTGCGGGACAAACAGCAAAGAACCGTGGAATTGGAAGAACGGTTCAGACAGACGATGGAAAGAAAGATTGACGATGAAAAACGCAGATTTGCTTTTTATATCGAGCGTATGAAAGGACTTTCGCCATTGGCAAAGCTGAATCAGGGATTTGCTTATATCTCAACGGAAAATGGCAAAGTGGTGAAGACAATCGCAGATACGGCAAATGGAGAGACATTGAATGTGTATGTGACAGACGGTGTGATCAAAGCAAGAGTAGAAGATACGCATAAGGAGGAACATTGTGGAAGCAGAAAATAAAAAAGATCAGACTCTGGAGGACGTATTTGAACAGTTAGATGAAGTAGTAAAAAAATTAGAGGGAGAAGCTGTTTCGCTTGAGGATTCTTTTCAATTGTATCATGAAGGAATGGAATTGCTGAAGATATGTAATGATAAGATTGAGACGATTGAGAAAAAAGTAATGATATTGGATAAAGATGGTGAAGAGCATGAATTTTAAGGAAGAAAGAATCGGGAAAATAACAGCGATAGAACAGATTTTAAAAAAATATCTGCCGGTCAAAGAAGGTCTCCAAAAAGAGATCATGGAGGCGATGGAGTATAGTCTTCTAGCCGGTGGAAAACGTCTCAGACCGATGCTGATGAGAGAGACGTATGTATTGTTTGGCGGTGATGAGGAACTCATTGAGCCGTTTATGGCAGCGATTGAGATGATCCACACGTATTCACTTGTACATGATGATCTTCCCGCGATGGACAATGATGATTACCGCAGAGGGAGAAAGACTACACATGTTGTGTACGGGGAGGCAATGGGGATTCTGGCGGGAGATGCGCTTCTTAATTTTGCCTTTGAGACGGCTGTAAAGGCGTTTGCGATGTGTCCGCAAAAGAGTATAGAGATTGGTCAGGCGATGCGAGTCCTTTCTGAGAAAGCCGGAATTTACGGTATGATCGGGGGACAGGTAGTAGACGTGAAGAGTGCAGGACAAACTGTTTCCAAAGAAGTGTTGGATTTTATTTATGAGCTGAAGACAAGTGCTCTGATCGAGAGCTCTATGATGATCGGGGCAGTGCTTGCCGGCGCTTCGAACACAGAAGTGCAAAAGATAGAACAGATTGCAAAATATGTGGGAATCGCTTTTCAGATACAGGATGATATTTTGGATGTGACAAGCACGGTGGAAGTGCTTGGAAAGCCAATTCACAGTGATGAAAAGAATGAAAAGACGACATATGTGACGTTGCTTGGAATTGAAAACGCAAAAGAGGCTGTGGAGAGACTTTCCATGGAAGCGATTCATTTATTACACAGCATTTCAGGGGAAAATCAATTTTTGGAGATGCTTTTAAAAGAATTAATTTACAGAGAAAAATAAAAGGGGTGCTCTTATGGTATTGGAGCGAATTCAAAAAGAGGATGATATTAAAAAGCTAAAGGAAAGTGAATTGGATACGCTGGCAGAAGAGATTCGCCAGTTTTTGGTTGAAAAGATCAGTAAAACGGGAGGACATTTGGCTTCCAATCTAGGTGTAGTGGAGCTGACGATAGCGATGCATTTGGCGTTTTCACTTCCGAAAGATAAAATTATATGGGATGTGGGACATCAGGCATATACACATAAGATTCTAACAGGAAGAAAAGCAGGATTTGATGATCTGCGCAAGTACGGGGGAATGAGCGGTTTCCCGAAACGAAAAGAGAGTGCATGTGATGCATTTGATACGGGACACAGTTCTACTTCAATCTCGGCAGGACTGGGATATGTGGAGGCAAGAGAGATACTGAAAGAAGATTATCAGGTCATCTCAGTGATCGGAGACGGTTCTCTGACCGGAGGTATGGCTTATGAAGCGTTGAATAACGCCTCTCATCTGAAGAGCAATTTTATTATTGTATTAAACGATAATCGGATGTCGATTTCTGAAAATGTTGGAGGAATGTCGAATTATCTGGATGGAATCCGCACAGCACATGCCTATACAGATTTGAAGAAAAATGTAGAGAAGACATTACAGAAAGTACCGTGTGTTGGAGATCAGATCGTGTCACATATTCGAAAGACAAAAAACAGTATCAAGCAATTGCTTGTGCCGGGAATGTTGTTTGAAGATATGGGAATCACATATTTGGGTCCTGTCGACGGTCATGATATCAAAAAATTATATAAGATTTTTCAGGAAGCAAAGAAGATTGACCATGCGGTACTTGTCCATGTCTTGACGGAAAAAGGAAAAGGCTATCTTCCGGCGGAGAAGATGCCTTCCAAATTTCATGGGACAGGTCCGTTTGATATTGCCACTGGACAGCAGAAAACTTCAGGAGGCAAAGACACATATACCGATATTTTTGCAAAGGTGATGTACAGGATGGGAAAGGAAGAGCCAAAACTTGTTGCAATCACTGCTGCGATGAAAGACGGGACAGGCCTGACACCGTTTGCAAAGAAATATCCTGACAGATTTTTTGATGTCGGAATTGCAGAAGAACATGCGGTTACTTTTGCAGCAGGACTTGCGGCAGCAGGGTTAAAACCTGTATTTGCTGTATATTCCTCCTTTTTACAGAGGGGGTATGATCAAATGATACATGATGTCTGTCTGCAAAATTTGCCGGTCGTCTTTGCGATAGATCGGGCAGGACTTGTCGGAAATGACGGGGAGACACACCAAGGACTTTTTGATCTTGCATATTTAAGTGGGATCCCAAATATGACGGTGATGTCCCCAAAAAATAAATGGGAATTTGCGGATATGATCCGATTTGCAATCGAATTTCAAGGACCGATCGCCCTCAGATATCCAAGAGGAATGGCGTATGACGGACTGCAAGAATTCCGGGCGCCGATTGTCTATGGAAAAAGTGAGGTTATTTATGAGGAACAGGACATCGCCGTTTTCGCTGTTGGTCATATGATGGAGACAGCGGAGGCAGTGTGTGTGCAGCTAAGAGAAAAGGGATATCATTGCAGTCTGATCAATGTACGTTTTGTCAAACCGTTTGATCAGGATATTTTGAAACAGATGAGCAGAGCACACAGACTTTTTGTGTCGATTGAGGAAGGCCTTTTAGATGGTGGATATGGCGAGAAGATTGCCAATTATGCTGCAAGGGAGGGCTTGGGTGTCTGCGTATTGCAAAATGGTATTCAGGATGAGTATGTGGAACATGGTAATGTAGAATTGTTGAGAAAAGAAGTGCATCTGGATGCGGATTCGATTGTGGAGAAGATTGTCACAGCATATGATGTATTGAAAAACATATGATTTAGGAGAATATATGAAAGAACGATTAGATGTATTACTGGTAAACAGAAATTTAGCAGAGTCCAGAGAAAAGGCGAAGGCGATCATTATGTCCGGTAATGTGTTTGTGGAAGGGCAAAGAGAGGATAAGGCAGGGACAACATTTTCGGATGAAGTTCAGATTGAGATTAAAGGTCATGCACTTCCATATGTAAGTCGCGGAGGTTTGAAGCTTGAAAAGGCGGTTGCAAATTTTGACGTCTGTCTGGAAGGAAAAGTCTGCACAGATGTGGGCGCTTCGACCGGAGGTTTTACAGACTGTATGCTGCAAAACGGGGCAAGAAAAGTGTTCGCCATTGATGTCGGAAAAGGACAACTTGCGTGGAAATTAAGACAGGATGAGCGGGTTATCTGCATGGAGAAGACGAATATCCGTTATGTGACACCGGAAGATCTGGGAGAAGAAATTGATTTTTCTTCGGTTGATGTATCCTTTATTTCACTTACAAAGGTATTGCTTCCGATTCGTAATTATCTGAAAGAGGATGGTCAGATCGTGGCACTGATCAAGCCGCAGTTTGAGGCTGGAAGAGAAAAGGTAGGAAAGAAGGGGGTAGTACGTGAAAAAAGTACGCACTATGAAGTGATTGAGATGGTGCTGTCCTATGCACTGTCTATCGGATTTTCAGTGTTAAATCTTGACTTTTCTCCAATCAAAGGTCCGGAAGGAAATATCGAATATCTTGTGCATTTGCAGAAAACAGAACAGACAGATACAATCGAACATGTGGAGATTGACTGGAAGCAGATTGTGGAGAATGCCTTTTCCGCATTGGCAAAATAAAAATAGAGGATAGAAGATGGAGAAGTTTTATATCATTACAAACCGAAGCAAAGACAGGGAGCTTGCAACAACACATCGGATTCAGCGATATATCGAACAGCACGGCGGACAGTGTATTGTAGCGTCAGATGGCAAGTGTGTACCAAAAGATACTGAGTGTGTTCTGGTACTTGGCGGCGATGGGACCTTGATTCGTGCTGCAAGAGAATTACGTGCCTGCAAAGCACCGCTTCTTGGCATTAATTTAGGAACGCTTGGGTATCTGACGGAAGTGGAAGTGCAAAATATTGAGCAGGCACTGGAGCAGCTTTTTGAAGAGATTCCGGAGATTGAGGCAAGAATGATGCTCAAAGGAGTTCTGAATAGAGGTCAGGAAGATGTAGCGCTCAATGATATTGTTGTGGGAAGAGCAGGAGCTCTCCGGATCATTCATTTTAATATTTACGTGAATGGAGAACTTTTGAATTCATATCAGGCGGATGGAGTGATTATTTCTACCCCAACCGGTTCGACCGGATATAATTTGTCTGCCGGTGGTCCGATTGTAGAACCTACCGCATCTATGATCGTTGTGACACCAATCTGTTCTCACGCTTTAAATACAAGAAGCATCGTGTTGTCGGCTGAGGATGAGATTGTTGTGGAAATTGGAAAAGGAAGAGATAACCGGACAGAGATTGCAGCAGTTTCGTTTGATGGAGAACAGACGATTGAAATATATACAGGGGATCAGATTGTCATAAGAAGGGCGGACGATACCACAAAACTTTTTAAGCTGAGCAAAATAAGTTTTTTAGAGACATTGAGGAAAAAGATGAAAGGAAGCTGAAAAAAATGAAAGGAAAAAGACATGCAAAAGTAGTTGAGCTCATCAATAAGCATAATATCGAGACACAGGAGGAGCTGGCAGAGCGCTTGAATCAGGAGGGATTTCAGGTGACACAGGCAACAGTTTCCAGAGATATCCGAGACCTGAAACTGACAAAGGTTCCAATTGAGGGCGGAAGACAGAAATATACGATTTTGAAGACACCTGAAACGGCGATGAGCGAGAAATATATGAGGGTTTTAAAGGATGGATATGTGTCCATGGACATGGCACAGAATATATTGGTGATCAAAACTGTTTCCGGCATGGCAATGGCAGTGGCGGCGGCAATTGATGCGATGAATTGGAATGAAGTAGTCGGTTGTATTGCAGGAGATGACACGATTATGTGTGCAATACGGACGACAGATGATACGGTGAACGTGATGGACAAAATCAGAAAAATTGTAATGTAAGACAAGATGTGTCAAAAGAGAGTCTGGGAGAAAGAATATGTTACATAATTTGTATGTGAAAAATCTTGCATTGATTGATGAGATTGAAGTGGAATTTACAAAGGGGCTGAATATTTTGACAGGGGAGACAGGTGCCGGAAAATCAATTATTCTTGGTTCTGTCAATCTTGCATTGGGAGGAAAATATTCCGCTGATATCATACGAAAGGGTGCAGAATATGGATATGTGGAACTAACATTTTTTGTGGAAAATAAGACACAGGCGGAGGCGCTGAAAAGAAAAGATATTTTCCCGGAAGATGGGGTTGTTGTTCTTAGCAGAAAACTTATGAGTAAGAGGAGCATCAGTAAGATCAATGGCGAGACGGTTCCAATTGCGCTTTTAAAAGACGCAGCATCGATTTTAATCGATATTCATGGACAACATGAGCACCAGTCTCTGCTCTATAAAAAAAATCATCTGACAATTTTAGATGCATTTGCAAAAGAGAACATTAAGCAGGTGAAAGAAAAGCTTGCGAAGGCTTATTTGATTTACAAAGAGCAGAAAGAAGAGCTTGAAGAGGCGTTGACAGATGAAAAGGAACGCAATAAGGAGATCGGGTTCTTAGAGTTTGAAATTCAGGAGATCAGACAGGCGAAGCTTTTAAGACAGGAGGATGAGACGCTGGAGGAAACATATCGCCGTATGACGAATGGAAAGAAAATCGTGGGAAATTTGGAAGAGGCATATGAGTATACCGGTGGAACGAACTCAGAGACGGCAAGCGAGGCGATCAGCAGGGCGCTTCGCTGTATGCAGGAAGCGGCAGGCTGTGATGAACAGGCGCAGGAGATGTTTCAGCAGCTTGCAGAGATAGACAGTCTTTTGAATGATTTCAACCGAGAATTGTCGGATTACAAGATGTCTTTTGATTTTTCGAAAGAGACTTTTTTTGAAGTGGAGACACGATTGAATGAGATTAATCGTTTGAAGACAAAATATGGAAATTCAATCGAAGAGATTTTAGAATACTGTGATAAAAAAGAGGAAAGGCTATTAAAACTGCAGGATTACGATGCTTATCTGGCGAAGTTGCACAAAAAAATGGAAGATGCCGAAGCAGCAGTAAAATGCTATTCCGGGCAGTTGTCTTTACTGCGAAAAGAACAATCCGCAAAGCTTGCAGAAGCAATTCAAAAAGGACTTCGCGATCTCAATTTTTTAGATACACAGTTTGAAATTGTGTTCCGGGAGTTGGAGACTTATACAATTCAGGGGACAGATGAAGTTGAATTTATGATTTCCATGAATCCGGGAGAACCGGTGAGAGCGCTCGGAGATGTTGCCTCGGGAGGAGAGCTGTCAAGAATCATGCTCGCAATTAAAAGTGTGATGGCTGAGAAAGACCAGATAGAGACATTGATCTTTGATGAGATTGATGTGGGAATCAGCGGAAGAACCGCTCAGAAGGTTTCTGAAAAGATGTCTTTTATCGGACGAAATCATCAGGTGATCTGCATTACACATCTTGCGCAGATTGCTGCAATGGCGGATGCGCATTATGCGATTGAAAAGCAGGTGGAAGATGGTGTCACAAAAAGTAAAATTTTCCGATTAAGTAAAGAGCAGGAAATTGAAGAGCTTGCCAGAATTCTTGGAGGTGCAAAGATCACCGATACTGTTATGCAAAGTGCGGCGGAGATGAAAGAATTGGCAGAACGTACAAAATAATACCAGAGTGAAAAACAAAAAATATCACATACTAAAACAGATGCATTTTAGCATCTGTTTTTTAGTAGGAGGACATGTGATATGAAAAAGCGCTGGTATAGAAGATTTTTAGTCATAGTATTACTATTTGGAATATTTGTGGGAGGCGGACTTAGTATACAGAGTGTAAACCGATTGTATTTAAAAGAAGAGGTCAGCTCTCAGACAGTGTCCAATGATTTACTGATACCGGGAGGAATGCCAATCGGAATTTATATGGAGACAGATGGAGTGATGGTTCTTGGAACAGAGACGATTGAAGGAGCGGATGGTCTGCAATATGAGCCTGCCAAGCATTTGGTGAAAGAGGGAGATTATATTGTTGGTGTTAATGAGCAACCCGTTTCAAATAAAAAGGAATTATTGGAAATAGTGAAGCATCTTACAAAAGAAGAGGTAATATTGAAAGTTCGAAGGTCCAAAGAAGTGATTGAAGTAAAGATACGACCTGTAAAAGTGACAGAAAAAGAATATAAGCTTGGTATTTGGATAAGAGATAATGCACAGGGGCTTGGTACAATTACATTTTTGACGGGAAACAGTGAATTTGGAGCATTGGGGCATGGAATTCATGATGTGGATACGAATGAATTGCTTGATATTACAAATGGGACACTATATGAGACAAGTATAAAAGATATTCAAAAGGGAAAAAGCGGAAATCCCGGAGGTATGGAAGGGATCATTGTTTATAATCGATATAATGTATTAGGGAAAATTTCAAAAAATACAGAGTCAGGAATTTACGGAACGGTAGATAAAATTGGTTCTCTTTTTTCTGAACAAACTCCAATGGAAATTGGCAAGAAAGAGGAAATTCAGACAGGAGAAGCGATGATTCGTTGTGCGGTCGATGGATCAGTGAAAGATTATGAGGTAAAAATTACAAAAATAGATTTATTTTGCAAAGAAATAAATAAAGGGATAGTTCTGGAAGTGACCGACCCAGAATTATTAGAGCTGACAGGAGGAATCGTGCAAGGGATGAGCGGAAGTCCCATTATACAAAATGGAAAAATTGTCGGCGCAGTAACTCACGTGTTTGTCCAAGATGCGACAAAAGGATACGGAATATTCATAGAAAATATGTTGAAAAATATAGAATAAAAAAGAAAATGTCGAAATATTACGACGACATTCGCTTGCGCCTGAAAATGACCGAAGATATAATAGGATTTGTGGCTGGAAACAGAGATTGAAAGTGTAGGAGGGCAACAAAGTGGGACGGTTAAATGTGGCAATTGCTGATGATAATGAGCGAATTTTGGACATTTTGGAGGAAATTGTAAGTAATGACGAGGAATTGACACTTGTAGGCAAGGCAGATAATGGGGAGGATATGTATCAGATTATAAAAAATAAGGAGCCAGATGTCGTATTATTAGATTTGATTATGCCAAAGATGGACGGTTTAAGTGTCATGGAGCTTGTACAGGAAGATAGAACTTTGAAAAAGACTCCTGATTTTATTATCATCACAGCAGTTGGACAGGAACGAATTACAGAAGATGCTTTCAAAAGAGGAGCAAACTACTACATTATGAAACCGTTTAACAATGAAATGGTATTAAACAGAATTAAAGATACACACAGAGAAATGAAACATACGAAAAAAAGTATGGGAGGTGTTCCGGAAGTCAGGCGAGATATTGGTGAAGAAAGTCTAGAAAACAGAGTGACCAATATGATTCATGAAATTGGCATACCAGCACATATCAAAGGGTACCACTATTTGCGTGACGCAATTATGATGGCGGTTGAGGATATGGATGTGTTAAATGCAATTACTAAGATACTGTATCCGACAGTGGCAAAGAAATATCGTACAACGTCAAGCAGGGTGGAACGTGCAATCCGTCATGCAATCGAAGTGGCTTGGAGTAGAGGAAAATTGGATATTTTAGATGAACTATTTGGATACACGGTAAGCAATGGAAAAGGAAAGCCGACAAACTCAGAATTTATCGCTTTGGTATCCGATACAATCCGCTTGGAAAAAAAGCACGCATAAATATACAGGGGTTTTTATTGACCCTTTGGCTTGCACTCGGTATAATAGAAAGAAAGTGCTATAAAAATGAGTGGAGGAAAGGTCATGAAAAAAATATTATTTGCCGCTTCAGAATCAGTGCCGTTTATTAAAACCGGTGGGTTAGCCGATGTTGTCGGATCTTTGCCAAAAAATTTTGACAAAGGACAGTATGATGTCAGGGTGATACTGCCGAAATATATGTGTATGAAAGAGGAATGGAAGGATAAGTTACAGTACAAGACACATTTTTACATGGATTTTTATTGGCAGAGCCGTTATGTAGGTGTTCTGGAGCTTGAATTGGACGGAGTGACATTCTATTTTGTAGATAATGAGGAATATTTTGCGGGGTTCAAGCCTTACGGTGATATACTTTGGGACATTGAAAAATTTGCGTTCTTCTCAAAGGCAGTGCTCAGTATCTTACCGTTGATAGATTTCAGACCAGATATCATTCACTGTCATGACTGGCAGACTGGATTGATTCCGGTATATCTTGACAATTTCCGTTATGGTGGAGAATTTTATCGAGGGATTAAGACTGTTATGACGATACATAATCTAAAATTCCAAGGCGTGTGGGGAACCGATAAAGTAAAAGAGATTACAGGGCTTCCGGATTATTATTTTGTGCCGGACAAGATGGAGGCGTATAAAGATGCGAATCTCTTGAAGGGAGGTATTGTATATGCAGACTGCGTGACGACAGTGAGCAGCTCTTATGCCGAAGAGATTAAGACACCATTTTACGGAGAAAAGTTGGACGGACTTATGAATGCAAGAAGTAACAGTCTGTCTGGAATTGTCAATGGTATTGACTATGAGGAATATAATCCTGGCACGGATATCCATATTGCAAGAAATTATACGGTAGAGAACTTTAGAAAAGAAAAGGTGAAAAATAAACTTGCACTTCAAGAGCAGCTTGGTTTGGAAGTGGATGCAAAGAAGATGATGATCGGTATTGTCTCAAGACTGACTGACCAGAAAGGATTTGACCTGATCGCATATGTGTTAGATGAATTGTGTCAGGATGAGATTCAGATTGTTGTACTTGGAACCGGTGAAGAGAGATATGAGAACATGTTCCGGTATTTTGCATGGAAATATCCGGGAAAGGTATCGGCTCAGATTTATTATTCCGAACTAATGTCTCATAGGATTTATGCTGCCTGTGATGCATTTTTAATGCCGTCCTTATTTGAGCCGTGTGGACTTAGTCAGCTGATGAGTCTTCGATATGGAACAGTTCCGATCGTGAGAGAGACCGGAGGATTAAAGGATACGGTTGAGGCTTATAATGAATATGAAAAGACGGGAACAGGATTTAGTTTCTGCAATTATAATGCGCATGAGATGATGCATACTGTGCGGTATGCCGAGCAGATTTATTACGATAAAAAACGCGACTGGAATAAGATTGCAGAGCGGGCGATGCAGAAAGATTTCTCATGGAAAAATTCTGCAAAGCAATATGAGGATTTATACAACACTTTATAGACAAAAGAAGAGACCGGAGGAGATTGGACATGAAAATTAAAGACAGATTATCAGAAAACAGAGTGAATATTTCGTTTGAAGTATTTCCCCCAAAAACAGATGCCGGATACGGAAAAGTATTGGAAGCAACAGAAGAAATTGCAGCTTTAAAGCCTTCCTTTATCAGTGTCACTTATGGAGCTGGCGGCGGGACAAGCAAGAATACAGTTAAGATTGCATCTCATATCCAGAATGATCTTGGAGTGGCAAGTCTTGCGCATCTGACTTGCGCTTCTTCCACAAAAGAAGAAGTAAGACAAGTCATTGAGCAGTTAAAGGAACAGGGGATCGAAAATATACTGGCACTTCGCGGAGATATCCCAAAGGATGGAGCTTTTCCGATTCCCAACCACTATAAATATGCAAGTGAGCTGATTGCAGATATCAAATCACAGGGAGATTTTTGTATTGGGGCAGCATGTTATCCCGAAGGGCATGTAGAAAGCGAGCATAAATCAGAAGATATTGCGCACTTGAAAGAAAAAGTGGATGTCGGTGTAGATTTTCTGACGACACAGATGTTTTTTGACAATTCGATTTTATACAATTTCCTGTACCGGATTCGAGAGAAAGGAATCACAGTTCCTGTTCTTCCAGGAATTATGCCTGTCACGAATGGAAAACAGATCGCTCGTATCTGTGAACTTTCGGGAACAATCCTTCCTGAAAGATTTCGTGCCATAGTAGACCGGTTCGGAGATGATCCAAAAGCGATGCAGCAGGCGGGAATTGCCTACGCGACAGATCAGATTATCGATCTGATTGCAAATGGTATTCAGAATATTCATATTTATTCTATGAATAAGCCGGAAATTGCAGCTGCAATCATGACAAACTTATCAGAGATTATCAAATAAACGAAATTAGAGGGTATTATGGATATACGAACGAGAGAAGCCGTTCGGTATCTTGGATATGGAAGACATGCGATAGATGAACGAACATTACAGCTGGTGGAAGATTCTTTCAAAGAATTGGAACGCATCGTAAATGCAAAATTCACCTATCGCATTTTTGAAACTACTTTTCCGGATACGAATGAGCTTAGCATAGGAAAAATGAAAATTAAAAGTAAAAATCTATATAAGAACTTGAAGGGTTGTTCTCAGGCAGTCGTATTCGGAGCGACACTCGGGACCAGTGTGGATGTGCTTATGAAACGATACAATCTGACGGATATGGCAAAGGCAGTTGTCTTACAGGCATGTGCAGCTGCGATGTTGGAGGAATATTGTGATAAGGCACAAAATGAAATTGCCGAAAGTCTGCGCAAGGAGCAGTTATATCTTCGCCCAAGATTCAGTCCGGGGTATGGAGATTACTCCATTTTACATCAGGATGATATCTTACGGATGCTGGATGCTGCAAAGACGATAGGACTTACGATGACAGAGAGCTATATGCTTACCCCGACAAAGTCTGTGACGGCTGTGATTGGGATCAGCAGTACACAGGAGCCGTGCCATATCAAAGGATGCGAAGAATGTCAGAAATTAGATTGTATATACAGAAGGAGTTAATATGTTACTGGAAAGATTAGGAAAAGAGCTCTTATTTTTTGACGGAGGGATGGGGACGCTGTTGCAGGCAGAAGGACTTCAGCCTGGAGAACTCCCTGAGACCTGGAATATAGAGCGAAAAGAAACGATACGAAAAATTCATCAGTCATATTTTGAGGCTGGAAGTGATATTGTGCTTACGAACACATTTGGAGCGAACGCATTGAAGTTTCATGACGAAAATTGTTCCTTAAAGGCTATCATTGATGCGGCAGTTGAAAATGTCAGATTTGGAGCAAAGGCGGCGATCAGAGATGAGCGAGACTATTACGTTGCTTTGGATATCGGACCGACTGGAAAATTGTTAAAACCTTTGGGAGACCTGTCTTTTGAAGATGCCTATGAAGCGTTCAAAGAAGTTATGCAGTATGGGGAGAAAGCAGGGGCAGATTTGATTCACATCGAGACAATGAGTGATACTTACGAGGTGAAAGCAGCAGTCCTTGCAGCAAAAGAAAACACAAATCTTCCTGTATTTGCAACGATGATATTTGATGACAAAGGAAAACTTCTGACAGGAGGAGATGTGCCGTCTGTAGTGGCGCTTTTGGAAGGTCTCAGAGTGGATGCACTTGGGATCAACTGTGGAATGGGACCCAAACAGATGCTCCCTATTTTGCAGCAGATTGCACAATATACTTCACTGCCAATCATTGTAAAGCCGAATGCGGGACTTCCAAAGCAAAGAGACGGACAGACCTACTATGATGTTACACCGGATGTTTTTGCCAAACAGCTTCAGGAGATTGTAAAAGCAGGTGCATGTGTGATCGGCGGATGCTGTGGTACAACTCCAAAGCATATCCGTGCGATGATTGCAGCTTGTAAAGACTTAGAGATGACAAAGCCAACTTTCAAGAATCACACGATTGTCTCCTCCTATGGAAAAGCAGTAGAACTTGGAGATATGCCTGTCATTATCGGAGAGCGTATCAATCCGACAGGAAAGAGTAAGTTTAAGCAGGCTTTAAAGGAACATAACCTGGATTATATTTTAAAAGAAGGAATCACACAGCAGGATAAGGGAGCACATATTTTAGATGTAAATGTGGGGCTTCCAGATATCGATGAGGTTGTAATGATGAAAGAGGTGGTCAGAGAACTTCAAAGTGTGACAAGTATTCCTCTTCAGATTGACACAGTAGACACAGAGGCAATGGAGCAGGCGATGCGTATTTACAATGGAAAACCAATGGTAAATTCAGTCAGTGGGAAACAGGAATCTATGAATGCAGTTTTCCCATTGATTCAAAAGTATGGTGGAGTTGTCATTGGGCTTACGTTGGATGAAAATGGGATTCCAAAGACGGCAAAAGGGCGTCTAGAGGTTGCAGGCAAGATTATCGAGGAAGCAAAAAAATATGGTATTGACAAAAAGGATATTGTCATTGATGTGCTCACCATGACAATCAGCTCAGAGCCAAACGGAGCAAAGACAACATTGGAAGCATTGAAAATGGTACGGGATACATATGGAGTCCGGACTGCTCTCGGTGTGTCTAATATCTCTTTTGGACTTCCAAGTCGTCCGGCCATCAATGCGAATTTCTATACTATGGCAATGCAAAATGGATTGACGGCGGGTATTATCAATCCGTCTTCAGAGGATATGATGCGTTCATATCATTCATACTGTGCACTGATGAATTATGACACAAACTGCGAGAATTATATTGCACATTACGGCAATCAGGAACCGGTAAAGACAGCAGTGCCAGCAGGGCAGCAAATTGATCTGAAAACAGCTATTGAAAAAGGATTGAAAGAAGATGCATACCAGACAACGGTTGCACTTGTAAAAACAGAGGCGCCGCTTGAGATCATTAATACCTATCTGATTCCGGCGCTTGACACGGTCGGAAAAGGGTTTGAAAAAGGAACTGTATTTCTTCCTCAGCTCCTGATGAGTGCAGATGCGGCAAAAAGTTCTTTTGCAGTCTTAAAAGAGGAGCTTGAGAAGAACGGTGGAGAGGAAAAAGAGAAAGAAAAAGTCGTTCTTGCAACTGTGAAAGGTGATATTCACGATATCGGGAAGAATATCGTGAAAGTGCTTTTAGAAAATTATAGTTTTGAAGTAATTGATCTGGGAAAAGATGTTGCACCAGAACGTATTGTTGAGACTGTGCTTGAAAAAGAGGTGAGGCTTGTAGGGTTAAGTGCTCTGATGACGACTACTGTTGTAAGCATGGAAGAGACAATCAGACAGCTTAGAGAAAAAGCGCCAGATTGTAAAGTCATGGTCGGCGGAGCTGTTTTGAATCAAGAATATGCGGATATGATCGGAGCGGATTTCTATGGAAAAGATGCAATGCAATCCGTCTATTACGCACAAAAAATATTGACAAATCATAGATAGATTTCTATGATAAATAGAGAATGCATTTTACAGAGATGAAGGAGAAAAAAGCCATGAGAGGATTGGAGACACCAATTAGAAGAATCAGAAGACAAGTGTTCACAAAGGTAGCAAAGCTAGCATTTGAATCGACTCCGGAGACGCTGATCGACGATATTGAGGCTGTTCCTTATGAACTGATTAATGAGGATACGGAGAAATACAGAGAGAGTATTTACCGTTCGCGTGCAATTGTAAGGGAGCGTATGCGCCTTGCGATGGGAATGTCACTTCGCCCGGAGGATAAGCCGGTACATCTGACAGCTGGGATTGAAGAAAGTAATATTTCGGAAAAATATTATGAGCCACCGCTTATGCAGGTCATCCCATCTGCCTGTGCGGCATGCGAGGAAAAGGGATATGAAGTGAGTGACATGTGTAAAGGCTGTGTGGCACATCCCTGCCGCGAAGTCTGTCCGGTGGGAGCTATTTCCATGAAAAAGGGACATTCCTACATTGATCAGGAAAAATGTATTAAGTGTGGAAAATGCAAATCTGTCTGTCCATATGATGCGATTTCAAAAAAAGAGCGTCCATGTGCGAAAGCATGCGGAGTGAATGCGATTGATTCGGATAAGATAGGAAGAGCTCATATTGACAATGACAAATGTGTATCTTGCGGAATGTGTATGGTAAGCTGTCCATTTGGAGCAATTTCGGACAAATCTCAGATCTTTCAGCTTGGAAGAGCGTTGAAAGAAGGCGGGGAGATTATAGCTGAGATCGCACCTGCATTTGTAGGACAGTTCGGACCGAATATCACACCGAGAAATATCAAGGCTGCATTGCAGGAACTTGGATTCGCGGAAGTGTATGAGGTGGCGTTGGGGGCGGATATCGGCGCGATTGCGGAGGCACATCATTATGTAGAAAAAGTAGTTACAGGAGAACTTCCGTTTTTACTGACCTCTTGTTGCCCGGCATGGTCAATGCTTGCTAAAAAATATTTTCCGGATCTTGCAGATCAGGTATCACAGGAATTGACACCGATGGTTGCAACAGCAAGAACAATCAAATTAGAACACCCGAATGCAAAAGTGGTATTTATCGGACCATGTGCATCGAAAAAGCTGGAAGCATCCAGAAGAACTGTGAGAAGTAATGTGGATTTTGTCATTACGTTTGAAGAATTACAGGCGATGTTTGATGCCAGAGAGATTGATCTGACAGAATATGAGGCTGAGTCATCTTTCCATGACGCAACTGGTGCAGGGCGTGGATATGCTGCGGCAGGCGGTGTTGCGAATGCCATCGAAAAATGTGTCAATGAATATTATCCGGATGTGGAAGTGAAGATTGAGCATGCGGAAGGTCTTGCAGAATGTAAGAAGATGCTGACACTTGCGAAGATCGGAAAGAAAAATGGATGTCTGATTGAGGGAATGGGATGTCCGGGAGGTTGTATTGCCGGAGCCGGAACGAATATTCCGATTCAAAAAGCACAGAAAGAATTGAAAGATTTTGTGGCACATTCCTCAAAGATGCTGCCGCCAAAAGAATTAGAAGAAATTGAATTAAAATAATCGCCTTTACGGTAGTTGGATTGTATGATATTATATAATGCAAGAAATTAGATAAAGCAAAAGTGTGCGTGGAGGTGTGCATATGGGATTTTTAGCAGCATTGATACAGACGGTCATTAAGATGATAATTGTAGGTGCGTTTGCATTTGTAGGAATTAAGCTTGGGCGTTATCTGCGAAAAAGAAAAGACGATAAAGAGGCAAATGCCTAGATGTAGTGGAGTGAGATGAAAGAATCTTGCTCCATTTTTGGTTTGAATGAGATGGTAGTTGCTGGATGAACAAAAAGTAAAAAGATTGAAATAATTAAATCAGTTAATATTGCAAAAGTTACAAAAAGATGATAATGTATCAATATATATGTTGTGTAAATAAACAAAAAGGATGGGTGAAATGAAAAAGAAAACGTTAAAAATGACATTGTGTTCTGTTATGTCTGCAGTGATGCTGACATCTGTTATTGGTCCAGTGCAGGCTGCAGAAGAGTCAAGCTGGAAGACCGGCATGAAAGATCATTGGAACTTTGATTCCTTACAAAGTGATCAGGGAGATAAGACAACAGCTACATTACATGGTATCAATATTGTTGACAGTGAAGATCCGGTATTCGGAAAGGTTTTAAGATTTGGAAGCGGAACAGACAAGTATCTGAGAATGGGAAACTATATCAATACAGGTAAGAACTCTACTTCGTTCTCTATGTGGTATCGTTATGATACAAAAATTACAGGAGATGGAGCTGATAAATCAGCAGTATTGTTGCAGCACGAAGGAGATGGTCGTTCGTTACTTACATTGAAAGGGGATGGAAAGTATAATACATACATCAATAAAACAGATGTAAATAGCGAGAAGTCTGTCCCGAAAGGTGATTGGCAGCATGTTACAGTAGTGTTTGATCAAAAACAAAATAAGGTTTCATATTATGTTAATGGCGAGTTGGACAGCACAAAAGATATGGGAACTGAGAAAATAGACAAAGTGTTATCTTTGCGTTTGGGAGCACATAAAAACAATGGAAATACAGATCCACACCCAATGCGCGGAGATGTAGATGAGTTTTATGTATATGAAAAGGCATTGACGGCAGATGAGGCGAAAGCGATCTACGAAGATAAAGCTACTGAGTTGTACAATCAGGAATTGAAGAAACTGATCCAAGAAGGAAAAGAGCTTGCGGAGAATCAAAAGCTCCCAGAAGACAATGAAAAAGCAAAACAATTACAGAACGCTTTGAAAAAAGCAGAGGATGCTAAAACTTTAGCTGACATGAAATCGGCTTATGCAGAGCTTGAAAAAGCAATGGCAGAGTATGAAGCAGGGTTTCCGGTAAAATTATCAATTGATATAGCGAAAACTGTACAAACAATCGAGCCGGATTCTATTTTCGGAATCAATCACCGCTATGCATTCAATGGATATGGTACATTTGATTCGAAAGAGATGAAGATGAAAGACGAGTTCACAAAGTTATATGAGCAGGCAGGTTTTGGCTCTATTCGTTATCCAGGAGGAACAATTTCCAACTTGTTCAACTGGAAGACTACTTTAGGAGATAAAAAAGACAGAAAAAAACAAATTCATGGTTTCTATAATAATGAGGGACAAGGTGGTATTGAACCTAATTTCGGAATCAAAGAAATCGCAGATTTTGCAGATCAGGTAGGTTCAGAAATCGTGTATGTGTATAGCCTTGGACGCGGAAATGCTCAGGATGCAGCGGATTTAGTAGAATTCTTGAATGCAAAAGTTGGAACGAATCCAAATGGCGGAATTGATTGGGCAGAAGTTCGTGCAAAAAACGGTCACAAAGAGCCTTACAATGTTAGATACTTTGAAATTGGAAACGAAATGCAGCAGGCATGGGGAAATTCTGATGGTACAGCTTCTCAAGGATATTGGACAACATATGTAAACGGTGATGCAGGAGCAGAGAAGGCATATACAGAAGGTGGACAGGCAAAGTTTGTACAGAAATATGCTGTGGCAGAGGAAGACTGGAATAAGAAAGCATCGCAGAGTGACGGAAAGCCAAACTTAGTACGTTATTTGCGTTATGCGAACCAGAATCCGGGAAAACTGGTTGATGGAAAAATCGTAGAAGACCCAGAATATAAAGCGGTCAATGATGGCGTGAAAGTATATGTGGGTACAGATGGAAATTTAGACGAATGGACAGTAGTATCTAATTTTGAAAACTCAAAAGCAACAGACAAACACTGTGTAGTGGATTACAGCACAGGAAGAATTACCTTTGGAGATGGCAAAAAAGGTATGATTCCTCCAGCAGGAAAAAATATTTATGCGACATATACAGTGGATAGAGAAGGTTTTATTGATGTGTCAAAAGCGATCAAGCAGACGACAGAGAAGATTAATGAGATTGAGAAGACAAACTATAAATCAAATGTGTACACAAGTTTTGAATCACATGGATTTATTAATAGAATGAATGAGCTTGGTGCAAATGAGTGGTACGATGGTATGACCATCCATCCATATTCTGGCTCTGTGAGTGGTGGAACAAATGCAGAGGCATTTTATGATGATGCAATGAAAAAGGCAGAGAGTGTCGGAATCCAAAAAGTAAGAGAATATGTAGAAAGATTACCAAAAGGGAAAGTTCCGGTTATCAGCGAGTATGGTATTTTTAGAAATACAGAATCTCAAGTTCGTTCTCAGACACATGCGCTTTATATTGCGAAAGTAATTATGGAATATGTAAAACTTGGAAGCCCGTATATTCAGAAACACTGTTTGTCTGACTGGTACAGCTCAGGAGCAGACTCTTTAGGACCGACTCAGCAGGCAGTAATACAAGTTGTAGCGCAAGATGGGGCAGATAAAAAGACCGGAGAAGGAAACTTTGCATTCTTCTCAACACCATCCGCACATGTATTCCAAATGTTGAATGCAGGATTTGGAGAAAATGTTGTGGAAGCAACATTCGAGAAAGACTCGACAATGAGCAATGGTGTGAAAACATTGTCTTCGCTTGCAAGTGTAGATGAAAAGGGAAATATGTATGTTGCACTTGTGAATGTGGATCGTGAAAAAGATCAAAATGTAATGTTAGATGTAAAAGGTGTGGATGTAAGCGGACGAGATATTGAGATTCAGAGATTGGAATCTGATAAAATCACAGATGAAAATACATTAGAGGCACCAGATAAGGTATCTGTTCAGACAGAGAAAACAAAGATGCCAGAAGGACAGATTATCAAATTGAAGAAACATTCTTTTGCGATTGTGAAGATTTTAGCTGAAGAGCAGGTAGTAGAAAAAGCAGATTATAGCAAAGTAGATGCAGCACTTGCTAATATTCCAAAAGACTTAAGCCTTTACACGAAAGAATCTGTGGCAAAATTAGAAGAAGCAAAAGAAGCAGTTGTACGTGATTTAGATATCACAAAACAGGCAGAAGTAGATAAGATGGCAGAAGCAATCCAGAGTGCGATCGAAGACCTTCAGCTGAAAAAAGCAGATTATAATAAAGTAGATGCAGCACTTGGAAATATTCCAAAAGACTTAAGCCTTTACACGAAAGAATCTGTAGCAAAATTAGAAGAAGCAAAAGAAGCAGTTGTACGTGATTTGGATATTACAAAGCAGGCAGAAGTAGATAAGATGGCAGAAGCAATCCAAAAGGCAATTGATAATTTGAAAAAGAAAGCCAGCGTGCAAACAACTCCTGATAACAAACCTAACAATAGTGTTACAACAGGAGATGGAACAATGATTTTGTTGATGATTATGTTAGTGGTTGTATCAGGCGGTACTATTTTCATCGCAGATAAGAAGAGAAGAAGGAACTTATAAAAAAGGCGGAGAAGATGAAAATCTTCTCCGTTCAGACTGTAGACAAAGTTGGTGCTGGGAGTTA
>OGUD01000789.1_pt1 | contig 21560 bp, 16 predicted proteins | sample 1573671 | NCBI WGS metagenome assembly OGUD01 (sample SAMEA2582065, study PRJEB24529) | metagenome | biome: Human gut stool | place: China | collected 2011 | reverse complement strand
ATGTGACAATAAGAAAAATTATTGAGAGAAATAATCTTAAAAATGCGGTCTATGTGGGTGACACGCAGGGCGATGCCGATTCGTGTGAGAAAGCAGGTATACCTATTGTGTATGCAGCCTATGGACTTGGAAGGGTTGAGAAGCCTTGGAGAAGCATAGACAAATTTAGTGAGCTTGAGGATATTTTTCCTGAAAAAAAAGCCTGCAATGAGGCACAGGAAAGTGTATCGGAGAAAAGTATCGCTGCCGGGAAAATCGATACTGTCATTTTCGACCTTGACGGAACACTTCTCTACACAATAGAAGACCTTGCGGCAAGCACCAATCATGCGTTACAGCAGTATGGAATGACGGAAAGGACTCTTTCGGAGGTAACGGCATTCGTGGGAAATGGTGTTGCTAAGCTCATAGAGCGTGCGGTTGTGCCGGGAACCGATAAGGAGCTTTTTGACAAGGTATTTGCAGAGTTTAAGAAGCATTATGCAGTCCATAACCTTGACCATACAAGACCATATCCGGGAATTATTGATATGCTTAGCAAGCTTAAAGAGCAGGGATATAAGGTCGCAGTTGTGTCGAACAAGCTTCAGAGTGTAACGCAAAGTCTGTGTGAGCATTTTTTTGGAGAGATGGTTATGCTTGCTGTCGGTGATAATCCTAATATGGCAAAAAAGCCCGAGGCGGATATGGTTAATGAAGCGTTGTACAGACTTGAACGAAGCCGCGCTAATGCAGTGTATGTGGGAGATTCTGAGGTCGATATCGAGACTGCAAAAAATTCAGGGATGAAGCTAATTATGGTTGAGTGGGGATTCAGAAAACGCACAGATATGGAGAAGTTAGGAGCTGAGTGTTTTATTGATGAGCCGGATAAGATATTTGATGTTTTGAAAAAATATGAGGCAGGAGAATTATAATCAACCTTGTTTAAAGTGAAGGGTTCTTTTTGTCAGAAGAACAGGAAGAAGGAATATAGAATAAGTTTTACAACTTGAGCTTTGCGAGGTATATGCCGATGAGCAATAAATTAGCTAAACATCAAGAGCCAAAAGAATTATTAACTGTTAAGCAAAGAAAAGTTCTATTCTGGGGCTTGTTATCTGTTATGGTTATTGCTTTTATAGCTGTATGGGCAAATATTGCCGTAACATCCCATGCTTTTAATAAGCAGGTGGAAGATATGATACTCGGAGAGGATTATTTTATCGAGGATATTGTGATAACTGACAAGAGGACTGAGAGTGGTGTGTCGGATGATGATATTTCCCAAAACTATTTTTTCTATTATCATGATGGAAAAATATACGAATATAGTAAACGTATGCAGGTTCCGGCAAGTGTATACTCGGAGTATGACGTAGGAGAAAAAATAGCTGCTTATACTAACGACCATATAAGATATTCTTATTACAAAGAAGGAATCCTTCCGAAAGATGAGTATACGCACAATGAAATTATGAAAGCGGTTGGCGCTTTGGTTGGAGCCGGGATATGTTTCATTGCTTTTTCAGGATTAATTATTAGGATTATAGCGCCCAAACATGCCAATTAGTCTATGAGTGTATAATGAGTTATATTTACGCATACCACTTCGTTGTACGAAGTAAGATGTATAAATATAACTTGTTATTTAAGTTCACAAGGCATGTCCTGACATCCAAACATCACTTTATCAGGAGATAAATTATAAGAAATAGCTTAAGCAACAAGATGGATAATTCCTTACTGGCTGTAAGGGATATTAACCATAAATATATTGTAGTAGAAAGGAACTGTAATTAATGAAAATATATATAGATTTTGATGACGTATTATGTGAAACAGCAAAAAATTTTACGAAAATTGCAAAGGAACTGTTTGGAATAGATGTGCCTTACCGTGAGGTTCAGTTCTTCAATCTGAAAAAAACATTTAATTTAGATGATGAGCAGTATGAGGAAATGATGAGAGTTGGGCATCTTCCGGAACAACTGCTAAATTATGAGGAAACACCGGGAGCTTCTGAGACGATTAACAAGTGGGTTGATGAAGGACATGAGGTATTTATCATCACAGGTCGACCTTTTAACTCTTATGAACCGTCAAGAAAGTGGCTTGATGAGCATGAGCTTAAGAGGGTTATGCTGTATTGTGTTGATAAGTATGGACGTGAAAAATGCGAGCAGAATTATGCATACAATATGACTTTAGAGCAGTTATACAATATGACATTTGATTTTGCGATAGAAGATTCACCTGCCGCTTTTGAGCATGTCATGCATTTTGATGGATGTAAGGTGGCAGTGTTTGAACGTCCGTGGAATAAATATGTTAAGCTTCCGAATGACAACTTCGTAAGATGTGAAGGCTGGAAGGAGATTGACAGGCTCTTTAGAGAATGCTCTGAGAAATGAGATGTGGCAGCAGATGAATTTTAAATCTAAATATATTACAGTGCGTAAAATCGTTTTTCAGATTTAAATATCTCTTGATTTTATGGAACATAATGTATCCGCTGCTTGTCAAAACGATTCTGCTGAGCATGAACCTTTTGTGGATAGCCGCATGGAATAATAGCGAAAGCGTCCAGATCTTCAGGTAGATTCAATACCATGCGGACAGCCTCCATTCGCTCTTTTAAAGGAGCAATGCCAAGCCAGACGGCACCAAGTCCGAGTGAATCTGCCTCCAGCAGGAGATTTTCTACAGACGCACTCATATCAATCTGCGCATACTCAGGCATTGTGCAGTCAATGCGATAACATGCTGCAAATGCAAGCTTTCGATTTTTTCGTTTTCAACCGGTTTATCAAGATATCTTCTGATACTTGTTCTGTGAAATATTTCGTTCATTTTACAAACCTCCAATCGTTATTGTGAAATATTTTTAAGCAATTTATGTGATGCGCAGTAACTGTATATGCAGGCAGCAATCTCGGCAATCCAGAACGCATACCAGCCGTGTGTAATACCGAGATTTTTTATGAAAAACCAAAGGCATGGAATCAGTAAAAGCAACTGACGGATTGCTGCACTGAGCATATTAATCATACCATTTCCAAGTCCGGAAGCAAAGTATTCGCATAAAATTGTGACAGCGGTAAATGAAAATGAGAGCCTGAATGATACACAGAAGACAGCGGTGCTGATGGCGGAATGTAATCAGGCTTCAACACAGCTTAGAACGGAGACCGATGGTTTTAAGCAGAATATCAGCAATTTCCGTGATACTAACGAGCAGATTACGAAGGCTGCCGAGAAGTCGCTTACGGATTGTGACAGCAACGAACAGCTTGCGGTTGAGCTCACACAGGAGACCAGAACGGCTCTTGAAAATGCCAAGAACATAAGACAGCAGAGTTCACAGATGGTTGAAATTGCAAAGGAGACTTATGAAAAACTTGGGGAGTACATTACATATATGAATGATACTGCGGCAAGCATGGAGAAAATGCGCAGCACGGCTGCAGACACGGAGAGTTCTATTGTAAGTCTTAAGGCTGCCATGAATGAGGTAGCGGAATTTGCACACACCATAGGAGATATAACATCACAGACAAATCTGCTCGCATTAAATGCAAGCATTGAGGCTGCAAGAGCGGGGGAGCATGGCAGAGGTTTTGCCGTAGTTGCAGATGAGGTAAGGGTTCTTGCGGAAAACTCAAAGAAAGCGAGTGAGTCCATAAAGGACATAATTTCCAATATAGATGAGCTTCTTGAGAGGGTCCAGGATGTGAATAAGAACAATGTGTTGTCCGTGGAGGATAGTTTAGGACAGATTAACGGAGCTAAGGACGAGGCAGACAAGATTGGCAGAATGCAGACTGACTCCAAAGAGATGGCGATGCAGGTATTAGATGCAAGCAAGGAAACGGAGCAGTTTGCTCACAAGCTTGGGGACACCTCGGAAAGACTTAAGGAGCTTGTTGCAAGTCTCAGAGAACAGACCGGACAGGTCGTTGAGCAGGGCAAGAGCCAGCGGAAGGTTACGGAGGAGGTTGAGAACGCTTTCCTCGGAGTTGAGCAGATTGCGGGACGGCTTGTGAAGCTTGTGTGTATGGTAAATCCAAGCTGGTGTTTGCAAAAAAATAAAGCACAGATATGATAGAATATGTAACATAAATATCATATCTGCACTTTTTTGAAATTTATAATTGATTTGCAATGCATGTGGTATCGCGATTAATTAATACCGGAGTAATAACCTTATGAACCGGTGTGGTCAGAATAACAGGTTTTCTTTTCTTTCGTTCATTCATCTGTTCGACTAGTATCTCCATAGCGGTTTCGGCTATTTTATCAATTTGCTGTCCGACAGTACTGGTAGGAATGACAGCTTCATTAGAGATTGGAGAATTGTCAAATCCGATTATTTGATAATCTTCTGGAAGTGAACCATATGATCGAATTAGTGAATTTAAAAACATGTTGGCATATGTGTCATTGGCAAGAAAGATTCCCTTTCGTTTTCCCTTATAAGCATTATCAAGATATCCGGCAATTTCCTGAATAGACTTTTGATTAGCTTTATAAGAGTTTCCTAAATCTTTAAGAAGTAATTCATAGGAAAGATTACAATCTCTACAAGTATCAACAAAACCCTGAATACGTCCATATGCGGGGATATATTTAGGGACAACTACATTTATATGAATATATATATCGCAATTACATTTCTTTAGGAGACTTGTCGCCTGAACACCACCCATATAGTTATCAGTATTGACGCTGTTTGTATATTCATCTTCCCGTTCAATAGTGACAATAGGAATATTATAGGAGGCCAATTCTTTAGAAGGAATGGTATGACTTAACACAATCATTCCCTCAATGTTATAAGCTAATAATTCCTTAATGTACTGCCGTTCTATAGCTTCATTTGAGTTTCCGGAAAAAACAAGAAATTTGTATCCAAATTTTTCATAAGACAAAAGAATTTGGTTAAGCATCTCAGAATAGTAGTGCAGATACAGATTTGGAACAATAATACCAACAAATTCCGTTTTCCCGCTTGCAAGTATCTTTGCAACTTTATTTTCTTTATAATCTAGATCAATTAATGCCTGTGCAATGATTTCCTGATTTTTTAAAGTAAGTGAATCCGGATTATTAAAATAGCGTGAAATAGTAGTCTTTGAAAAATTAGTATATCGTGCGATGTCATCAAATGTTACTTTTTTTTTGCTCATGATAGTCAGCTCCTTTATTATTTTATCATTATATCAAATTCGGAATTATTATTCAATCAAAAAATAACCGGTTACTTTACCGGTTATGCACATTTGCTAAATATTTACCGCAATGTTTGTCTAAAATCATGAAAAAATAGTTGTATCTTGACTTCTATAGTAATAAAAGATATGATTAAGGAAAGGAACAAAGTAACCGGTTACTTTACCGGTTACAACACATAATAAGAAATGGAAGGAGTATGAAAAGTGGAAGCGAAAAAACACTTAACAAATGGAAAACGAACAATGATGCAGAAACTGTTGTATGTCAGAAAAAACTGGCAATTGTATGTGTTCTTCCTGATGCCGGCACTTGTATTTACGATTGTTTTTAAGTATTTGCCAATGGGTGGAATTCTTATGGCGTTTGAAGATTATAATGTACGTCTGGGAATTTTAGGAAGTGAATGGGTAGGACTGGAATATTTCAAACGGTTTTTATCTTCACCGGATTTTATGACCTATTTATTGAATACGTTAAAGTTGAGTTTATATGGTTTATTATGGGGATTTCCAATGCCAATTATATTGGCACTGCTATTGAATCAAATTCGTAGTGTTGGCATTAAGAAAAAAATTCAGCTTTTGATTTATGCCCCTAATTTTATATCAGTTATCGTTTTATGTGGTATGGTGAGAATGTTTTTATCTCCGGTAGGACCGCTCAATCAAATTTTGGGAACATCAACAAACTGGATGACAATGCCGGAGGCGTTTAGAACAATTTATATTGCCAGTGGAATATGGCAATGTGCCGGGTGGGCTTCCATCATGTATACTGCAGCCTTATCAAATGTAAGTAAAGAGTTAGAGGAAGCGGCCATGCTTGATGGTGCAAATGTTTTACAGCAGGTAAGGTATGTACAGCTTCCTGCTATTAAAAATATTATTGTGATTCAATTCATTCTTTCTGCGGGAAATATTATGAGCGTTGGATTTGAAAAGGCATATGCACTTCAAACAGAAATGAATCTGCCAACATCAGAAATCATTTCAACATATGTATATAAGATCGGTTTACTGAATGGTGATTATGGTTATTCCGCAGCAGTGGGTATATTTAATTCCATCATCAATGTGATTTTATTGCTTGTTGTAAATGGAATTTTATCAAAATTAAACGATGGAGAAGGATTATAGAGAGGAAAGCATACAATGAGAGCACAAAAAAACAAATCAAAGGCAATAAAAAGAAGTACAATTGACATAATTATTCTTTTTCTGGGATATAGTGTTTTAGCATTATTTATATTAGCAATTGTTATTCCACTTGCTTATGTTGTAATAGCTTCTTTTATGGATCCAAATGTGCTGAATAATCAGGGGATCAGCTTTAGAATGAGTGACTGGTCATTGGAAGCATATAGAAGAGTGCTTGAGGATAAAATGATATGGCGGGGATTTGCAAATTCTTTCTTTTACTCCATTACAGCAACGGCAATCTCTGTTTTCATTACACTTCTCGCAGCTTATCCAATGGCTAAAAAAGAATTGGTAGGTAGAAAGTTTTTTAATACATTATTTGTTATTACTATGTTTTTTGGAGGAGGATTGCTTCCTACATTTATTTTGATGAATCAGCTTCGTCTGGTTAATACAGTATGGGCAATTTTGTTACCAGGTGCATTTAATGTATGGAATATGATATTGGCAAGAACCTATTATCAGTCTGTTTCCAGTGAATTATGGGAAGCCGCACAGATAGATGGAGCAAACGAGATACAGTACTTCTTCCGGATTTTACTTCCACTTTGCAAACCAATCATTGCAGTCTTGACATTATGGGGATTTGTTGGAATGTGGAACAGTTACTTTGATGCAATGATTTATTTAAATGATGCTGATTTGCAGCCTTTACAGTTGGTACTTCGTTCTATTTTGGTAAAAAATACACCACAATCAGGAATGATTGCCGATATTCAAAGTACCGCAGAAATGGCAAAAATGGCAGAATTACTAAAATATTCAACAATTGTAGTATCCAGTATTCCACTTCTTGTGATGTATCCATTTTTCCAAAAATACTTTGACAAGGGTGTTATGGTAGGTTCAATTAAAGGCTAAAAATAGTAGTAAGGAGACAACGCAGATGAAAAAAGGAATAAAGAAAACAATTTGTATATTACTGGCTGCTATCAGTTGTATATCATTAGTTGGTTGTAGAGAAGCGGCAGTAGGGCAGGCCGACATCAATCCACAAACTCCAATAGAGGAAGTTACTTTCCCATTATCTGAAACAAAAGAATTGTCATTTATTACGAATGCACCTGCCAGAACAGAGCAGGATCCCAATAAAAGAACAATATTTATGAGATTAGAAGAACAGACGAATGTACATATCAATTGGACATGTTTTGTATCTGATCAGTTTGGAGATAAGAAAAACCTGGCTTTGGCACAGTTTGGAGCATTACCTGACGGATTGTTTGTAGCAGGAATGAGTGACTATGATTTGCTTCGTTATGCAAAACAGGGAATTATTATCCCTTTAGAGAATTTGATTGATAAATATATGCCGAATTTACAATCTGTTTTTGAAAAGTATCCGGAATACAGGGTAATGTGTACCGCACCGGATGGGCATATATATTCCTTCCCATGGATTGAGCAGCTTGGAGCCGGAAAAGAGGCCATACAGGCAATTGGTAATATTCCATATATAAACAAGAAGTGGCTGGATTATCTAGGATTGGAAATGCCAAAAACAACAAATGAATTAGAGGAAGCTTTGATTGCTTTTCGTGATCATGCAAAAGAACTGCAACAAGAATTTGATATTACAGGCGGCGTGATACCAATGTCCTTTATTATTAACAATGGAGATCAGGATCCGGCTATTTTAATTAATGGATTTGGCGAAGGATATGGAGACACAGGTGACCATTTTGCAGTGACAGATGAAGGAAAGGTAATTTATACCTCTGTACAGGAAGGATATAAGGAAGGAATTATCTGGCTGCATCATTTGGTAGAGGAAGATTTGGTGGATCCGGAGGCTTTTACGCAAGATTGGTCTACTTATGTAGCAAAAGGCAAGAATCACAGATATGGATTATGCTTTTCCTGGGATATAGCTAATATTGATAATTATGAAGATTATGTAATGCTGCCGGCACTTGCAGGACCTGAAGGTCTTGTAAACATAACAAGACAGAATAGTAGTGAAACAAGTGGATTTGACAGGGGACGTTGTGTTCTTACTTCAAATTGCAGAGATACAGCACTTGCAGCTGCGTGGATTGATCAAATGTACAACCCTATTCAGTCCGCACAGAATAACTGGGGTACTTACGGTGAGGAAAATAGTGATAATATTTTTGAAATGAGTACAAATGCTAATGGGGAGCCGATGTTAAGACATATGGAGCTTAGTGGCAAATCTCCAGTAGAAATTCGTGAGAACCAGTCGGTCAATGGACCGCTTGCTATTTTGAATGAGTACTACAACGTGTATGTAACAGAACCTGATGACGCAAAATGGCGCCTTGATAATATGCATGAAACTTATCTTTCTGATATGAACAGCAAATATGTATTCCCTAATGTTTTTATGAGCATAGAGGATACGAACAGAGTTTCACAGCTAGATACTGATATCAAAAAATATGCAGAACAAATGAAAGCAAGTTGGATTTTAAATGGTGGAGTTGAAGAAGAATGGGATAGCTATCTGCAAAAAATGGAGGGCTATGGACTTTCAGAGTATCTGGAAATCAAACAGAAATATTTTGATGCATATATAGAGTCATTATCAGCTAAAAATTAATGTAAAGGTGATAAACATGAGTGAAATGGTAGAAAAAGCTAGAAACTATGAAATCGAAGAAAGTATGAAAATAACACAGAATAACAGACCAGTATATCATTTTTCAAATCCGGTTGGCTGGATGAATGATCCTAATGGCTTTTCTGACTATAAAGGGGAGCATCATTTATTTTTTCAATATTATCCTTATGCAACATATTGGGGGTCTATGCATTGGGGACATGCAAAAAGTGCGGATTTTATCAAGTGGGAATACCTTCCGGCAGCATTGGCGCCAGATCAGGACTATGACAATTTTGGTGTATTTTCCGGCAGTGCTATTGAAGATGGAGAAAAGCAGATACTGATTTATACAGGTGTAGAAGAAAAAGTAGTTGAAAATGGAATAAAACGTATCCGCCAGAATCAATGCGTTGCAATAGGAAATGGTGTTGAATATGAAAAAATTGAAAATAACCCGGTTGTAACTGCGGATATGTTACCAGAAGGGAGTAGTTTGGAAGATTTTAGGGATCCGAAAGTATGGAGAGAAAATGGAAAATACTATATGGTTGTTGGTAGTCGCCATTGTGATGGAAGCGGTCAAATTGTGTTGTTTTGTGCAGAAAAGCCGGAAAAATGGGAATTTGCAGGAATTCTAGATCGTAGTGAAAATAAGATAGGAAGGATGTGGGAATGTCCTGATTTTTATCCTTTAGGTGAAAAACAGATTCTTATGATTTCACCACAGGAAATGGAAGCAGTAGGATTGGAATTTCACAATGGTAACAATACAGCATTTTTGATTGGAAATTATGACAAGGAAAAGCTGAAGTTTACAAGAGAAAAAGTACAGTGTGTAGATTATGGACTTGATTTTTATGCACCACAGACTATGGAGACAGAGGATGGAAGAAGGATTTTGATTGCGTGGATGCAGTCATGGGATAATCCAATGTATCCTGATACTCAGCGATATTCTGGTATGATGACTATTCCGAGAGAGTTATCAATTAGGGAGGGAAGAATTTGTCAGCTGCCGGTGCGTGAGATTGAAAATTATCGCAGCAATGTTATACGGTACGATAATGTCTGTATTCACGAAGAGACGGAATTGAAAGGAATTAGTGGAAGAAGCATTGATCTGCAAATAGCTCTTAAAGGGAATGAATATGGAAAATTTATAATAAAACTGGCTGTGGATGAAAAGCATTATTCAGAAGTAATCTATGATATGGATGAAAAAACACTTACATTTGACCGTATCCATTCTGGTTTTAAGAAAGATACAATAAGCACACGCAGTATGTATGTCTCAGATAAAAAAGATGTGATAAATCTTAGAATTTTAGTAGACAGATTTTCCGTGGAGATATTCGTAAATGATGGAGAACAGGTAATGACTTCGCTGATTTATACACCGTTAGATGCTTCAGGAATTAGTTTTGCAAGTAATGGAAAGGCATATTTAGATGTAATCAAATATGATATTGAGGTAGAGTGATGGAGAAATATGATGTTGTAGCAATGGGAGAATTACTCATTGACTTTACACAAAATGGATATAGTGAACAAGGGAATCCGATTTTTGAAGCTAATCCGGGAGGAGCACCATGCAATGTGCTTGCCATGCTGCAAAAGCTGGGAAGAAAAACAGCCTTTATTGGTAAAGTTGGTCAGGATGGTTTTGGATTACAGTTGGAGAAAGCCTTAAAGGAAACCGGAATTTCAACAGAAGGTTTATGTTTTGATAAAGAAGTCCATACAACTTTGGGAGTTGTACAAAAGAAAGAAGATGGAGATAGGGATTTTTCCTTCTACAGGAAGCCGGGAGCGGATATGATGCTTCGCACGGAAGAAGTGAAGGAAGACCTGATACGAAGGGCAAAGATTTTTCATTACGGCTCACTTTCTCTTACTGATGAACCGGTGAGAACGGCAACTGTGAACGCCATTGCGGCAGCTGAGAAAGCGGGTGTCTGGCTTTCTTTTGACCCGAACTTAAGAAAGCCTTTGTGGGAGTGCGAGGAACTGGCAAAGGAACAGATCCGATATGGACTGGGTCATTGTCATATACTGAAAATATCCGATGATGAGCTGGTATGGCTTACCGGCGAACAGGATTATGAGAAGGCCATACAGCAGCTTCGGGTAGAATTTAGTATTCCTCTGATTCTTTTATCGTTGGGAAAAGATGGCAGCCGTGCCTATTGCGGGGAGGAGAGGGCAGAGATTCCGGCATTCCTAAATGAAAAAACGATTGAAACGACCGGCGCAGGAGATACATTTATGGGCTGTATGCTGAATCAGATTTTAAAAAAGGGATATCAAAATCTGAGCAGACAGGACATGGAAGAAATGCTTACCTTAGCCAATGCTGCCGCCTCTATCATCACCACCAGAAGAGGTGCACTTCGGGTCATGCCAAAGGAAGAGGAGATTTTAGAGCTAATCAGATTCTAAGAAAATGGAGACTGCTATGACGAGCAGGAAAAGTGCTTTCAGGAAAAATCTATGATCCGGGATTGAAATTAAGAGACTCGAACTGTTAAGGAAACAATTGGAGTAAAAGAAAAAGTAGCTTGATTGAAGGATAAGCGTTCAAATATTCTTCAAGGAATGGTTGGAGAAAATCAATAACTCAGGTACAAGAATATTTTGTCCATCAGGGATATCAGGCATGTTTTGACACCTGAATCATGATAGGAAATTTCGTTGAAATTTCCTATCATATAAAAATTATCAGTGAATGTCCGTAAGAAAATTATGGTCTCTGGCCAAGTCCGCCTTCAAGAGTGAGAGTCTCACCGGTCATAAACTTGAAATCAGGGGAAGCTAACTGAACGCATACACGTCCGATTTCTGTCTCAACATTACCATAATGTCCCATTGGAGGCATTTTTACATTAGCTTTGAAGGCATCTGGATATGCTTTTTCAAAATTTTCAAGCTGTGCAGTCCATGCAAGCGGGCAGACGATGTTGACATTGATTCCGTCAGGACCCCATTCGGTTGCAGCTACTCTTGTAAGACCACGTATGCCTTCCTTTGCAGCTGCATATGCACACTGACCGAAATTGCCGAAAAGACCGGCACCGGATGCAAAGTTGATTACGGAGCCTTTAGTCTCCTTAAGATATGGATAGCATGCCTTCATATAATAGAAAGCGGCATACAGACCGGAATATACTGCAAGGTCGAACTGCTCTGTAGTATGGTCAGCGAGAGTGACACCGGATGCGGATGCCTGCGCATTGTTGATGAGTACATCAATACGTCCGAATGTGTCAATGGCCTGCTTTACAACATTGGCAACAGTTGCTTCATTGTCAGATCCGGCACTCACATCTGCCTGTACAGCGAGAACCTTAATACCGAATTTTTCCTCAAGCTCTGCTTTTGCGTCTTCAAGCTTCTTAATATTTCTTCCGGTGATAACAAGATTAGCTCCTTCTTTTGCATATGCTGTAGCAATGCCATATCCGATTGAGCCACAGCTTCCGTCCTGAAGAACGGCTCTTCCTCCGCCTGTTATGATGGCTGTCTTACCTGTTAAAAATCCCATTTTATTGCCCCTTTCTGAAAGTTATATTTGATAAAATAAGAATTTGACGAACAAATATTTGCGTCAAGTGAGTAAAGTATAACATAGTTGTATGATAATTGTATACAATAGTCAAAAATTTAACGAAAATTCTTTCTGTTATAAAAAGTTATGGAGCAAAATGAGTATCAAAATCATATTGGCAGCTTTGAAGAAAAGGCATATAATAGACATATTAAAATGATATGAGAGTCAAAAGGTATTTTTTCCTTCATATCATTAAAATATTTTTATAACATATGTTCTTAAAAAGTGTTGATATGACCGCTTATTAAAGGAATGTATGAAGGATGGAGGCAGATATGAAATTTCATAAAATCAGGACAACCGTGTCATTGATGTTAACGGTTATTGTTCTTAGCATAACAGGCTGTGCAGGTTCTGACAATGATGCGGCTTTAAATAACCGGCTTTTGCAGAGCCTGTCGGAGTCGGAAGCTTCAACATGGCAGCTTACAACGCAGGAGACAACAACAGCACAGCTTACACAGGAAACAACGCAGCAGCTTACGCAGGGAGCCGCAGCACAACAGAGTGCAGCAGAAGAAGCTGATGAGACACAGGAGGCAGTACAGCTTTCGGAGGATGACCTGCTTGTTGATGCAAGCAGGCTTGAAATTCCTGAATACAGCGGTACGGATTTTTACATAGTCAATGATAATGTTCCTTTTTTCAGCGAGAACTTACAAAATTATTCCGGGAATAATTTTATCTATCTTTCAGAGCTCGATGAACTGGGAAGATGTGGCACCTGTATAGGTATGTTTAACAATTCAACTCTTCCAACAGAGGAAAGAGGAGAGATTGGACATATCAAGCCAAGCGGGTGGCATACAGCTAAGTATGATAAGTCGGTTATTCCGGATTTGTATCTCTATAACAGATGTCATCTCCTTATGTATGCTGTTTCGGGAATCAATGATGATACGAGAAATCTGATTACAGGAACAAGACAGATGAATCTGGACATGTTAGAGCTTGAAAATCAGGTTTTGGATACCTTAAAGTATGATGAAAATGCGAGAATGCTATACAGAGTAACACCTGTTTTTGACAGAGACGACCTTGTGGCGAAGGGGGTGCTCATGGAAGCATTAAATATCGCAGATGACAATGGTCTTAGCTTTTGCATGTTCATCTACAATGTGCAGGATGGAATTGTAATAGATTATGCCACAGGCGATAATGAACTTGCGGATGAAGCTGTGAATACTGCGGTTGAGAACACTGTAACGGAGAGCGGAAGTGATACCGGTAATGAGATAGATATTCAGGATGGAACAGATGCTTCAAGTGAGATAGAGACGACACAGGCTGAGACGACTAAACAGGCTGTTGATACAACTACACAGCCGGGAACGGATTATGTCGCTAATACCAATACAAAGAAATTCCACTATACTTGGTGCGCATCCGTCAACCAGATGAAATCGGAAAACAGGCTTGATTACACAGGGACAAGGGAAGAACTTATCAATATGGGATATGAGCCTTGCAAGAAATGTAACCCTTAACACCTAACCTTTTTTCACTTTTAACCGTGGTTTTTTCATGTACTAATGCATAGCAAGGTGTTACGATATGGCTGTAAAATTGCTGATGCATAAATTAAGATGCATAGGGCAGCATACCGGTTACACATCAAACATATATTATGGGAGGCAATATGGGACAGTACGCAAAACCGTTATCACTTAGGGGGGTTCAGATTGACGACAGGTTCTGGAAGGAGAAGCTGGAGCTTGTAAGAAATGAAGTTATTCCATGCCAGTGGGATGCATTAAATGACCGTGTCAAAGGGGCAGCACCGAGCTTCTGCATGAGAAATTTTAAGGTTGCTGGAAAGATTACAAGAGAAAGACGCAAACAGGGTGAAAAATATCAGGAGAAGATATGGCCGCTTGATACTTTTGAGACACTTCCAAGTGATATGGAGCATATGGATGACAGATTTTACGGTTTCCTTTTTCAGGACAGTGATTTTTCAAAATGGATTGAGGCGGTTGCCTACTCGCTCACACAGCATCCGGATGAAGAGCTTGAGCGCATAGCTGACGATGCAATAGATATTGTATGTGAGGCACAGCAGGATAATGGATATCTTGATACATACTACATAATCAATGACATGTCTAAGATTTTTACAAATCTTCGAGACAATCATGAGCTTTACTGCTTCGGACACCTAACAGAGGGGGCAGTCGCATATTATCAGGCGACAGGAAAAGATAAGCTTTTAAATGCGGCAAGGCGTTTTGCAGACTACATATATGACTGCTTTGGAAAAGAGGACGGCAAGAGGAAGGGATATCCGGGACATGAGATTGCGGAGATGGCACTTATACGTCTTTATGATGTTACAGGTGATGAAAAATACAGGGAGCTCTCAGAATTTTTCATAAACCAGAGAGGCACAAGACCATATTATTTTGACAGTGAGCATCCTGAGACTGTAAAGAAGGGACATGAGGATGAACTTCGCTATTCATATCATCAGGCACATCTTCCGGTGCGTGAACAGGATGAGGCCGTAGGACATTCAGTTCGTGCCGTGTACCTGTATTCGGGTATGGCAGATGTTGCTATGGCTGACAGCGATGAGACACTGTACAATGCCTGCTTTAAGCTGTGGGACAACATAACACAGAAGAAGATGTATGTGACAGGCGGAATCGGCGCTACACATATGGGCGAGGCGTTTTCTTTTAACTATGATTTGCCGAATGATACAGCTTACTCGGAGACTTGTGCTGCGATAGGACTTGTATTTTTTGCGAGAAGAATGCTTCAGATAAAGGCAGACCGCCGCTTTGCGGATGTGATGGAGAGAGCTCTTTATAATACTGTGCTTGCGGGAATGGCAGCGGATGGCAAGAGCTTCTTCTATGTAAACCCTCTTGAGGTTTATCCGAAAGCCTGCCATGAGGATGCAAGAAAATTCCATGTAAAGCCGGTACGTCAGAAATGGTTTGGCTGTGCATGCTGTCCGCCGAATATTGCGAGACTTTTAAGCTCGCTTTCGATGTATGCTTATACGGAGAATGACGATACATTATTTGCACATCTTTTTGTCGGCGGAAATGTGAGGAAATATATAGGACAGACCGGAGAATGCGCTGACGGTGAAGAAAGCGGCAAGGAGAATGTCGGATGCTTAAGCTTCTATGTGACAACGGATATGCCATGGCAGGGAATAACCGTATATAGCTGTACGAACGAAAATCCTGTGAGAGGTACGCTTGCAGTCAGGATTCCTGAGTGGAGTGAAAGCTTCACGGTAAGCGGTGTGACCGGAAATCTGAATGAAGATACAGCAAAGCTTAAGGACGGATATTTATATATAACGCGCGAATGGAAGAAGGGTGATGAGCTTAAGCTTGAGCTTTCGATGAAAACGGAGTTTATAGCAGCAAATACTCAGGTTCGTGAAGATATTAACAAGACAGCATTAAGGCGCGGCCCGTTTATCTACTGCCTTGAGGAGGCTGACAATGGAGCAGAGCTTTATAGGCTGAGCGTGTGTGTCAATGCCAAGCCGGAGGAGACGATTCTAAATATCTCCGGAACTGATGTAGTGGCACTTAGGATTGCAGGAAAAAGACTGGTTGATACAAGTGATAATGCGTTGGGCGGGGATGAAGCCGGCAGCGTAAAAGCTTCGTGTGAAATTAAAGAGCCGCTGTACAGCACACTTCGCAAGCCTCAATATGAGGATGTCAAGCTCACATATGTTCCATATTATGAATGGAATAACAGGGGCGAAGGCGAGATGAGTGTGTGGGTGAATTATACTTTTGATTAGAAGAGGAGTTCCTGCGTTTAAAAGATAAAAATTATATTGATACCAGCAAGTAGCTTAATTAAGTCGGCTTATGATATAATGAGCGCAAGAGAGCCAGAAAGCTGCTAGCAGATATCTGGCGAACGGCGAAATTACGGAGTGAGCTATGCTCACGATATAACATAAAGTAACTTAGTATATATATTCTGTTTTATATTGAAATAGTGAAATGTTATGGTGGTATAAAAAAATCGCTTAGACCGTGAGGTTTAAGCGATTTTTTGCTTTATGGGGTTCAAGTGTCAAAACATGCCAATTTAGACTATGCGTGTATAACGAGTTATATTTATGCATATCACGACTTTTGGGAGAAGCTTAGTTGTTCTTAGGACTCTGATTAATTCCAAGCCAAAAGCAGCATGGATGCTGCTTTAGAAGCAATGCATACAAGGATGTATGCCGGCTTCGGTGGCGTATATATAGAAAGCATTTATCAGAGTCCTTAGAACATCTTGCTTCGTACAACGAAGTTATATGCATAAATATAACTTGTTATACACAGTTAAGTTCTCAGAGCATGTTTTGGCATCTGAACCATAATAGGGTGATATTGCGGTATTATTTTACAGCGTCCTTGACATTGGTAAATAGCTGCATATCATCTGCCGTGAGCTTGACATTAGTTGAGAAGCTTTTGCCATCATCGGTTGTAATATTGACTTCTATGATTGTACCTTCCTTTATGACATCGTTTCCTGATACTGCACGAAGAAACATTGGAAACTTAGGGTGGGATGCGCTGAAGCGGTCCCAGGATGATTTTAATTGAAATAATTTTGCCGGATTCATGAGTATTCCTTTCTGTACGGTTGATAAGAGAGCGTTGGAGCCGGAAAAATTAATAAAATATCAAGGATATGCATTTGGCTCCTGACACTATGATTTAATAAGGTAACTATATAGAGCTGTTGCTTCATAATATCAGCGAGGCATAGCTGCTAATGGGAAAACGAGAGTGTCATTAAAAAAAACTCCGTTTATGATATTCAGAGTACATTGTATCGGATTTTTTGTCAAGCTTGACAAAGTGCAAGCTGCGGCATCAATAAAAAATTTTTTAAACACGATAGCATAATATTATTTTCGATAATGGTTGGAAAAAACGAGCTGATATTGTAAAATATCTACATGATTTTATGTAAATGTAATAAGCTGCGGTGGTAAGATATTCTGCCACCGGCGTAATTTATTGACAATAAGATAGATACGTTCTGACAGATAAATGCATTATGTTGGGACAGACTATGCGAATGGAGAAAATATGGAATGGAAATATAATGCATCGGCATGTACACTTTGTCCGAGAGAGTGTGGTGTGGACAGGAGCAGCGGAGTGCATGGAGTATGCGGCTGCGGCAGTGAGATATATGTGGCAAGAGCTGCTCTTCATATGTGGGAGGAACCTTGCATATCGGGTGAACACGGCTCAGGGACGGTCTTCTTTTCGGGCTGTCCGCTTGGCTGCGTGTTCTGTCAGAATTCTAATATTGCAAATGCGAAGGTTGGAAAGAAAATTTCCATAGAGCGTCTTTCGGAGATTTTTCTTGAGCAGCAGGAACGAGGAGCATTAAACATCAATCTTGTGACACCGACTCACTATATACCGCAGATTGCGGCGGCACTTGATTTGTCGAGGCAGCAGGGCATGACACTTCCGGTGGTGTATAACAGTGGTGGATATGAAAGGACGGAGGCACTTAGGATGCTCGATGGTCTTGTTGATGTATATCTACCCGATATGAAATATATGTCATCCGCTCTTTCAAAGAAATACAGCAAAGCACAGGATTATCCTAAGCTTGTGAAGCCGGCACTACAGGAAATGTTCAGGCAGGTTGGAAAACCTATATTTGAACCGGAAGATAGAATTGTAAAGGAAGCGGATAAAGAAAAGATAATGGCTTCACATGAAGACAGCTTAACCGGCAAAGGCAATATGGACAGAGCAGATAACAGTGCAGATAATATAGAGGCAAAGCCGCTTGACAGCACTGTCGATGATAAGCAGAGCGATTTGCTGTCTGATGAGGATGGTCTTATCATGAAGCGGGGCATGATAGTCCGCCATCTTGTGCTTCCGGGCTGTACCGCTGATTCTAAAGCAGTCATAAAATATCTCTATGATACATACGGCGATGATATTTATATGAGCATCATGAGCCAGTATACGCCTATGCCCGAACTCATGCCGGGTGGAAGGTTAAACGCAATCTATCCAGAGCTTGGCAGATGTATTACACAGGAAGAGTATGATGATGTTATCGATTATGCGATTGATATAGGTGTTGAGAATGCATTTATTCAGGAAGGTGATGTCGCAAAGGACAGCTTCATACCAGATTTTGATATGTTATCAGGTGTTTAATTCAAATTCAATGGTCGAAAGTATTCAGTTGATTGAGAAGTGTTAGGCTCTTAAATATGTAGTTTTGCAATTAACTGCTAAGATTTGGGTGTTAAAACGTGCCCTGTAATCGTAACTTTTTATAGCATGTTACACATTACTAACATGAATTGGCATGTTTTTACACACGAATTTTAATAAATAATTATTAAAAAGTGAGGATTAGTATGAAATATAATTGCCCTTATGATAAAAAATGCGGAGGCTGCAATCTGCTAAAGCATGATTACGCAGAGCAGATTAAAATAAAGAAGGCTGCACTTGCAAAGCTTCTGGCTCCTTACGGCAAGCTCACGGAAGTTATCGGAATGGAGAACCCTCTTCACTATCGCAACAAGGTACATGCCGTTTTCACAACGGATAGAAAAGGAAATATCATATCGGGAGTGTATGAGGAAGGAACACACAAGGTTGTTGCAGTGGATAACTGCCTTATCGAGAATGAAAAAGCGGATGCTATAATTGCAACAATCAGAAAGCTTCTGCCATCATTTAAGCTCAAGGTCTATGACGAAGACCGTAGAACGGGACTTTTTCGCCATGTCCTTATAAGAACCGCACATAGCACAGGTCAGATTATGGTTGTGTTAGTATTATCAAGTACGATGTTTCCATCAAAAAATAATTTTGTAAAGGCACTATTGAAGGAGCATCCTGAGATAACAACAATAGTCATGAATATAAATGACAAGCGCACATCCATGGTTCTTGGCGACAGAGAGCAGACCATCTATGGAAAAGGCTATATTGAGGATGTTCTGTGCGGCAATACATTCCGCATTTCGCCTAAGTCGTTCTATCAGGTTAATTCTGTACAGACAGAGATTCTCTACAATAAGGCAATCGAGATCGCAAAGCTTAGAGGTGATGAGACAGTCATAGATGCTTACTGTGGAATCGGAACTATAGGTATAACGGCAGCGGCACATATGGCAAAGGTGGCAGAAAATAATAAAAATAACATAAAAAGAGGAAATGTTATCGGTGTGGAGCTTAACGCTGATGCGGTAAAGGATGCAGTCGCCAACGCCAAGCGCAACAATATGGACAATATCCGTTTCTACTGTGACGATGCAGGAAGGTTCATGACAAGAATGGCAGCTAACGGTCAGAAAGCTGATGTTGTATTCATGGATCCGCCGCGCTCAGGAAGCGATGAAGCGTTCCTAAATTGTGTTGCAAAACTGTCGCCTAAAAAAATAGTCTATATTTCCTGCGGACCGGATACACTCGCGCGCGACTTGGGCGTGCTTAAGAAAAAAGGGTATAAGGTTGAGAAGATGGTGGGGGTGGATCTGTTTCCGATGACGGGGCATGTGGAAACGGTTGTCTTACTTTCCAAGGGAATGGTCGACAGTAGAAAAGTGAAGGTTGACTTCTCGTTGGAGAATATGGACTTATCAGAGTTCAAGGGAAAAGCAACTTATGAGCAGATAAAGGCTTATGTACTCGAACAGACAGGACTGAAGGTTTCTTCGTTGTATATTGCACAGATTAAGAAGAAATGTGGACTGAGTGTGGGAGAGAATTTTAATCTGTCTAAGTCAGAGAATGCGAGACAGCCACAATGTACACCGGAGAAGGAAGAAGCAATCATGCAGGCGTTTAAGCATTTTGGAATGATTTGATTGTGGATAAATGGACATTGTGTGTCTATATTACTGATAGGAAGCGTAAAAAGGACATTCCTTAACCGTAATTATTACAGGTCAAGGGATGCCTTTTTTGGTTGTCTTGGAGTGTCCAAAGGACAATGTAATGAAACTGAGAATATTATTAAGACTTATATAAATAATATCTATCTTATCTAATCATGAGATGTGAACAGGAAAAATGAAGGTTTGCGATATATTGTATATTGATTTTTCATAACGCTTAGATTGAGATTTCTGTTGAATTATGATATTCTTATACATAGTTTTTTATAAAAACACATAGAAAGTCAGGGCACAAAACTATGGCAAAAAAAGAAGCGAATTTTGATTTATATATACATGATTTGTTAGTTGAAGCTGGCATTCAGGCAGACACACAAGGCAGTAATATTGTTCCTATTAACGAAGCACTGAAAACAGCGTCAAAGCATCAGACAGGCAAGGCAGGTTTTCCAGAATATACGGCGGTTGTAGATGATTTTGTTCTTGTTATGGAAGATAAAGCAGACCGTGCGAACCTCTGCTTAAAAGAAAAAGATGGCACTATTTCTATGACCGTACAGGCAACGACTGATTATGCCGTCAATGGTGCTTTGCACTATGCACAGCACATCTTGCAGAAAACCACTTATAAAAAAGTTTTTGCGTTCGGTAATGCGGGGGATAGTAAGCACCACATTTTACAGCCGCTTTTTGTAGATAAGAACGGCTACAAATGGCTACCAGAAGTCCAGACATTTGAAAACTTTTCAGAAGCACATATTATAGAATATTACAAGCGGCTTGTACTTGAAGAGACACCGCCGGAAGATATTGAACTTGCTGATATTTTAAAAAAGGCAAAGGAACTACACGAATATCTACGGAATTATGGTGGACTCGGGGAAGATGAAAAACCACTTGTCGTATCTGCTATACTTCTTGCACTACGCGAAAAAGAATACGGATTTAATCTGAATCAGTTAACGGGTGACACATTGGAAAGCAATACTGACGGCGCTATTCTGTACCAATATCTTGAAAAGAATCTGCAACGCGCAAAAGTTGCCCCGGAAGTAAAAAAACAGCGTGTGCTGAATCAATTTACACTGATAAAGGACA
>OGUD01000787.1_pt1 | contig 21637 bp, 17 predicted proteins | sample 1573671 | NCBI WGS metagenome assembly OGUD01 (sample SAMEA2582065, study PRJEB24529) | metagenome | biome: Human gut stool | place: China | collected 2011 | reverse complement strand
TGAAGAAGCAGGAAGCCTCGCCCGATTTGTTACAAATCGGACGGGGAGCAGTCACGGCAGACGAGATGGCCGGCATCCTCGTACACGTACTCGGAGCTGCACTTCGGGCAAGGCGGAAGAGAGGTCATGGCGGTGTCCTTGAACTGTTGTTTCTGTTGGGTTTCTGAGTTGCGGGCGCCTGCACGCGGAGCGCAGGCGCGAAAGGAGCGCATTCTAACATGATGCGCATCGAGTTCCGCCGAAAACGGGCGGGTATTTGCAAGACTCAGCCCAGCGCGGCGACATCGGCCGCCATGCGCGCGAGGAGCGCCTCGTCGGGCGTGAAGCCCGCAGGATCGCCTGGACAGAATTCGAAGACGTACTTGCCGAACACGCGGGCCTGACGGCCTTCGGCGGTTTTGTCAAAGAGCGCGAGGAGCAGGTCGGCGTTTCCTGCGGACGGTCCTCCGCAGGTGACCGCAAGGCCCATCGGCTTGTCCTTGAGCGCCGAGACGACGTGCGGATGCTCGCCGCCCACCCACTTCATCAGGGCCGACATGCGGTCGTCGAGGCACTTCATCTGGGCCGTGAAGCAATGCCCGTAGAGCGGCGTCGCCATGAGCACGACGTCGGCCGCCACGATCTTCGCGAGCACCGCATTGGCGTCGTCGCCCGTCTGATGACAGACGAAGTGCTCCACATCCTGCTGGCAGCGCAGGCAGCCGATGCAACCCCTGATGCCGAGTTCGCCGAGCCTGAGCGTCTCGACATCATGGCCGCCGAGCCTGGCGGCGAGGGCCTCAAGCACGCGGGCGGTGTTGCCTTCGCGCGGACTGCCGTTGATGAGAAGGATCTTCATCCGTGTTGTCTCCTGTTGTTGCCCGAGGGGCGGGCTTTGGGTTCCGAGAGGTCCTCATGATAGCGCGACACGGCAAGGCGCACGCAAAATGCGAGAAAAGGCCGTGCTGATGAGGCACGGCCCTTTCGATTTTCTTTGATCCCGTTCGATCGCGTCTTGCGGACGCTTCTACCAGCTGCCGCCGAAGAAGCCGCCGAAGATCTGCGCGGCCCTGTCGAGGTCGAGCCTGTCGGGGTGGGTTTCGCTCAGTCTGCGGCCGGCCTCACGCTCGGGACTCACGGTGCCGCCGAGCATGTCGGTCATGCGCTGGAAGACCTCGGGGTCGATGCGGCCGCGGCAGAGGAAGGTCTCCGCAAGCGTATTGCCCTCGCCCATCGCGACGAGCTTCTCGCTCGTCTTCTGCATCCAGGCCTTCGACTTCTCGCCCTCGGGGTCGCCGCCCATGGTGGCGAAGCAGCCGATCGTCTTGTTCCTGAGGCGGGGCGCGATCCTGAGGATCTCCTCGGGCGCATCGCCCCTGTCGCACCAGAAGCCGAGCAGGACGGGATTGTAGGGCGTGAGGTCGTCGGGAACCTCGGAGGGGCGCATCATGACGGCGCCGGGCAGCGCGTCGCAGACGGCATGTCCCACGGCCAGCGTGTTGCCGGTGCGGGAGCTGATGATGATCAGGGGCTTCTCGGTCATGTCGGGATTCGTTCAGGAAGCTGGAAAAAGAAAGTATAGGACGCCGCGCCCGTTTCGCGCAGGCGGCGAAGCCTACGACGCCTTCTCCTCGACGCCGATGCCGAGCGCCTTGCGCCATGCGCAGGTCGCCTTGCACTGCTTGTCGGCCTTGTCGAGCATCTTCTCGTGTTCGGCGAGCTCCTCGGGCGAGGGCTCGGGCATGGTCAGGCGGGCGATGATCTCGGGCGGAATCTCGACCGCGTCGCCCCAGTTGTCGAGGTCGATCTCGCCCTGGCCGCGGGTCATCGTCAGATACACTTCGGCAAGAAGCTGGCTGTCGAGCAATGCGCCGTGGAACACGCGGGCGGAGTTGTCGATCTTGTGCATCAGGCACAGGCCGTCAAGACTCACGCGGCGGCCGGGATACATCTCGCGGGCGATCTCAAGCGTGTCCGTGATCTGCGCGACGTAGTCCTCGAGCCTGCCCCTGCCGAGACGCTCGAGCTCCATGTTGATGAAGCCCACGTCGAACTTCGCGTTGTGAATAAGCAGCTCCGTGTCGGAGACGAAGTCGAGGAACTCGTCCACGATGTCCGCAAAGACGGGACAGTCCTTCACCTTCTCGTTCGTGATGCCGTGAATGGCCGTCGTCTCCTCGGGAATGTCGCGCTCTGGATTGATGTAGATCTGCAGATAGTCGTCGGGATCAAGCGAGATCTCGCGGCCGTTGAGCCTCACGCAGCCGATCTCGAGAATGCGGTCGCCCTTGTCGGGATCAAGCCCCGTCGTTTCCGTATCGAGCGTGATCTGCGGCTTGTTGAAGCTCGAGTAGCGCTTCTCATGCGGCTTGGGCGGCACGAGGATCTTCTTGCGGGGACGAGCCTGTTTCGGGGCGTCCTTCGAGAGGTTGACCCTCTCGTCTTCATACTCGGTGGTGGAGGCCATCTGCGTGTTTCTCATGTGTCTGTTCAACTGACCTAACTATATCGCACATTGATCCCGGCGACGTCCCTGCACGACCGCTGCCATGCGACCGCCTCGACTCCACAGGCGCATCATCCTGCCTGAGCCCCGGCCTCACCGTCCTCTGAAACACGTCGGCGAATTCGACATGCTCGTCTTCTGCGTCGCGTAAAATTCCTGCAGCACAACCAATCGTTCCGGGCTGCGTCCGAGGCTCGTCCTGAACGGGATTTCGCCTTCACAGAACCAGCCGCAGGAAGCCTCCGAATTCATTCGGATGGAGGAATGCGGCAAACCTCTCTCTTCCAATCTATTTGTTGTCCCCGATGAAAGGCGTGTGTCTTTCCAACTCCTGTGCCAAGGTACTCCCATGAGCACGAAATCCTTCATCATCAGTCTTCCGATCATCACCGGAGATCAAGACCGCCGTCGGCTGCGCAAGAGCTTCAGCTTCGGCTCCCTCATGAAAGCCTTTCGCCTCCTTTCTGCAGCACTCCTCGTTCCGCTCGGCGCGGCCCTTGCAGCGCCGTCCGCCACGATCGAGCCCGACGCCCCGCTCCGCAGCGAGGCCCGCACCGTCGTGCGCATCGGCCTGCTTGACTTCGAGTCGGAGGCATCCTACCTGAGCAGGCGCGAAAACATTCAGGAAACGATCGTCCGCCATCTGCAGGAAAATTCGCCCGGTCTCCGGATCGTTCCGCGCTTCTACACGACCGAAGCGCTCTCCGAAGCGGTGAGAAAAGGCGAGGTCGAGTTCTTTCTCGGCAGCTCCGGCTTCTTCGTGCAGATGCGTCCGATGGGCGCGCGCGACATCGGCACCATCACGTCCAGGGCCTTTCCCGATCCGAACCGCTGCGTTGCGGGCGTGATCGTCGTCAGGAGCGGGCGACCCGACATCACGGACCTCGCGAGCCTCGAAGGCATGACGGCCGTCACGACGAGCCGCGCGAACTTCATGACGTACATGCTCAACATGGGCGAGATCGCCGCCGCGGGCTTCAGGCCCGACAAATTCTTCAGCGCCGTCACCGAAACCGACAACCGTCCCGTCGAGGTCCTGCGCGCGGTCGTCGAGGGACGCGCCGACGCAGGCCTTCTTCGCGCCTGCATGCCCGAGGCCATCACGGAGCGCCATCCCGAGTTCGCGGGCCGCTGGACCGTCGTCAACGACAAGCCCGGCCTTCGCGCCGAGGCGCTCGGCTGCCGCTACTCGACCGACATGTATCCGGGATGGACGATCGCGAGCGTGCCGCACACGCCGCCCGTCATCACGAAGCATGTCGCAATGCTCCTTCTCAACCTCAAGCCCGACATGACGCCGGGCGGCTTCACCGTCTCGATCGCGACTGAGTTCGATCGCGTCAACGACCTCTTCCGCTCGCTCAAGACCGGTCCCTTCGCCTATCTCAACCACTGGACGCTCGAACGCATCTGGGACGAGGCCAGAGGCGGCGTCCTCCTGCTCCTCGGGTTTCTCGCCGCCTGGATCCTGCACTTCGCAAGACTCGAGAAGCTCGTCAGGCGCCGCACCGCCGACCTCAGCGCCGCGCTCGAGCGCGAAAAGGCCGCCCGCGAACAGGTGCGCGAGACGGGCGCGAGGCTCGACAGCCTGCAGCGCGCGGGCATTGTCGGGCAGCTGAGCTCGATGTTCGCGCACGAACTCTGCCAGCCGCTCTCGGCCGTTCGCTGCTACCTGCGCGGCATGCGTACGCTCATGCGCCGCGGCGCACCCGACCCGGTGCTCGCCGAACGCTGCCTCTCGGGCATGTCGGCCGAGCTCGACAAAGCGGGCGCGATCATCGACCGCGTGAGAAGCTACGCCAGAGAGGGCGCCAGGCGCGACCTCCCCGTCGACCTGCCCGCACTCCTCTCCGAGTGCCTCGCCGACATGACGAAGTCCGACCGCCTCAAGGTGCCCGTCGCCGCGGACATCCGCCCCGGCCTCATCGTCTCGGGCGACGCCGTGGAGCTTCGGGTCCTCGTCATCAATCTCGTAAAGAACGCCCAGGAGGCGGTACTCTCGGCGCCCAAGCCCGCGCAAGCCTCCGGAGGCCGTCCCTACGGCCTCTTCATCACGCTCGACGCGGCAGATGAAGGCACCGCCGTACGCCTCACCGTCGCCAACACGGGCGCGCTTCTCACGCCCGAAGCGCTCGCCGAGATCGGACGTCCGCTCGCAAGCTCCAAGTCCTCGGGCCTCGGACTCGGACTCATGATCTGCAAGTCGATCGCCGAGGCCCACCTCGCCACGCTCGCCTTCTCGGCCCGCACCGCAAGGGACGGCGGCGGACTCGCCGTCACGCTGACGATGCCCGCCCGAAGCGAAGCGCCTCTGCATGAAAACTACGGAAATCTGCCATGACCGAATCCGAATTCGATCCCGCCGAGCGCGACTCGGCACTCATCCGCCTCGTCGACGACGAGCCCGACGTGCGCGCCGCACTATCCCTGATGCTCGAGATCGAAGGCTGGCGATGCGTGAGCTACGCGAGCGCGCGGGAGTTCCTTGTCGAGAATATGGACTCTCCCGGCTGCCTCGTCCTCGACGTGCGCATGCCGGGCATGAGCGGCCTCGAACTTCAGCAGGCGATGGAGGAGCGCGGGATTGAGCTGCCCGTCATCTTTCTCACGGGCCACGGCGACCTCGACACCGCGATCCAGAGCCTCAAGCGCGGCGCGGTCGACTTTCTGCTCAAGCCCGTCGACGACGAGAAGCTCCTCGCCGCCATCGCCTCGGCCGTGCACAAGGACCGCCTGCGCCGCGAAGGCCTCTCGGCCGAGCTCCTCAAGGCGGGCGCCAAGGCCCTGAGCGACCGGGAAAGACATCTGCTCGAACTCATCTCGCTCGGCCGCAGCGACGCGCGCATCGCCTCCGAGCTCGGCATCTCTGAGCGCACCGTGCAGGGCCACCGCGCCAAAATCTACCGGAAGTTCGGAATTCATTCGGGCAAGGTCCTCGAGGCCATGCTGCCCGACATCATGCGCCTCATCGGCAGATGAGGCCGGCCCCGCCGTTCTTCGCCGCCGCCCGCCGCTCTCTTCTTCACGCACGGGACGAAATCGCCTCCCGTTGACCTTTTCCAAGTTACGCGCGTAATCCGTCGGCCGACAATGCAGTCATGACAAACCGAGCGCAGCCCGCGGGCTTCGGGGTCCCCAGAAGGGGCCCCGTCGAACAAGACCACCCGCTGCTTCGCTCCAGAAGGAGAAACATCATGACCGCGAATCTCACCCGCCGCCGCATGCTCGCCGCCGCAGGCATCGGCACCGCCGCAGCCGCCTTCACGGGCGCCGCATCCGCACAGTGCCGCAACGACGTCAAATGGGACGAAACCCACGAAATCGTCGTCGTGGGCGCGGGCGGCGCCGGCATGGCCGCCGCCGTCAAGGCCGCCCAGACGGGCGCCAAGGACATCCTCGTCCTCGAGAAGCTCGCCTTCACGGGCGGCAACACGCTCATCGCCCAGGGCTTCATCAACGCCGCCGACCCCGTGCGCCAGCCGCGCCAGGGCATCAAGGACTCGCCCGAAAACCACATGAAGCAGACGCTCGCTGCCGGCGACTTCCGCGGCGATCCCGAACGCGTCAAGGTCCTCTGCGACAACGCCTACGGCGCCATCACCTGGCTCGAATCCCTCGGCATGAAGTTCAAGGACAACGTCATCCAGATCTTCGGCGCGCTCTATCCGCGCTCGCACATCCCTGCGCTTCCGAAGGGCCAGGGCTACGGCACCGTCCTCACGAAGGCTGCCAAGGAACTCGGAGTTCAGGTCCGCACGGGCCTCGGCGTGACCGAAATCATCCGCGAAGAGCAGTTTGCGGGCCGCGTGATCGGCGTCAAGGTCCAGCCCGCCAAGGGCCCCGCCCGCTTCATCCGCGCCACGAAGGCGGTCGTTCTCGCCGCCGGCGGCTTCTCCGGCAACCGCTACCTGCGCGAGCTGCATGACCCGCGCGTCAAGGGGCTCGGCACCGACAACCTCCCCGGCTCCACGGGCGAAGTCGCCATGGCCGCCGTGCGCGTCGGCGCCTACCTCGTCGGCATGGACTTCATCCAGTCGACTCCCGGTGCTCCCGCCGGCAAGAAGATGAAGCTCCTGCTCAACTTCAACGTCAACGGCTCCATCTACGTCGACAAGCGCGGCAACCGCATCGTCAACGAAGGCGAACGCCGCGACGTGATCCGCGACGCCGTGCTCGGCACGCCGGAACGCTACGGCTACACGGTCTGCGACAACACGAACTTCATGAGCTACGACGCGGTCAACCGCAAGGCCATCATGGAAGGCATCAAGATCAACGAGGCCTGGACGGCCCCGACAATCCGCGAACTCGCCGAAAAGATGGGCGTCGATCCCGACGGCCTCGAGAAGACGATCAAGCGCTACAACGAGGTCTTCGTCAAGAACGGCCGCGACGACGACTTCCACAAGCAGCCCGTCAACCTCACCAAGCGCATCGAGGACGGTCCCTTCTGGGCCTGCTACACCGGCATGACGGTCCATCACACGATGGGCGGCATCAACACCAACGTCAAGGCTCAGGCCCTTGACTGGGAAGGCAAGGTCATTCCGGGCCTCTACGCCGCAGGCGAAATCACGGGCGGCATCCACGGCACGAACCGCGTCGGCGGCAACGCCGTTCTCGACTGCTTCGTCTTCGGCCAGATCGCCGGCGAAAACGCCGCGAAGGAAGTCGCCTGACGAGACCTCCAGGTCTCACGACTGAGAAGTGCCGGGCGCCGTCCTCTCTCCTCACGGCGCCCGGCATCGACCTCACGCATGCGGACTTCTCCGCCGCATGCATGCACGCCCGCCCGGCCGGACCCACGCTCCTCCAACGGCCCGGCAGGCAGACGTACGGAAAGGGGTCGGTTCTTCACGGAACCGGCCCTTCATTTCCATCTGCAGCTCTTTCCTCACCGACCCGAATCCTGCTCGTGCACGAGCGAGGTGATCACGCTCCTCAGCCACTGCATGGCGGGATCCCGATGTCCGCGCTCGTGCCAGACGAGCTTCGGAACCCATTTCTTCGAACACTCCTCGGGAAGCGGCAGAATCCTGAATTCATCCGTGCCCGCGACTTCACGCGCAAGCGTCTCGGAACAGGTCAAGCAGAGGTCGGAACGCCTCACCATCTGCACGGCGCTGAAGAAGTACGGCGTTCTCACCGCACGCGGCCTTGCGATCCAGGCCTCGGAAACCGACGCGTCCATTGCCCTAAGCACCCATTCGGGGCCCGGTCGGACTTCCACGTATCTGTGCGCAAGACACTCTTCGAGCGTGAGTGCGCCCGCCTCGTCGAACCTTCGGGCCAGCGAATGACCGCTTCGCACGACGAGCACGCTCCTGCACGACGAAAGCGGCAGGCATGCGCAGCCTTCGGGCGCGCGCTCGATGGGAAAGATCACAGAAACAGCCGCAGGAAGCCTCCCACTTCAGTGGCGAGGTTGTTTAGGAAGTCCAGATCGCCTCTCTGGAGCTCCACGACCCAGTCGTCTCCGTGGGCGAGAGCCTGAACGTGACGCCCGGCGCCGTTCTGGAAGCGAGCGTGACGGCGGGCCCGATGTAGAACATCGCATGATCCGCGCACGCGATCCTGAATTCGCGCACCAGACTCGCGGGATCGAAGGTCTCCTCGACGAAGAGGTCCTCGAAGCTTGCGATCACGGCCGCCACCTTCGGCTCGAGCGCGAGCGCCTTTGGCGTGGGCGTGAGGCCGCCCGAGCATCGCGTGAAGAGCTCGTCCTCAAAGGCCTCGCGAAGCTTCGTGAGCGAGCGCGACGCCGTCGCCTGCGGCATGCCGAGCTGCGAGGCGGCCCGCTGAAGGTTGTGCGGCGCGCAGAGCGTCCTGAAGAGAAGCAAATGGTCGCGGTCGAGAGGTTCCCTCGGTTCTTTTCTCATTTTTGAACGGTTCCATTCGTCAAATATGACCTGAACACGTCTGAAATTCACAATGGTTGGAAATTCCGGTCTTCTCTAACCTTACAGCCATGGCGCGACAGCCTCCCGGCAGAGAATGCCGCGACCTAAAGTACGTCCGCGCCAGAAGACAAAACCACGCTTTCATCTCCCCGACCAGGGATCCAAAGGAGTTTCCTCATGAAGTCCTTCACACTGAAGCTCGCCGCCGCGGCCGTTGCCGCCGCCTGCATTCTTCCGGGCACCGCCTCCGCCTCGGGCGGCGGCTCCGGCCCGAACGTCCAGTACGCCGTCCAGGGCAAGATCGGCGAAGTCATCACGAACCCGTACAAGATCGCGCCGCTCACGGCCATCATCCGCAACGGCGGCTACCAGCTCAAGGATGCCGCGGTCCGCATCGTTCCCAAGCACGGCGGCGCCGAAATCAAGTACAACGTGAGCGATGTTCAGCTGCGCACCCATGCGGGCATCCCGGTCTTCGGCCTCTATCCCGACTACAACAACACGGTCGAGGTGTCTTACACGCTCGTCGACGGCACGAAGGAAACCCGCGTCGAAAACGAGGTCTACCGCATCTACGCGCCCGGGATCCACACTGAGACGAACGGCACGGCCGCCCAGCACCACGCCATGTTCGAAACCGAAGTGAAGAAGGTTGCGCCCGAATTCAAGGACCGCCTCTACTTCATCAACAACTTCCTGCCTTCGGGCGGCAACGTCGCACGCACGACATGGAACAATCCGATGGGCGGCGCCCTCGAGTGGGTCTACTATCCGCAGAACGCCGTGATCGACACGGCGGGCGACGTCCGCTGGTACATGTTCGTCTCGCCGATCTACGATCCCGAGAACATCTACAAGTCCGGCATCATGATGGGCTTCCATCAGGCCGACGACGGCTTCCTCACCTTCGGCTACGGCCAGCGCTACGCCAAGTACGACCTGATGGGCCGCGAGGTCTTCAACCGCCGCCTGCCCGCCGGCTACGCGGACTTCTCGCACGCCATGGACCCGGCCCAGAACGGCCACTACTTCCTGCGCGTTTCCTCGGCCGACTACCGCCGTCCCGACGGCAAGCGCGTCCACACGGTCCGCGACGTGATCCTTGAGGTCGACCAGAACGGCTGCGCCGTCGACGACTTCCGTCTCTTCGACATCCTCGACCCGTATCGCGACAACGTCATCAAGGCGATGGACCAGGGCGCCGTGTGCCTCAACGTCGACGCCTCCAAGTCCGGCCAGACGCTCTCCGCCGAAGAACTCGCGAAGATGGATACGAACAATCAGTTCGGCGACATCGCGGGCGTCGGTCCGGGCCGCAACTGGGCCCACGTCAACTCCGTCGACTATGACCCGTCAGACGACTCGATCATCATCTCCTCCCGCCACCAGTCGGCCCTCATCAAGATCGGCCGCGACAAGAAGGTGAAGTGGATCGTCGGCTCGCATGAAGGCTGGAAGAAGGAGTTCCAGGACAAGCTTCTCACGCCGATCGACAAGAACGGCAAGCCGCTCAAGTGCGAAGGCTCCAAGTGCGAGGGCGGCTTCGACTGGACCTGGACGCAGCACACCGGCTGGCGCATCGACTCCAAGTCCGACAAGGACGTCTTCTACCTCTCCGTCTTCGACAACGGTGATGCACGCGGCATGGAACAGCCGGCGCTGCCTGAAATGAAGTACTCCCGCGCCGTGATCTACAGGATCGACCAGAAGAAGATGACCATCGAGCAGGTCTGGGAATACGGCAAGGAACGCGGCTTCGAATGGTACAGCCCGATTACCTCCGTGACCGAATACCAGGCCGACAAGAACTCCGTCTTCGTCTACTCGGCCACCGCCTCGCTCAACATGAAGCAGTTTAAGAGCGTGAGCCCGAACCCCGTCATCAACGAGTTCAAGTGGGGTTCCACGGAACCGTCCGTCGAAATCGTGCTCAAGTCCACCATGGGCTACCGCGCGCTTCCGATCTCGCTCGACAAGGCCTTCAGCCGATAAGCATCGGCGGATTCAGTCCTGCGGTCTCTCTTCTCTTTGGAACCGCAGGCCTCCTCAGGAGGCGCACCGTCATCAGGCGCCTCCCTCCTTCTCGCGCCGCGCCTTCGGGCACGGCGCTTTTTTTTATCCGCCGCCCGCACCGCCTACTGCGTTCGCCCTATGCCGCTCGAATGAATCGGAGCTACAATGCATTCCGTCTTCAATTCTTTCAGAGGCGTTTTCACAATATTGATCCGCTTAATGGCCTTCGTATTCGCTGCAGCCGCGCTCCTTGCGCTGCCTTGCGGTGCCACGCCTGTCCGGATCATGCCGCCGTCGTGCAGGCGGTCTCCGCCTCATGGCAGGGAGAACCCGCCTCAGTCGGGTCACACGCCTCGCGTCACGAGGCGGCCGTTCGGGCCGAATGTTCCGCAGCGGCGCCCGAAGCGCCCTGCACCGATCGCCTCTGCTGCGTGACGCCGCCCGCGGCGCCCGCGCCCGAGTGCCGGACTGCGTACTCCGCCTCCGTCCTCCCGCCCGCCACAGGTTCCCGTCCCGCCGACACGAGCGTCATCCTCGGCAGGGACTCTCCGCCTCCGAAAGCCTGAAGCTTCGGGCCCTGCGCCCGCACGCCTTCCGGACGGACAGCCGTCCGTCCGCGTCACTCAAGCTTCTTTTTTCGGAGACACACAAAATGGAAATGACCCACTATATGGAGCTCATGATGGGCTCCTGGCACATGCTCGTCCTCTTCATGGCCGCACCGATGCTGCTCGCGGAGTGCTACGTCGTGAGCGAAATCCTTCTGCTCATCAAGCCGCGTCAGGGCGACGCCCTCGCCGCCTTCAACAAGGCCTCGGCCTATGCAGCCGCGCTCGGCATCGCGCTCCTCTCGGGCTGCGTGGCCCTTCAGTTCTCGTCGGTCGTCGCATGGCGCACCTGGGTCGACGCCGTTTCGGCCCTCGCCTACGTGGCCGCGGGCCTTCCGTTCATCTACGTCGGCCTTCTCGAGGCGGCCTCGTCGCCCGCAGCAGGACGGCCGTCTGGAAGGGACGCTCGGCCGTCGCGGCGATGGTCGTCTATCTCGTCCTCTCCCACGCCGCCATGGTCTTCGGGATGTTCGATCCCGTGCAGTTCGGCTGGCGGGCTTCGGACGACATGCACATGACGCACGGCGCTCACGCGATGCCTGAGACGCACGCAGGCCACGTCATTCACTGACGCAGACCGCAAAAAAGCGCGGCGCGAAGCCTGCGGGCTTCTCCGCCGTGCCCTGCGTCCATACGCGCGGATGCTCACGCTGCGGCCTGGAGCTCCTTCGCTCTTGCCGCAGCCTGTCTTCCAGCCTCGCGTCCCATCACGAAGCAGGCGGTCATGCCTGCGCCGCCGAGTCGGTCGCCGCCGAAGATGCCGCCCGCGCATTCGCCGGCAGCGTAGAGTCCGGGCACGAGTCCGCCCGAGGACGCAATTACTTCGGCCGCACGGTTCGTCCTGATGCCGTCGAGCGTCGTGTGCACGTAGATGCGCTCGGCTCCCCAGTAGAAGGGCGGCCGCTCGATCCTCTGGCGAAAGAGCCTCTTACCCGTGCGTGCGTCGAACCCCTTGTCCGCCGCCCTGTTGTAGTCCTCGATCGTCCTCGCGAGCACGACGGGCTCGATGTCCATGGCGGCCGCCATCGCGTCGATCGAGTCCGACTTCCTCACGACGCCGTTGATGAGCTTGACGCCGAGCGTCGCTCCCTTGAAGGAACGGTCGTCCGTGATCACCCAGCAGCGCCTTTCGGGAAGCGACAGAATGGCGTTCGAAATCACGTTCCAGGGACTGTTCTCGTTGACGAATCGCCTGCCGTGCATGTCGACGTAGATGTCGGCGCCCTGATAGTCGAGCAGGCGTCCGCCCCAGAACGGAAGCGCCTGAAGGCCGAAGCCCGTCGTCACGAACGCGCCGTTTCGTCCCGCGCACTCGATGAGTTCGCCCGTTGCCCCGTCAAAGACCGTGCCCGCCGGATTGGCGCTCGTCGGAACGTCGGGCGTGAGCAGGGGATTGATCTTCATGCGCGCCTCGACGTTGGCCGTGAAGCCCCCGCAGGCGATGACGAGGCTTCGCGTCCTGAGCGTTCTTGCGCCCTGCGGCGATTTCACTTCGACAACCCACGCATGCCCCTCGGGTCTGAAGCCCGTCACGGGCGTCGAGAGCGCAAGCCTGCAGCCGAAGCGCCTCAGGTGCGCCATGAGCGCAAGCACGTAGCTGCGGCCCGCCGAGTTGCCCGGCATCGCGTAGCTCTTGGCCTGCTTGCCCGAATACGCGATGAACGGTTCGCTCCAGAACACGCCGAGGCTCTCGAGCCAGTCGAGCACGCCCGCCGAATCCTCGCCGATCTTCGCGAGCACCGCCGCGTCTCCCGTGCCGCCGCCGACCTCGAGCGCATCCTCGACGAACCTGCCGAGCGTGTCGTTCGGATCGTGCGAGCGCGAGGGCGCCACGGCCGAAACCGAACCGCTCGAATAGATCGAATGTCCGCCCACGAGCGGCCCCTTTTCAAGAACCAGCACGTGGCCCGCGCCCGACTCCAGAGCTGCGGCCGCAGCCGAGAGCCCCGCCGCACCCGAACCCGCGACGATCACGTCCCAGACGCCCGAGGCACCCGGATCGAGCGTGTCGGGCGCGCCCGCGGCAAGAAGCCGGCCCGGCACCGCCGCCGCAAGACCCGCGCCCGCCAGAAGACGGCGCCTCTGCGTCATGACGCCGCCTCTCGTGTCCTTCATCATTTGCCCGTCCCCGCAAGGCCCGCCCTGTAGTCCGCAGGCAGGTTCTCGAGCCAGCGGTAGGCGTCGAGCGCGCTTGCGACGCCGAGCTTGGCGTAGGCGTTGGCCTTGTGCATCTTCACCGTCTCGGCGCCAATGCCGAGCCTTTCGGCAACGTCCTTGTTGGTGAGTCCCTCGGCGGCGAGCATGAACACCTCGCGCTCCCTCTGTGTAAGCGACTCGAAGGTCCTCCTGTAGTCGTCCGCCTCGGCCGCATCGATCTCTGCGGCCATCGACTTCACGCAGGCGCGCTCGACGGCGCCCGCAAGCGCAAGCGGATCGCCGCGCTTTTCAAGAAAGTCGGCTGCGCCGTACTTCATCGTGTGCACGGCCGTCGTGATGTCGCCGTGCCCCGTGAGGAAGATGACGGGCAGCGTGCATTTTGCGTCAAAGAGCCTGCGCTGAAGCTCCACGCCCGTCATGCCGGGCATGCGGATGTCGAGCACGAGGCAGCCCGGCCTCGAGAGGTCGTCGCGCTCGAGAAGGTCGGCCGCACCCGCATAGTCCTCGACCTGCCAGCCCATGGCCTTCAGAAACTCGCGCTGGCTCTCGCGAAACGCATCATCGTCGTCGACAAGCCTCACGAGCGGCGTCCTGATCATCCGCTTCATGCATCTTCTCCCTGTTCATTCACCTTCATGGTTTTCCTGCCTTCGGTGTCCTCTCCTGCGGGGCCTGCCGCGTCGATCTCGACCGTGGCCCGCACGCCGCCCTCGGGTCTTGCCTCGAAGCGCAGCGTCGCACCGTGACTGTCGGCAATACCCCTGCAGATCGTGAGTCCGAGTCCGAGGCCTTCCGAAGTCTCACGGTCGGCCTCGCCGTCGAGCACCTCGCAGGCAAGACCTTCGGCGCGGGCGTTGAGTTTTTCGAAGACCTGCGCCGAGAGGACGGGCCCCGGATTCTCGACCGTGATGCGCCACCTGCCGTCCGCGCCCCTCACGAGCTCGACCCCGACGGCAACCTCGGGGCCCTTGAGGCAGTCGAGGCGCCTCACGGCGGAGGCCGCATTGCGAACGAGGTTGAGGACGAGCACCTCGAGTTCGAGCGGCTGTCCGAAGACGCCCGCCTGGCGCTCGGCGACTGCAACGTTTATCGGGACGCGGGCGTCGCTTCGCTCTTCGGCCCTGTAGGCCCTGACGGCGCTCTCAACGATGGCGTCGAGTTCGCAGATCGCGACGCGCTCGTGCTCGCGCCTTGCATACTTTCGGACCCTCGAGACGATGTCGGCGATCCTCGTCGCCTCGCCGTCGATGCGCGAGAGTGCATTGGAGAGCGCCTCGGCCGCCGCCGGATCGGCCACCGCCGCCGTCGGGCACTTGATTCTTGCAAGGGCGGCCCAAGTGCGGATCGCGCCTACGGGCGCATTGATCTCATGGGCGATCATGCCCGACATCTGCTGCACGACGCTTCTGCGCTCGAACATCGCGAGCTGGGTTCGCGTGGCGGCCGCGACCGCCGAAAGCCTCTCCTGCTCGGCCATCGAGCGCCTGAGGTCCTCGGTCCTGCGCCTCACGAGCCTGTCGAGCCTCAGCTCGTTGAAGATGAGAAACAGAAGAAGCCCCGCCGCCAGCCAGAAGGCGGTTCTGTGCCTTGCATAGAGCGCGGCGGGACTCATGTCCCTCAGATAGGCCCAGGGGCCGAGCTGCAGCTCCTTGAGAAGCGCGTCGACGCCTGCGTGGGAAACGTTGGTGAGCCATTCGGCGCCCGCAGTGTTCCTGAGGCTCAGAATGGCGATCGTCATGTCGCGCACCATTTCGGACGGCGCGTGCGGCAGTGCCAGAAGACTGATGTCGGGATAGAGCTCCGTCGAGTACCTGCACGGAATGACGGGCGCGCTCTTCGACTCCTCGCTCTCGAGCACCCTCAGGCCTGAGACGTCCGCGAGGCCCTCGTCGCCGAGCGTCTCGAGCAGACATGCCGGCACGACCGCCATGTCGGCCCTCCCTGAGAGAATGGCGCCCACGACGTCGGGATAGTCGTTGTTGCGGCGCACGACTCTGGCAAACAGCCGCGTGGGATCGATGCCTTCGCGCCTGAAGACGCGCTCGGCGGCAAGCCAACCGTCGATGGCCGTGGGCAGAGACGAAAAGACCGTGCGGTCCTTGAGGTCACGGAGCGTCCTGTAGTGCGAATCGCTCCTCACGACGAAGGCCGCGCCCACGGCGCGCTCGGCCTCAGCGAGCCCCTTGAGGCGCCTCGTGGCGATGCGCACCGAGGAGACGCCCGCGTCGAGCGGAAACACCGAACGCGCAAAGATGAAGTCGGGCCTGAGCCTCTCGAGCTGCTCCGCACTCTCGGCGGCCGCGAAGGTCGCCGTCCTGATGCGGTAGCCGCGCAGCCTCTCCTTGAGGGCGGCGATGGTCTCGTGGATGGTAAAGGCGTCGTACGGATTGACGAGCGTGTCGGGCCAGGCCACCGTCATCACGGGGCGGGTGTCGTCGGCGGGCGCCGTCAGGGACGGGTGCGAAAGCCCGTCCGGAGCCGCTCCGGAAGATCCCGGCACGACTGCGCCGACCGGGCCCGAAAGCACGGTCCAGAACAGCGCCGCAAGAAAACCCGCAGCCGAAAAACGCTTGAGGTCGAGAGGATTCATGATGCTTCCGAGAGGAGGAAGAACCCTAGGGTTTACGCTTACCCCCATGCAGGGGTAGGCGATTTTAGAAAACTCTAGCAGAATTTGGACCTGAAGCAGAACTTCATTTTCAAGTCCGCCGAAGAGCGGACCGCTCCTCGGAAAAACAGTTCGACCCAAACTTTCAGCATTCCAACGCGAACCTGCAACACAAGGACATCCACAATGGACCGCCGCTCCTTCATCACGGGCCTTGCCGCCGGCACCGCCGCTCTTGCGCACACGGGCCTTGCTCAGGCCAGCACCTCCGAAGCCTTCTCCAAGAAGACGCGTCCCGTCGACACCATGAACCGCATCGGCGGTTGGACGAACGGCAGCGTCGAAGTGATCGACATCAAGGGCGTGCGCATCGGCGAAGGTCGTCCGAAGCTCATTGCACCGACGACCTCCAAGACCGAAGCCGACCTGATTGCCACGGTGAAGAAGTTTGCGGACATGCCCGCGCTCAACGTGATCGAGGTCCGCATCGACTACCTCGGCAAGATTGATCCGAAGGACTACGCCCGCATTACCCGCGACGCCTATGCCGCCGCAGGCGACAAGGTCGTGCTCGTCACGCTGCGCAACGGCACGGACGGCGGTCCCTTCATCGCCGACGACGAATGGTACGGCTGCGTCTACGAGGCCGTCCTCACGGAAGGCCGCGCCGACATCGTCGACCTTGAGCTCTTCCGTGACCGCGCCATGATCGACCGTCTCATCAAGCTTGCCCGCCAGCAGGGCGTCAAGGTCATCATCTCCGATCATGAATTCAACTTCACGCCCGACGAGGATGAAATCATCCGCCGCCTGATGCTCGAAGAACAGGCCGGCGCCGACATCCTCAAGATCGCCGTCATGGCCCACAGCCCCGAGGACGCCCTCGCGGTGATGAGCGCCACGGCCAAGATGCGCCACTACCACTCCGCCCGTCCGATGCTCACGATGGCCATGGGCCGTGCAGGCGTCCTCACCCGCATCACGGGCGAGGGCTTCGGCAGCGACATGACGTTCGCGAGCGTGGGCGGCAAGGCCTCGGCTCCGGGCCAGATCCCGGCCGAGGACTGCCTCAGGGTTCTTGAAACGCTTCACAAGGCCATGAACCCGTAAGGCTCCTCTTCCTCCTGCGGGCCTGCGCCCGCCTCCATCCCCCGGGGGCGCGGGCCCGTCTCCTTCGATCCGAAGGACAAACGTTCTCCTTTTTCATCAACCTACGACTCATCACAAGTTCAGGAATTTATTATGAAGAAGACTCTGATCGCCTTTGCAGTTGCCGCGGCCTTTGCGTCCGCCGCCTCCGCCGCGAGCTTCAAGGCCGGCACCTACACGGCCACCGCCCCCGGCATCCACGGCGACGTCACCGTCGAAGTGACGTTTACCGCCGACAAGCTCGCCGACATCAAGGTCACGAAGCAGTCCGAGACCGTGGGCATCGGCTCCAAGGCCGTTGAACTCCTTCCCGGCCGCATGGTCGCCGCCCAGTCTCCCGCCGTTGACGGCGTGACGGGCGCCACCATCACCACCGAAGCCATCCGCAAAGCCGTCTCCGACTGCGTCAAGCAGGCCGGCGTCGATCCCGCCAACCTCGTTCCGCTCGCCGTCAAGAAGACCGGCGGCCAGAAGACGCTTGAAACCGACATGGTCGTCGTGGGCGGCGGCGGTTCCGGCATGTCCGCCACGATCCGCGGCCGCATGAACGGCATGAACGTCATCCTCGTCGAGAAGATGCCGTACATCGGCGGCGCCGCCGCCATCTCCGGCGGTCAGGTCGTCGCCCAGGGCTCCAAGCTCCAGAAGGCCTTCGGCTCCACGGAAGACTCTCCCGAGTCCATGATCAAGGACTTCATGGCCAACGGCCACAACCTCAACGACCCGGCCAAGATCTCGCTCTACGCCAACAATGTCGGCGCCACGATCGACTGGCTGCATGAAAAGGTAGGCGTGAAGTTCATCCCGAACGACCTGCCGTTCCTCGCCGAGTACTCCCACCGCCGCGCCCTTGAATTCGAAGGCGGCGCTAAGACGATGGCCCAGCACCTTCGTGAAGTCATCGCCGGCAACGGCGCCCAGGTGCTCTACAGCACCCGCGTCGAAAAGCTCCTTCAGGACAAGGACGGCCGCGTGATCGGCGTTGAAGCCACGGACGACAACGGCGTCAAGTACACGATCAAGTCCAAGGCCACGCTGCTCACCACGGGCGGCTTCGGCAACAACAAGGACATGCTCGTCGAGCCGATCAAGTCCACGCTCTACTACGGTCCCGTCTCCTCCACGGGCGACGGCCACCGCATGGCCATGGAACTCGGCGCCAAGACGCAGCTCATGCAATACGGCAAGCGCTACCCGAACGGCATTGAAGTCGCGCCGGGCAAGGCCAAGTCCACCATCTACGCCAACGTCGGCGCCTTCGACCAAGCCGGCATTCTCGTCAACATCGACGGCAAGCGCTTCGTGAACGAAAAGGCCTCGAACCGCCACATCCTCGATCCGATGCTCCAGAACGCCAACGGCCAGGGCTACGTCTTCATGGACCAGAAGTCCTGGGAAGGCTTCTACAAGCGCCTGCCTGAAACGGGCGTCTCCCATGAGGATGCCGACAAGTACCTCGCCCAGGACGGCAAGACCGCTCCGCTCTTCGTGAAGGGCGCCACGGTTGAAGAAGTCGCCGCCAAGGCCGGCATCAACGCCGCCGCCCTCAAGGCCACCGTCGCCCGCTACAACGGCTTCGTCAAGGCCAAGAAGGACGCCGACTTCGACCGTCCAGTCCAGTACATGAAGGCCGAAATCTCCGCCGAAGGCCCGTACTACATCGTCGAGCAGCGTCCCCGCTTCGCCACCACGATGGGCGGCCTCTGCACGAACGACAAGCTCAACGTCATCACCAAGGACGGCAAGCTCATCCCGGGTCTCTACGCAGCGGGTGAACTCGTCGGCGGCGTGATGGGCGACGACTCCCCGGCCGGCGCCAACGTGGGCTGGGCCCTCACCTCCGGCCGTGTCGCTGCGGACGCCATCAAGGAAGCCGTCGCCAAGTAAGGGGCGACGAACCTTCCCAACCACTTCTCTTCCCCATCGGGGCCGCCCCGCAACAGCGGCTCCCGACTTCCGGGTCCGAAGCTCTCCAATCGGCTTCGGGCCCCTTTTTTCGTCAGCGCCCCGCGCGCCGCCCTGCGCGCTCAATGCGCCTGCGCACTTCTGCCTAGGTTCGAACACCTACTGCCTTCCAAAACGCATTACGCCTACATACAATGCAAAGTGGAAATGTTTGGTTGGAGGAACGGACATGTCTTCCGATATCAGAATCAAATTGAGCGACTTCGACGCCGAGCTGCTTGCCAACATCGCCGAACGCGAAGGCAGGACGCCCGAAGCGGTCGTGCTCGAGGCCCTGCACGAACTCTTCTCCGAAAGGCTTGAGGAAAAGTCCTTCCTCATCTCCAAGGACGAGTTCGAGGCCTGTCTCGCCATTCTCTCCGAGCCCGCCAGGAAGGCGGCCGCCGCAGACTGACGCCTGACTGACGACACTCAGGATTCGCACCTTCCCGCCGCATCCCGGCTGCGCCGGCCCCTCGCAGCCCCGATCCATCCTCGTCCGAGCCGGCAGCGGATGCGGACTGTCTTTTTTTTCGTCTCAAAACAATCATGAACGCACGCGCACTCACGACCTTCGCCTGCGCCATCGCAGCCCTCGCCTCCCTTGGCTCCGTTCCCGCCGCAGCGGGCGAAAGACTCGACAACATCGTTAAGAACAACACGCTTCGCGTCGGCACGCCGGGCGACTACAGGCCATTCGCGATGAAGGAGGATTCCGGCTACGCGGGCCACGACATTGACGTCGTCAAGGCGATGGCCGAGGTCTACGGCTGGAAGGTCGAGTTCGTCCCGACCACCTGGAAGCAGATGGCGGCCGACCTCAAGGACAACAGGTTCGACGTGGCCGTGGGCGGCATCACCCGCAGTCCCGCTCGCGCACTCATCGCCGACTTCCTGCCCGCCTACGCGCCGTTCGGCAAGGTCGCGCTCGTTAACGTGAAGATGAAGAACAAGTTCAGGACGCTCGACGACCTCAACCAGCCCGACGTGCGCGTCATCAAGAATCCGGGCGGCACCAACGAGGCCTTCGTGCTCGCCAACCTCACCCGCGCCAAAGTCTCGACCCATGACAAGAACTTCGAGATCCCGGGCCTCATCGCCGAAGGCAGGGGCGACGTCATGATCACGGAAAACGCCGAGGCGAAGCTCTACGCGAAGAAGGACAAGCGCCTCCACGCCGCCTTCCTCGAAAACCCGCTCACGCCCGTCAACTACATGGGCTTCATGCTGCCCGTCGACGACCCCGACTACACGCGCGTGATGAACTATCTCTGGGACCTTCTGGATCGCCGCGGCGAACTCAAGTCCATCGAGGCAAAGTGGCTTGATTGACGGCCAGACCGCCTTCGCAAGGTTCTTAGGGCCCGTCAGGCAGCCGCCTGCGGGCCCGTCCCCGTCCCAGTTCTCGGAAATCCCGATGCGGCGCTGCGGATCACTTGGTATCCTTTTGGAATTCGACTCAACCGCCCGGGCCCAAAGTCCGGATTGAAAACAAGGATTATCCATGAGCATGCTTGAAGAATACGTGCGCGACCTCGCCGAACTCGTCAACCGCGACTGCGGCACGACCAACTGTGCGGGTGTCACGTCCGCAGCCGAGGTGATGAAGCGTCACTTCGAATCGATCGGCTGGGAGGCCGAGCTCGTCGACCTGGGCCCGACGGCGGGCCGCGGCCTCATCTGCCGCAACAAGCCGGGCTCGACCGAATGCGACGTCATCTTCAACGCCCATCTCGACACGGTCTTCCCCGACGGCACGGCCGCCGCGCGCCCCTTCTCGATCGAGGGCACGACTGCTCACGGTCCGGGCTGCTCCGACTGCAAGAGCGGCGTGCTCGCCATCTTCTACGCCTGCCGAAACGCCCGTCCCGAAGACCTCGAGCGTCTGAGCGTCTGGTGCGTCTTCAATCCCGACGAGGAGCTCGGCTCCCGCGCCTCCAAGGAATGGCTCCGCGAGCTCTCCACGCACGCGAAGGCCGCGCTCGTCTTTGAAGCCGCGCGTGCCGGCGGCGAACTCGTGCGCTCCCGCAAGGGCTCCTCCAACATCCGCTTCACCTTCAAGGGCCTCACGGCGCACGCAGGCAACAATCCTCAGGACGGCCGCAACGCCAACGTCGCCGCCATGCGCCTTGCGCTCGCCGCCTACGAGCTCGACGACAAGACCCGCGGCACGACGGTCAATCCCGGCCTCATCCACGGCGGCACGGGCGCCAACATCATCTCCGACCACGCCGAAGTGACGCTCGACCTGCGCTTCTGGAACGACGAGGACGGCCGCGAACTCATCTCGAAGATCCGCGCGCTCGCCGAAAAGACCTGGGTCGAGGGCGTCACGCAGACCGTCGAGCAGCTGAGCTACTCGCCCGCCATGCCGCTTTCCGAAAACACCAGGGCACTCGTCGAGAAGATCACCGACGCCGCCTCCGAAGCGGGCTTTGACGCCCGGTGGGTCGACGCCGGCGGCGCCTCCGACGGCAACCACATGGCCGAGGCCGGCATCCCCGTCGTCGACGGCTGCGGCCCCGCCGGCGGCGGCTTTCACTCCGAACGCGAGTTCCTGCGCCTTGAAACCGTCGAGGAACGCATCAACATGATCGTCAACCTCCTCAAGCGTCTCTGATCCTCAGAGCTCCATCAGGCGACGTCTGCGACAAAGGCCTCTGATCCCAGGGATCCGGAGGCCTTTTTCCTGCCGTCTGAAATCGGATAGGGGTGAGAACTTTTGATCCTCAGCCCCTTCCACACCACCCACCGTGCGGATCCGCAGTGGGCG
>OGUD01000777.1_pt1 | contig 21868 bp, 16 predicted proteins | sample 1573671 | NCBI WGS metagenome assembly OGUD01 (sample SAMEA2582065, study PRJEB24529) | metagenome | biome: Human gut stool | place: China | collected 2011 | reverse complement strand
GTAACAAGGGTGTTGTTTCCCGTGTACTTCCTGTAGAAGATATGCCATTCCTTCCAAACGGACGTCCGCTTGATATCGTGTTGAATCCGCTTGGTGTGCCGTCGCGTATGAATATCGGACAGGTGCTTGAGATTCACTTGAGTCTTGCAGCGAAAGCACTTGGATTTAATATCGCAACACCAGTATTCGATGGTGCGAACGAGATCGATATTATGGATACATTAGATCTGGCAAATGACTATGTAAACCTTGAATGGGAAGAGTTCGAGAAGAAACATGGTGAAGAGTTACTTCCGGAAGTATTACAGTATTTATCAGATAACAGAGAACACAGAAAATTGTGGAAAGGTGTTCCGCTGTCACGTGATGGTAAAGTTCGTCTTCGTGATGGACGTACAGGAGAATACTTTGACAGCCCTGTTACAATCGGACACATGCACTATCTGAAACTGCACCACTTAGTAGACGATAAGATTCATGCTCGTTCTACTGGTCCTTACTCACTGGTAACACAACAGCCGTTAGGTGGTAAGGCTCAGTTCGGTGGACAGAGATTCGGAGAGATGGAAGTTTGGGCACTGGAAGCATATGGTGCATCATATACATTACAGGAGATCTTAACTGTGAAATCGGATGATGTTGTTGGTCGTGTGAAGACATACGAAGCAATCATCAAAGGAGATAATATACCAGAACCGGGTATTCCGGAATCATTCAAGGTACTCCTGAAAGAACTTCAGTCATTGGGACTTGATGTGAGAGTATTGCGTGAAGATCAGACAGAAGTTGAGATTATGGAGACAATCGATTACGGTGAAACAGATTTACACTCCATTATTGAAGGAGATAGGAAGTATAACTCTGAGAATGAATCTTATGGAGAGCATGGCTTCAGCCAACAGGAATTTGCAGGTGAAGAGCTTGTGGACGTAGAGGAAGAGGAATTTGAAGAACCGGATGACATCGATTTTGACGATATGTTAGACGAAGAATAGGAGGATTGCCAATAATGCCAGTAACAAATAATGAACCAGCATACCAGCCGATGACCTTTGATGCGATTAAAATCGGTTTGGCGTCACCTGAAAAAATCTTGGAATGGTCAAGAGGCGAAGTAACAAAACCAGAGACTATCAACTATAGAACTTTGAAGCCGGAAAAGGACGGACTTTTCTGCGAAAAGATTTTTGGACCTAGCAAAGACTGGGAATGTCACTGTGGTAAATACAAAAAAATCCGCTACAAAGGTGTTGTGTGTGACAGATGTGGTGTTGAAGTAACAAAGGCAAGTGTTCGTCGTGAACGTATGGGGCACATCGATCTTGCCGCACCGGTATCACATATTTGGTATTTCAAAGGAATCCCAAGCCGTATGGGATTGATCCTTGATTTATCACCGCGAACACTGGAAAAAGTATTATACTTTGCATCTTATATCGTATTAGACAAAGGTGAGACGGATTTACAGTACAAACAAGTATTGTCAGAACAAGAGTATCAGGAAGCAAGAGAAAAATGGGGAAGTGCTTTCCGTGTAGGCATGGGAGCGGAATCCATTCAGGAACTTTTGCAGGCGATTGATTTAGATAAAGAATATGAAGAACTGCAGGCAGGCTTAAAAGGCGCTACGGGACAAAAGAGAGCGAGAATCGTAAAACGTCTTGAAGTAGTGGAAGCTTTCCGCGGTTCAGGAAACAAACCGGAATGGATGATCATGACAGTCATTCCGGTCATCCCACCGGATTTGCGTCCGATGGTGCAGTTAGATGGTGGACGTTTTGCAACATCTGACTTGAATGATCTGTATAGAAGAATCATCAACAGAAATAACCGTCTGAGAAGACTGTTAGAGCTTGGGGCACCGGACATTATCGTGCGTAATGAAAAGAGAATGCTTCAGGAAGCTGTTGATGCGTTGATTGATAATGGTCGTCGTGGCCGTCCGGTAACAGGACCTGGTAACAGAGCGTTAAAGTCATTGTCCGATATGTTAAAAGGTAAGTCTGGACGTTTCCGTCAGAACTTACTTGGAAAACGTGTTGACTACTCAGGACGTTCCGTTATCGTGGTAGGACCGGAACTTAAGATTTATCAGTGTGGTCTTCCAAAAGAGATGGCGATTGAGCTCTTCAAACCATTTGTTATGAAAGAGTTAGTGGAAAATGGTACTGCTCATAATATTAAAAATGCAAAGAAAATGGTAGAGAGACTTCAGACGGAAGTTTGGGATGTTCTAGAAGATGTTATCAAAGAGCATCCGGTTATGTTAAACCGTGCCCCTACCCTCCACAGACTTGGTATTCAGGCATTTGAACCAATTCTGGTAGAAGGAAAGGCAATCAAGCTTCATCCACTCGTATGTACTGCGTACAATGCCGACTTTGACGGTGACCAGATGGCTGTCCATCTTCCACTTTCCGTAGAAGCGCAGGCAGAGTGTCGTTTCTTACTGTTATCTCCGAACAACTTACTGAAACCGTCTGACGGTGGTCCGGTAGCCGTTCCTTCACAGGATATGGTTCTTGGTATTTACTATCTGACACAGGAAAGACCGGGAGTAAAAGGAGAAGGAAAGTGCTTCAAGAACTTAAATGAAGCAATTCTTGCATATGAAAATGGAGTAATCACACTTCATTCGCGTATTAAAGTACGTGTGACAAAGTCAATGCCAAACGGCGAGACACTTACAGGAAATGTAGAATCTACACTTGGACGTTTCTTGTTCAATGAGATTATCCCTCAGGATTTAGGTTTTGTAGACAGAAGTATTCCGGGCAACGAATTGTTGTTAGAGGTAGATTTTCTCGTAGGTAAAAAACAGAATAAACAGATTCTTGAAAAAGTTATCAATACACATGGAGCAACTGTTACAGCAGAGGTACTTGATAAGATCAAAGCGACAGGATACAAATATTCTACAAGAGCTGCGATGACGGTATCTATTTCTGAGATGACAGTGCCGCCACAGAAACCACAGATGATTCAGGAAGCACAGGATACTGTGGATAGAATCACAAGAAACTTCAAACGTGGTCTTATCACAGAGGAAGAGCGTTACAAAGAAGTTGTTGAGACATGGAAGAATACCGATGATGCACTTACAAAAGCGCTTCTTGACGGACTTGATAAATACAACAACATCTTTATGATGGCTGACTCCGGAGCCCGTGGTTCTGACAAGCAGATCAAACAGCTTGCAGGTATGCGTGGTTTGATGGCAGATACAACAGGTCGTACAATCGAGTTGCCGATCAAGTCAAACTTCCGTGAAGGTCTTGACGTACTCGAATACTTCATGTCTGCGCATGGTGCTCGTAAAGGTCTTTCCGATACAGCGCTTCGTACAGCCGATTCAGGATATCTGACAAGACGTCTTGTTGACGTGTCTCAGGATTTGATTATCCGTGAAATAGATTGTGTAGAAGAAGGTGCAGAGATTCCTGGAATGTATGTAAAAGCATTCATGGATGGAAAAGAAGAGATTGAAAGTTTACAGGAACGTATCACAGGACGTTATGTATGTGAGACAATTTATGATAAAGATGGAAATGTCATTGTAAAAGCAAACCACATGGTAACACCAAAACGTGCAGAACAAGTAATGAAATATGGTGTGAGCAAAGATGGCGGTCCAATCACAGAAGTGAAGATTCGTACGATTCTTTCTTGTAAATCACACATCGGTGTCTGCGCGAAATGTTATGGTGCCAACATGGCGACAGGAGAACCTGTTCAGGTTGGTGAGGCTGTTGGTATTATTGCAGCTCAGTCAATCGGTGAACCGGGTACACAGCTGACCATGCGTACATTCCATACCGGTGGTGTTGCCGGTGGCGATATCACACAGGGTCTTCCTCGTGTCGAAGAGCTTTTTGAGGCAAGAAAGCCAAAAGGACTTGCAATTATTACGGAATTTGGTGGAACTGCTACAATTAATGACACAAAGAAGAAGCGTGAGATTATTGTTACGAATAATGAGACGGGAGAATCAAAAGCCTATTTGATTCCATATGGTTCAAGAATTAAAGTTCAGGATGGAGCAGAATTAGGCGCTGGAGATGAATTGACAGAAGGTAGCGTGAATCCTCATGATATCTTGAAGATCAAAGGCTTACGTGCAGTACAGGATTATATGATTCAGGAAGTACAGCGTGTATATCGTCTTCAGGGTGTAGAAATCAACGATAAGCATATCGAAGTTGTTGTTCGTCAGATGTTGAAGAAGATACGTATCGAGGAAAATGGTGATTCTGAGTTCTTACCGGGAACAATGGTGGATACACTTGATTTTGAAGATACAAATGAAAGACTGATTGCAGAAGGAAAAGAACCAGCAGTCGGAGAACAGGTAATGCTTGGTATTACAAAAGCTTCTCTTGCTACGAACTCCTTCTTGTCAGCAGCTTCTTTCCAAGAGACAACGAAAGTTCTGACAGAGGCGGCAATCAAAGGGAAAATCGATCCGTTGATTGGTCTGAAGGAAAATGTAATTATCGGTAAATTGATTCCGGCTGGTACAGGTATGAGAAAGTATCGCGATGTAAAATTAGATACAGAACTTGACATGGATGATGAGATTACTTTGGAAGATTTTGAGGAATTATCAGAAGAAACCGTGGAAGAGAGTGTTGTGGAAGAAATTTTAGAAGAAACCACAGAGGAAATGGAAGAGGAAGTTACAGAAGAAAATGCGGAGGAACTGACTGTTCAAGAATAGAGAAAAAGGAATGTGCTTTGCACATTCCTTTTCTGCGGTCAGAAGAGGTGAGAGAAATTGAATAATAATTTGGTGGAAGAATTTTCATATGACACAAAATTGTTATATGATGCTTTAGTTCGAAGTACAGATGAATTTATTTATATCTGTAATATGAAGACAGGTGTATATCGTTATCCTTCTGTAATGGTAAAAGAGTTCCATTTTCCTGGGGAACTGTTGAGAGATCCATTTCCCTATTGGAAAGAAGTGGTACATCCTGAAGATTGGGAACATTTTTATTTGTCGAATAAGGAACTTGGAAAAGAGGGAAGAGATAATCATCTTGTAGAATTCCGAGTCAAATCAAGAGATGGGGAGTATCGATGGATGAAATGTCGGGGATATCTGATGCGTGACGAGAACAATGAACCGGCAGTTTTTGCCGGAGTTTTAAGTAAGCTTGACAGAAAGCCGAGAATTGATGCACTTACTTCACTTTACACAAGTGAGGTTTTTCTAGAAGATTTCACTAAAATGTTGGAAGAAAATGTATTTGGTGAGATTGGAATGTTTATTTTAGGAATTGACACATTTCGAAATATTAATGAAGCTTATGGAAGGCAGACCGGAGATAAGGTGTTAAAGACAGTGGCAAAATTAATTTTAGAGTTGGTGCCGGAGGGAATTCGTGTCTATAGGTTAGAAGGAGACCATTTTGGAATTCTTGTGAAATATCCGAATGAAGAAATGGTGAAAAAATTGTACGATGCGATACGTTCACGTAGCCAGTGCTACAGGGGAAACGGAAAGCGGAGACTTTTGATGACGGTGTCCGCAGGATATGCAGAATATCCGAAAGATGCAGGTTCTTTTGTTGATCTGTATGAGTATGCGGACTATGCGCTGCAATATGCTAAGGAAAACGGAAGAGACTGCCTGCAACTGTTCTCGCAAGAAATGTTGGCGTACAGGTCCAGAGAACTGGATATTCTCCGTCTGTTAAAGGAAGATATTTCGGATAATTTTCGAGCATTTTCTTTAAAGTATCAACCGATTGTAGAAGGAGAGACGAAAGAAGTCATAGCTGTGGAAGCACTTTTGCAGTGGGAGAACCCTCAGATTGCAAATCTGGAGTATGATGAGTTTAGTAAGTTTTTGGAAAAGAACAGGCTATTGAATCCAGTCGGACGATGGATGTTCCAGACTGGATGCATGGCATTGAAAAAATGGATGTCAGAGGGGTGGAATCTGGCTTTGAACCTGAATGTGTCTTATGCACAGCTTTCGGATTGGAATTATATTCAGGAAATTATAATGATCGTAAAAAACTCGCGGGTTCCATCGGAAAAGATAGTAATTGAAGTGGTGGACAGTTATTTTATCAGCGATATGAAGATTTACGAACAGGCTTTCAGGGCTATCAAAGAAAGCGGGATGAAGATCATGTTGGATGATTTTGGCGCAGATTACGCATCGATTGGTCTGCTGAAAAACAATCTGGTAGATATCGTGAAGGTGGACAGGACAATCGTGCGCCGTGTCGTCAACAGCAGTTTTGATTTGGATTTCATTCGGTTTATAGTAAAAATATGCCATGATATGGAGATAGAGGTCTGCCTCGAAGGAGTGGCAGAGATGGAAGAATTAAAGCTCGTAGAAGATATGATTTTTGATTATATGCAGGGGGATTTGTTTGGAAAAGCGACCGATGCCAGATTGACTTTTAAATAGCGGGAGCTTATAATGAATTTGACTAAAAAAATGAAGACGAGGTGTGTAACCATGGATCAAAACAAATTAAACAGAGTATTAGAATCAATGAAAGAGACAGGAATTGAGCAACTGCTCATTTCAGACCCGGCATCTATCAATTATCTGACAGGACGCTATGTAAACTGTATGGAAAGAATGCAGGTATTGTATCTGGATGTGGAAGGAAATCACAAATTTGTTATCGGAAAGTTATTCCCACAACCTGAGATGGGAGTAGAAGTTATTTACTTTGACGATACAGAGGACTGTGTAGCAAAATTAGCAAGTTACATGAGAAAAGGAACAAAAATCGGAGTTGACAAGATCTGGCCTGCAAAATTTTTACTTCGTCTGATGGAGCTTGGCGTGGGAACAGAATATATCAATGCTTCATTCATCGTTGATAATATCCGTCAGATTAAGAGTGCAGAAGAACAGGACTTGATGAGACAGGCTTCCAGATTGAATGATCTTGGGTGTGAAAAACTGATTCCGCTTGTATCAAAAGGTTATACAGAACTTGAGATGGGAGATAAGCTTTTAGAGATCTATCTGGAACTCGGAGCAGAAGGACACTCATTTGAGCCAATTATCGCATATGGAGATAATGCAGCTGACCCACATCATGAGTCAGACAATTCTACAGGAAAAGTCGGAGATGCGGTAGTGCTTGATATCGGATGTATCAAAGACGGATACTGTGCAGATATGACAAGAACAGTGTTCATCGGAGAGGTATCTGACGAAGCGAGAAAGATCTATGAGATCGTTTTAGAGGCAAACAGACGTGGAATTGCAGCGGCAAAACCGGGAGCAAGATATTGTGATGTTGACAATGCAGCGCGTGACTATATTACAGAGATGGGATACGGAGAATATTTCACGCACAGAACAGGTCATAACATTGGTATGGAAGTTCATGAATACGGTGATGTTTCTGGAATCAATGAAAATGTATTGAAACCGGGTATGTGTTTCTCAGTGGAACCAGGTATCTACGTTCCGGGTGTAGCAGGTGTTCGTATTGAAGATTTGGTACTGATTACAGAAGACGGATGTGAAGTACTGAACAATTTAAGCAAAGAATTAACAGTTGTACCGGTTTAAGGAGTAAAGATGACAGATTTAGAAAAGATTATTTCTTATTTTAAACAGATTTCAAAAATACCAAGGACTTCAGGAGATGAGCAGGCAATTAGTGATTATTTGGTGGCGTTTGCAAAAGAACGTAATCTTGAAGTGATTCAGGATGAATACAACAATGTCATTATTAAGAAACCTGCGTTTCCTGGAGAAGAGCATAGAAGACCAATTATTTTTCAGGGACATATTGATATGGTCTATGTGAAGACCGAAGATTCCGATCATTGTTATGAAGATGGAATTGGGGTGCTTGACAATGGAGAGTTCCTTTACGCAAAAGATACGACACTTGGGGCAGATAACGGAATTGCAGTTTGCTATGCATTGATGCTTTTGGACAGCAAAGATATCAAAAACCCACCGTTAGAATTTATTTTTACAGTGGATGAAGAAGTCGGCATGAAAGGTGCAGAGAATTTAGATATGAGTGTGCTGGAAGGAAAGGCGCTGATCAATCTAGATTCGGAAGAAGAGGGAATCTTTTGTGTCGGATGTGCCGGTGGAGTGCGCAATACATTTGAACTTCCGATAGAAAGAGAAGAAAAGCATGGCAAATATGTGCCGGTGGAAGTGTCATTCGGCAAATTGAAAGGTGGACATTCCGGCGCGGATATTCACTTAGAGAGAGGAAATGCAATCAAGCTTTTAGGACGAATTCTCTATGCGCTGAACGATTTCGATTTTGAAATCGGGGCAGTAGAGGCGAAAGGAAAGATGAACGTCATTTGCCATTCTGCAAAGATGGAATGCTTTGTGAGACCGGAAGATGCAGAGCGATTTACAGAACGCCTGAAAGCATGCGAAGCTGTATTTCAGAATGAATTGCAGTTCTCAGATGAAGTAGAGATTCTCAGCAAGATCAAACCAGAAGTGGATAGCTGTATGGTTTACACAGAAAAGACAGCTTGGAATGTGAAGAATGCGTTACTGCTTTTGCCAAATGGTATCATAAGCTGGTCAATGGGTGTGAAAGGTCTTGTTCAGACATCGACAAACTTAGGTGTGATGGAAGAAGAGGATGGAAAGCTTGTGATTGGAAGTCTTGTGAGAAGTTCGGTAGAGTCACAGAAATCCATTGTGAGGAGCCAGATTGAAGCAGTTGCAGATGTACTTGGTGGAAAGAGTATCTCTTCAAGTGATTATCCGGGTTGGGAATTTAAAAAAGAATCGCCACTGCGTGATCTTGCAATTGAAAAATATGAAACGTTATTTGGAAAGAAGGCAGTGATCGAGGCGATTCATGCAGGGCTGGAATGTGGCTTCTGGGATGGTAAGATGGAGAATGTGGATATTATCTCTATGGGACCAGATATGATGGATGTGCATACGGTCAAGGAGCGTGTGTCGAAACAGTCTATTGACAATGTATGGAAATTATTGAAAGAGATTGTCGAAGCATATTAAAAGTGATTTTAAAAGAAAAAGTCATCGGAATCTTTTTAGAGACCGATGATTTTTTCTTTTGTTTGGGGAAATTAACGATGTTTCATGCGAAGATAGTCGGAAAGGACAGCAATGAATTCGGAATTTGTAGGTTTGCCAGTGGCGGGATTAATACTATAACCAAATAAAGAGGTGATAAATTCTGCGTTTCCTCTTGTAAATGCGATTTCAATTGCATGCCGTATAGCTCGTTCAACTCGACTTGAAGTTGTGTTGTTTTTTGTCGCAATCTCCGGATACAGTACTTTAGTGATTGAGTTGATGGTATCTCGGTCGCGCATTGTGATGTGTACTGCATCTTTTAAGTACTGATACCCCATGATGTGTGATGGAATACCAATTTCGTGAATGAGTGATACGACATGGGTTTCCAAATGTTCGCCAGAAGTGTCGTGTATAGCTTCGGGAAGGGTAAAAGACGTATTGATATCAGTATCTTTTGTAAGTCTGGATAGTTGTTTTAGAATTTCCAACATATTTGAACTGGAGATTTCTAAATTCAATTGAAGTTTGTAAGGTCCTGAGTAATGCATAATTATTCTCCTAATTCTTTAAAATATTTGTGTGTTTTTCAAACTGTTCCTATTATCCTATGACTTATGACAAAATACAATTGTATATCTTGGCATTATTTGCCAATTCTTAGTGTTATGGGGGAAAAACAAGAAATAGAATAACTTATTGTAGAATTATTGAGAATTTACTCAAAAATAAAGAGTATTTACAGAAAGTAGGATTTGTATTAGAATAGATGAGAAAAGTTTTGGAAAAGGAGTTTGGAAAAATGAGTATTTCAAGAGAACAGGCACATGGTATTTTGATGAAATATATGAAAGGAGAGGCTTACATTCAACATTCTTATGCGGTGGAGGCGATTATGAAAGGGATTGCAAAGAGACTTGCGCCAGAGGAAGAAGAGTTTTGGGGAGTTGTAGGTTTGTTGCATGATCTAGATGAAGAACATTGTGATTGGAAGAACCATCCGGAAGTACACGGACCTACTTCTGTTGAAATTCTGAAAAAAGAAGGAGTGGATGATAAGGTGCTACATGACGCAATCTGTGCACACAATCCAAAATGTGGTGTAAAAGCAAAGACGAATCTTCAGTACGCAGTGCTGGCGGCAGACCCAATGAGCGGATTTGTAAAGGCAGTTGCACAGATTTATCCGGATAAGAAGATTGCAAGCGTAAAGCACAAATCCGTTATGAAACGTTTTAATGAGATGAGATTTGCGGCAGGTGCGAACCGTGATTACATGGAATCCATCGAGTTTACAAAGTTAAGTCTGGATGACCTGATTGATATTGCATTGGAAGAGATGGGAAAAATTTCAGATGTATTAGGACTATAGCAGATGGTAATGTTTCTGTTTGTTTTGCTCAACGTTTTGATACGAAAACAAAATAGTGTCGAGAGAGAAGGAAGGAAAAATATGGTGGATTTGTGTCTTTATACGACACTTCCCTTTCATATTTTGAATTCCTTTTTTGTCGGTTGGAAATAAGAATAGAGGAGTGTTTTGTTTTGAGAAAAAAAAGAAAAGAGTGGGGAAAATCGTTGAACAACAGACTTATGGGACTTATCGTGCTATGTGGGATTGTGCCGGTGCTCTTTATTGTCCTATTTGTAACAAGCTCCTATAGACAGGGAATTATCGAAAAGACAGAATCTATGGTGGAAAGTGAAATGAAATATGTCACATCACTGATTTCCGGGAGACTGAACCATGCAATTGAAATTTGCAAGGCAGCAACGTATGATGAAGAATATGAGGATGCGTGGATAGAATATCACAGTGGGGAAAAGTCAGAAAATGTATTTTATGAGCGTGTAAAAAAACGTCTCGACCGGATGTTTCAACTGGATCAGAGATATGATGCGCTTTCATTTTATGAGGTGAACCAAGAAGGACCTTTCTGTTATAGTGCGAGGCAAGAGTCTACTTATTTTGACTATATGGAAAAGATAGATCCTACAATTCAGGAATTTAGACAGCAGGACTGTTCGGATACACAGATATTTGTGATTAGTGGGCGCATTTTTATTGTGCGTAATTTGTATACTGATTTTGAAAATGAGAAATTTGGAACGTTGGCAATTGAGATGAATGTATCCAGATTGTTTCACGATATCAAATCCCAAATTGCAGAAGAGACTGCTATTTATTTGGATCAATCCCAAAATCGGGTGATGATACATGGAAATATTGAGGGTGAATGGCAGAAAGAAATTGAAGAAAAGCTTTTAGAAAAGTTTGATCAGAATCAATCGGAACAGTATATTAGCATACATAATCTGGAGTACAGCGGCTATATGAGAAGTCATGGGCAGAACGATTATAATCTGGGGATTATCTATATGTCACAGAATAAGCAGTTGTATATTGAAGTATATGAGTTTTACAAAGCCATTATTTTTATTATTCTAATTATGATACCATTGCTGATATATGTATTTTATTTTTTGAGACTTCATATATCAGAGCCGATTACAAAGATGATTGAAGCATCAAAAGCGATTGAGCGAGGGGCAATAGGGACAGTTGTGCAGGATGAAAAGATGCCCAATATCGAGTTTGAATATTTGCGGGAAGCATTTAATAAGATGTCAAAACAAGTGAAATATCTGTTTGATTATGCTTATGATGAAAAAATGGCAAGGAAAGATGCAAAAATCATGGCGCTTCAGGCGCAGATCAATCCTCATTTTTTAAATAACACGCTGGAAATGATGAACTGGCAGGCAAGAATGTCAGGCAATCTGGAGGTGTCGAGCATGATTGAATCTTTAGGGGTTGTGCTTGATTATAATATGAATCGGGAATCAAAGCGTCTGACAACGCTTTCGCGGGAGCTTCGCTGTGCGGATGCATATTTTCATATTATATCAAAGCGTTTTGGAAAGAGACTTACCGTGGAGAAGGAGATTGATCAGAAACTGCTTCCTGTCAAAGTTCCTCAGCTTGTGCTCCAGCCGATGATAGAGAATGCGGTCGTTCACGGTATTGAACAAATAAAACAGGGGATGATCAAAATAAAAATATACAGTAATGCAGAAAATCTGTATCTTCAAGTAATAAATAGCGGAAAACCACTCACAAAGGATGTAAAAGAAAAAATAGAGACATTATTGAATCAGAAACCTGAGGAAGTTGCCGAGGGAAGGGGACATCATGTTTCGCTTGCAATTCGAAATATCAATGAACGAGTGAAACTGATTTATGGAGAGCAGTATGGTCTTCGTATTGAACAGAAAGGAGAATATATTGTCTCTACAATCACAATTCCGATGGGTGAGGAGAAAAGCCATATGGAACGGGATAGCCGAGAAAATGTGAGGAAACGTTTGGAAGAGACAGGGCGTTTTTAGATGCGATTTTAACTAAATCGAAGGAAAAGTTTTGACAAGTTTTAGTGGATGTGTATAATAAAAGATGGTTTGTTGATGTAAGGCAGAGGGTGTGAGAAGTGAACAAAGTAGTAATTGTTGATGATGAATCGATTATCGTAGAAGGATTATGCAAGACACTTCCTTGGGAACAGTGGAATTGCAAAGTCGTTGCAACAGCAAGTGATGGGGAAGAAGGTCGCAAGATTATCGAACAGTATCAGCCTGATCTGGTTTTTTCTGATATTGCCATGCCGGGAGTTGACGGGTTAAAGATGATAGCAGGCTTAAAGTCAGAGTTTCCGGATATGGAGATCAGTATTTTGACAGGATATCGCGATTTTGAATATGCACAGGAGGCAGTGCGGCTTGATGTGCGCAGATTTCTTTTGAAACCATCCAGCATGGAAGAAATTGAAGAAGCGGTAGAGGCAATGATTCAAAAACTTGAAAAGAAAGCAAAACTTTCTAAGGCGGAAGAGCCAAAAGAAAAGTGTGAGATGGCGAATAGTTTTATTGTAAAAAATGCAATGAAATATATAGAGATGCATTATGCAGAGCGGCTGACTCTATCGGAAGTGGCAGAGCAGACTTATGTGAGTCAGTGGCATTTGAGCAAATTACTGAATAAACATATGGGACACAGCTTTTCAGAACTTTTGAATATGACAAGGATTAGAAAGGCGCAGGAGCTGTTGAAAGATCAGTCCCTTCGAATTGGTGAGATTGCAGAGTTGGTAGGTTTTCTGGATATGGCTCATTTTTCCAGAGTATTTAAGAAAATTGCCGGAATGTCGGCAAATGAATATAGAAATATGCTGAGTTAGCTTGAAAAGAGTAAGGAATAATTGAGTTTTTGGGATTATTTCTTATTTTTTTGATTTCGATACTTGACTTTTGGGAAGAATCATACTACACTGTCTAAGTGTGCAAAGAAACGCGTTGTTTTTTGTGCACTTAGAACTTAGAATAAGTTTAAACAGCAACCAACAGTATTCATAGGAGGTGAAAGGAATGCCAACATTTAACCAGTTAGTAAGAAAGGGACGTCAGACTTCTGTAAAGAAATCAACAGCACCAGCTCTTCAGAAAGGATATAACTCTTTAAGAAAGAGAGCTACGGATGCTTCAGCACCACAGAAGAGAGGTGTTTGTACAGCAGTTAAGACAGCTACACCTAAAAAACCTAACTCAGCGCTTAGAAAGATCGCCAGAGTTCGTCTTTCTAACGGTATCGAAGTAACAAGCTATATCCCAGGAGAGGGACATAATCTTCAGGAACATAGTGTTGTTCTTATCCGTGGAGGTCGTGTTAAAGACTTACCAGGTACAAGATACCATATCGTTCGTGGAACACTTGATACAGCAGGTGTTGCAAAGAGACGTCAGGCTCGTTCTAAATACGGAGCTAAGAGACCAAAAGACGCTAAGAAATAGAATATTAGCAAGTGCATAGCGCGAGTGTAGTGCGAACTACATTTTATGTAACAATCGTATCACAAACAGAACTATGATTCCTGTAGGTTGCGGGTTATATCGATAGATAGTAAGTCCCGCGCGAACACATTCATATTTCAGAAAATGTGAGTACCGATGAATTAATTTTATTAGAAATGAAAATTTCGAAACCATAATTAAGGAGGGAAGAACCGTGCCACGTAAAGGACATACTCAAAAAAGAGACGTATTAGCGGATCCATTATACAACAACAAAGTGGTTACAAAACTTATCAATAACATTATGTTAGATGGTAAAAAAGGTGTAGCACAGAAGATTGTATACGGAGCATTTGAAAGAGTTGCTGAGAAAGCTGATAAACCAGCTATCGAAGTATTTGAAGAAGCAATGAACAACATTATGCCGGTACTTGAAGTAAAAGCAAGACGTATCGGTGGTGCAACATACCAGGTGCCGATCGAAGTAAGAGCTGACAGAAGACAGGCTTTAGCGCTTCGTTGGATTACATTGTATTCTCGTAAAAGAGGAGAAAAAACAATGGAAGAAAGATTGGCAAACGAAATTCTTGATGCAGCTAACAACACAGGCGCATCTGTAAAGAAGAAAGAAGACATGCACAAAATGGCAGAAGCAAACAAAGCATTTGCTCATTACCGTTTCTAATTTCAGCTTGCTGAAATTGATTCAAATAATAGGAGGAAAAAATCTTGGCTGGAAGAGAATATCCATTAGAGAGAACAAGAAACATCGGTATTATGGCTCATATTGATGCTGGTAAAACAACAACAACAGAGCGTATCTTATACTATACCGGTGTTAACCATAAAATTGGTGATACTCACGAAGGTACTGCTACTATGGACTGGATGGCTCAGGAGCAGGAAAGAGGTATCACAATCACTTCAGCAGCTACAACATGTCATTGGACATTGCAGGAAAACTGCAAACCTAAAGCTGGCGCTTTAGAGCACCGTATCAATATCATTGATACTCCGGGACACGTTGACTTTACTGTAGAAGTTGAGCGTTCACTCCGTGTACTTGATGGTGCAGTAGGTGTATTCTGTGCAAAAGGTGGAGTTGAACCACAGTCAGAAAATGTATGGCGTCAGGCTGACACATACAACGTACCAAGAATGGCATTCATCAATAAGATGGACATTTTAGGTGCCAACTTCTACGCAGCAGTTGAACAGATTAAGACAAGATTAGGTAAAAATGCAATCTGCATTCAGTTGCCAATCGGAAAAGAAGATGACTTCAAAGGAATCATCGATTTATTTGAAATGAAAGCTTATATCTACAATGATGATAAAGGTGATGACATTTCTATCGTTGATATTCCGGAAGATATGAAAGATGATGCTGAGTTATATCGTACAGAATTAGTAGAGAAAATCTGCGAATTAGACGACGATTTAATGATGGCATATTTAGAAGGAGAAGAACCATCTGTAGAAGAATTGAAAGCAGCATTAAGAAAAGGAACATGTACTTGTGCAGCTGTTCCGGTATGCTGTGGTACAGCTTACAGAAACAAAGGTGTTCAGAAACTTCTTGATGCAGTTATCGAATTCATGCCTTCACCACTTGACATTCCTGCAATCCAGGGTGTTGATGAAGACGGAAACGATGTTGTAAGAGAATCTTCTGATGAAGGTCCTTTCTCAGCATTAGTATTTAAGATTATGACTGACCCATTCGTAGGTAAGTTAGCATACTTCAGAGTTTACTCTGGAACAATGAACTCAGGTTCTTATGTATTGAATGCAACAAAAGGAAAGAAAGAACGTGTTGGACGTATCCTTCAGATGCATGCAAACAAGAGAGAAGAGCTTGACAAAGTATATTCAGGAGATATCGCAGCTGCGATCGGATTCAAATTCTCTACAACTGGAGATACAATTTGTGACGAACAGCATCCGGTAGTTCTTGAATCTATGGAATTCCCAGAGCCGGTTATCGAGTTAGCTATTGAACCAAAAACAAAAGCTTCTCAGGGTAAACTTGGTGAATCCTTAGCAAAACTTGCAGAAGAAGACCCGACATTCCGCGCTCATACAGATCAGGAAACAGGTCAGACAATCATCGCTGGTATGGGTGAGCTTCACCTTGAAATCATCGTAGACAGACTTCTTCGTGAATTCAAAGTAGAGGCAAACGTAGGTGCACCGCAGGTTGCTTACAAAGAATCATTCACAAAAGCAGTTGATGTAGACAGCAAATATGCAAAACAGTCAGGTGGACGTGGACAGTACGGACACTGTAAAGTTAAATTTGAGCCAACAGATGTCAATGGCGAGCAGACATTCTTCTTTGAATCTACAGTAGTAGGTGGAGCGATTCCAAAAGAATACATTCCAAAAGTAGGAGAAGGTATTGAAGAAGCTATGAAATCTGGTACACTTGGTGGATTCCCGGTAGTTGGTATTAAAGCTACTGTATACGATGGTTCTTACCATGAAGTCGATTCAAGTGAAATGGCATTCCATATTGCCGGATCTTTAGCATTCAAAGATGCTATGGCAAAGGCGGCTCCGGTACTTCTTGAGCCAATCATGAAAGTTGAAGTAACAATGCCGGAAGAATATATGGGTGATGTTATCGGTGACATCAATGCACGTCGTGGACGTATCGAAGGTATGGATGACTTAGGCGGCGGTAAGATCGTAAGAGCTTACGTTCCATTGTCAGAAATGTTCGGATACTCTACAGACTTACGTTCAAGAACTCAGGGACGTGGTAACTACTCTATGTTCTTTGAAAAATATGAACCAGTACCGAAGAACGTTCAGGAAAAAGTATTATCTAATAAAAATGCATAATTCTTACTAATTTTCAGGACGAAAATCTTAAAAAGACTTGAAAATCTGCATGATTTGAAATATAATCAGAGATAACCGAGTAAATCAAAAATATGAAAAAAGCCCCTTTTATAAGGGGCATATAATTAAGGAGGATTATTCAAAATGGCTAAAGCTAAATTTGAAAGAACAAAACCACATGCTAACATTGGTACAATCGGACACGTTGACCATGGTAAAACAACTTTAACAGCTGCTATCACAAAGACTCTTGCAGCAAGAGTTGCTGGTAACGCTGCTGTAGATTTCGAAAACATCGACAAAGCTCCAGAAGAAAGAGAACGTGGTATCACAATTTCTACAGCTCACGTTGAGTACGAAACAGAAAAACGTCACTACGCTCACGTTGACTGCCCAGGACATGCCGATTACGTTAAAAACATGATCACAGGTGCTGCTCAGATGGATGGTGCTATCCTTGTTGTAGCTGCTACTGATGGTGTTATGGCTCAGACAAGAGAGCATATCTTACTTTCTCGTCAGGTAGGTGTACCTTACATCGTAGTATTCATGAACAAATGTGACATGGTTGACGATGAAGAATTATTAGAATTAGTAGAAATGGAAATTCGTGAATTATTAGATGAATACGAATTCCCAGGAGATGATACTCCAATCATCCAGGGATCAGCTCTCAAAGCTCTTGAAGATCCAAACGGAGAATGGGGAGACAAAATCATGGAACTTATGGATGCAGTAGATAGCTACATTCCAGATCCACAGAGAGCAACAGATCAGCCATTCTTGATGCCAGTAGAAGACGTATTCTCTATCACAGGACGTGGTACAGTTGCTACAGGTAGAGTAGAACGTGGTACACTTCACGTATCTGACGAAGTTGAAATCGTTGGTATCAAAGAAGAATCTCGTAAAGTTGTTATCACAGGTATCGAGATGTTCCGTAAACTTCTTGATGAAGCTCAAGCTGGTGATAACATTGGTGCATTACTTCGTGGTGTTCAGAGAACTGAAATCGAAAGAGGACAGTGTCTTGTTAAACCAGGTAGTGTAACTTGTCACCACAAATTCACAGCTCAGGTTTACGTATTGACAAAAGATGAAGGTGGACGTCATACACCATTCTTCAACAACTACAGACCACAGTTCTACTTCAGAACAACTGACGTAACAGGTGTTTGTAACTTACCAGAAGGTACAGAAATGTGCATGCCTGGTGACAACGTAGAAATGTCAATCGAATTAATTCACCCAGTAGCTATGGAACAAGGTTTACGTTTCGCTATCCGTGAAGGTGGACGTACAGTAGGTTCAGGTAGAGTTGCTACAATCGTTGAATAATATTTAGCGTTGGCAATAAGCCGAGTGAACAAGTAGATAAAATCAGGGAAGAGTACAAGTATTCTTCCCTGTATTTTTTTACTTATTTAAAGGAGAAGATAATCATGGAGAATGCGTATGTGCTTCAATTGCTGGAACCGAAATTCAAAGATTTTTATTTGGGTTTTTGTGGGTATTCAGATTGTGAGCCATTTCACAATTATGGACCTGCAGCACGTACAAATTATATTATCCACTATATTCTAAAGGGAAAAGGTACTTATCAAGTAGGGGAGAGGAAGTACTGCCTTTCGGAAGGACAGGGTTTTTTGGTGGAGCCGGAAGTATTGACATTCTATCAGGCGGACGGTGAGGAGCCCTGGAGCTATATTTGGATCGGTTTTGGCGGAACGGAAGCAGAAAAATACATTCGAGACATTGGATTAAATAAGGATCAGTTAATCTTTCAGTGCAAATATGGAGAGAAACTAAAAGAGATTGTACTGTCTATTTTAAAACACAATCATTCTTCAGCGGCAGATATGTATTGGCTGCAGGGGAGACTGTATGATTTTTTCTCGATCCTTGTGCAGGAGGATGCAAAAGCTGACAGTGAAGATATAACAAAAGAGAACAGATATCTTATGGAAGCAGTGACATTTATAAAGAACTACTATTCAAGGGGGATAGGTGTGACAGATATTGCAGAACACTTGAATTTGGATCGGAGTTATCTGTACAAACTGTTTATGGAAGGATTTGGGATTTCGCCAAAAGAATTTTTGACTCGGTTTCAAGTATCAAGAGGAAAGGAACAATTGACTCTGACAGATTTTCCGGTTGAGGTGATTGCAGCGGCATGCGGATATAAAAATGCAGTGACATTTTCAAAAGCATTTAAGCAGGTGATTGGAATGACGCCAACAAATTATCGAAAGAGGAATCGGGCTGAAGCAAAAGAAAAGCTATCAGCAAGTGCAGAAGAGTTAAGAGAATTAGGAGATACCGGGAAGAAATTTATCAGATATTAAAGAACGCAGTTATGCAACATTTTGTTAGTTTGAGAAAACAAAATGGGATAACGGGCGTTCTTTTTTTCATTCTATAATAAAACTAAGAAAAAGAGACGATGGAGGGAAAAGAGATGCTTCAGATTGTATTTCATGAAAAAACAAAGCTGTTTCATTTATATAATGATGAGATCAGCTATATTATGCAAGTGTTGGAAAATAATCATCTAGGTCAGTTGTATTATGGAAAACGAATCCATGACAGGGAGGATTTTCCGTGGCTGGCTGAACGGTGTGTGAGACCGATGGCATCTAATGTGTTTGAGGGGGATAGGGAATTTTCGCTGGAACATGTAAGGCAAGAGTATCCTGTATATGGTACGACAGATTATCGGCACCCAGCTGTCGAAATTCGGATGGCAAACGGAAGCTGTATTTCAGATTTTCAGTATACTGGTCATACAATTTGTTCTGGGAAACCGAGACTCGAGGGATTGCCGGCCACTTACACGGAGTCAGAGGAGGAGGCAATGACACTGAGCATAAGTTTGAGAGATTCTGTTGCAGGAATAAAACTGGAACTTCTGTATACGATTTTTGCTAAAGGCGGAGCTGTTGCAAGAAGTGCAAAAATAGAAAATGTTGGTTCTATGCCAGTACATCTGTTGACTGCGATGAGTTTGTGTATGGATCTCCCGGATAAAGATTATGTGTGGTTGCAGCTTTCTGGCGCATGGGCAAGAGAACGCTGCATTAAGGAACGCATGCTGGAATCTGGAATTACAGCGGTTGAGAGTATGAGGGGGAATTCGTCTCATGAGCAGAATCCGTTTGTTGCCTTAAAACATCCGCAGACGAGTGAGAAGAATGGAGAAGTAATAGGATTCAGCTTAATTTACAGTGGCAATTTTCAAATTCAGGCCCAAGTTGATACATATGATGTTACCCGGGTTACCGTTGGTATTCACCCGCACGGATTTGACTGGAAACTGGAGGCGGGAGAGAGTTTCCAGACACCGGAGGCTGTCATGGTCTATTCTGACAGAGGGCTCAATGGAATGAGTCAGACGTTTCATGCCCTCTATGGGAAAAGACTGGCGCATGGATACTGGAGAGACCGAGAGCGTCCTATCTTAATCAATAACTGGGAGGCAACCTATTTTGATTTTACAGAGGATCAATTGGTGGAAATTGCAGCGAAGGCAAAAGAGTGTGGGATTGAACTGTTTGTTTTGGATGATGGATGGTTTGGCAAACGGAATGGGGAGCATTCTGGTCTGGGAGATTGGTATGCGAATACGGAAAAGCTGCTGGGAGGTATTAAGCGCCTTTCAGAGCTGATTGAAGCTTTGGATATGAAATTTGGACTTTGGTTTGAACCGGAGATGATAAATTATGATTCCGATTTATTCCGAGAACACCCTGACTGGATTCTGCAGACGCCCGACAGAAATGTATCGCATGGAAGATATCAGTATGTTTTGGATTTTTCACGAAAAGAGGTTGTGGATTGCGTATACAAGATGATGTACAACATCTTATCGGAAGCGAAAATATCTTATGTAAAATGGGACATGAATCGCAGTATAACGGAGTGTTATAGTGCAGCTATGCCGGCAGATCGACAAGGGGAGATTTTTCACAGGTACATTTTGGGAGTATATGACTTATATGAAAGACTGACGAATGCGTTTCCGGAAGTGCTGTTTGAATCCTGCTCAAGCGGAGGAGGAAGATTTGATGCCGGAATGTTATATTATGCGCCTCAGGGATGGGCAAGTGATTGTTCAGATGCGGTAGAAAGATTGAAAATTCAGTATGGAACTTCGTTGTGTTATCCGATAAGCAGCATCGGAGCGCATGTTTCGGCGATTCCAAATCATCAGATATTTCGAAATACACCGCTTCATACGAGGGGGAATGTCTCTTTCTTTGGAACTTCAGGATATGAGCTGGATCTGAATACGCTGACAGATGATGAAATTACGGCAATAAAGGAGCAGATTGTCTTTATGAAAAAATATCGGCGCATTCTGCAATTTGGAACATTTTATCGGTTAAGAAGTCCATTTGAAGGAAATGAAACGGTTTGGATGTGTGTAAGTGAGGATAAAAAAACTGCAATTGTAGGGTGGTACCGAGTGTTGAATGGAGTGAATCTTCCTTACAACAGAATTCGCCTGGAGGGACTAAATCCAGATGTGCTATATCATAATTCGTTGGACGGAAATGATCATTATGGGGATGAACTGATGAATCTGGGATTGATTCTTACAGATGCAATGTCCGGTCAGGCGGCAAGTGCAGAAGAGGCAAGCATGGATTTTGATTCAAAAATCTTTTTGCTTGAGGCGAATTCAGAAGAAGATATAAAGATATAAGGAAAAGAAATATACCCCGATGATTGGCTGGATTATTATTTTGCTCAGTAATGTTCTGTTATTATTTGGACAGGAAGACATGCTGGTCTTAATTGCGACATCTGTGACATGGGTAATCGGATTGATTTTGAGTAAGAGTGCATACAACAATGAATTAGGTTTTTTAGACACACAACCAGAGTCTGCAGTGATGGCGATTAAGATGTTGTTTATCGTAATGCCGATTGTGGTGGCAGTTTTAGATATCATTTTAATGGCAGTATATAAGTTGGATAAACTTTATCCTACGATAATAAAAGATTTAGAGTAAAATATTCACTTGAAAATTTTGGAGAAAAGTGCTTTAATAAAATTAATATTATACAGGCGGGTTGTTACTTTTTAGGCAAAACCGAACTTTTGGAACAGAGTATATAATGTAAAATTGTATATTCTGTTCTGAGAGTTCG
>OGUD01000768.1_pt1 | contig 22084 bp, 17 predicted proteins | sample 1573671 | NCBI WGS metagenome assembly OGUD01 (sample SAMEA2582065, study PRJEB24529) | metagenome | biome: Human gut stool | place: China | collected 2011 | reverse complement strand
AATAACTTATAAAATTCAACAGTTGTTTATATACTTTTATAAGTTTTGTTCAGCTATTCTTTTCCCCCTTATCTTAAAATGCATATTATATTTTTTGCGCAGAACATGCCTTATAAACTTAATCGTGTATAACATGTTATACATGATTAAAGTAAATCAACATGTTCTGACATCCAACTCAGCTTAATTAATTACAAAGCTTAATTAAATCGCAAACTTACTCATAATCTGTACCATCACCTATGCCTGTGCTGATTTATCCATCTGCTCTGATACTTTCATGATAGAAACTAACAGCTCTTCCTTTCAATACTCATGCTGCATCCTCTTTTCTTAATATATCTTGAAACATAAATAGGACTATATAATGGCATATGTATGCCACAAATATAATCCTATTTTTTAGTACCATTGTACTATCTTTTATTTTTTCATTCAAGCCACTTTATATATTTTGTTAATGATTCATTTATAGTTTTATATTCTCTAATAAAAACACCATAGTACATCTAAAATTAATCATTCTCCTCCTTAAGCTCATCGATAAGATTATCCTCCCTTATTTTCGATACCGAATATGCCATTGATGCTCCCACTACAGCAAACACTCCGACAACCGATATCACAATGGCATACCATGGAATAAAAAAGTTAAATGCAAACTCACCCGAACCGCCATAAGCCTCATATATCAAATATGATAGATATATCGAGACAGGAGCAGCAAATATTATGGAACGCACTCCATACAGCAGGCACTCATATATCATCATCCTTTTGATTCCGTTGTACGCAAGCCCGACACTTCTAAGCATTGCGAAGTCCCTTCTTCTTAGTGCAACATTAGTCGATATAGTATTAAATACATTTCCGATGCATATAAGTGCCATCAATGTTATAAATCCATAAGAAAATACATTTATAAGTATAAGCATATTCTTCTGCTGATTGATATTCTTTAATGGATCATAAAAGAAATCGTCATCCGTCCTTAAGCCCTCTCTTTTCAAATTTTCCGTGATGCTGTCAACCATATCTTCATGTTTTCCACCTGCCTGCTTTACAAAAAAGAACTGCGTACCGGAATTTAATTCGCCTGTATTATATTTAGAACTGAATGGAAAAACTAACACAGCCAGCTGATTATCGATATATGAATATGGTATATCATCCACCACAGCACCTACCGGAAGCTGTATCGTCTTATCCTCCATGTATACTGACAGATTCAGACTATCTATGTCCTCCCTCATAAACTTATATCCAAGATTGTATCTCTCGTATTTTCCACTTTCACTGTTATAAATAACCCTTACCTCAGAGCATGTATTCTTAAGTATTCCCGGAGCGTTTTCTAAATCCTCGAAATTTTTCCCCGTAATTTTTAGTTCCTTAAGATTTTCAGAATATAACTCATCATCCATAAATACGATAAGTATGTCTTCCTTCACAGTATAAGTATCATTCCCGATATGATAAACTTCACTTTGTCCTGATGTAACCTCACTTCGTTCCGATATCAGCTCTAAAAGCTTTTTCTGATATTCCCTGTAGCTGTCACTCAGCTCCTCATCATTGCATACAATGCTATAATCATAATTCCATGACATATATGCAGTCTCCATAACACCATCAGAGCCTTGTATTACTTCTTTTATCTTTTTAAGCGAAGCTTCATCCTCCTCATGTGCCATATATCTTAATTCATAGTTCTGTTCTTCTATATTCACACTTACATAGCCTTTAAGATAATCGCAATATGAGCTTGTCACTATAAAAAGTATAATGCTTATTGAAAGCGAGAAAATCGTGACTCTGTACTTCTTCCTGCTTCTTGAGAAATACCGCCTTGCAAGTATCCCCGGCATGCCGAAAAGCTTCTTTGTGACAGGGTATTTTCTTCCTGCATGCCACCTTGTTCTTCTCATTCTGATATCCTTGTGCTGCCTTATCGCATCAATCGCAGAGACATGTGTTGCCCTGACTGCCGGAATAACCGCCGAGATAAGCACAGTCACAAGTGCAACCACTGCGGCTATCAAAATTGCATATCCGTTTATCACCAAATCAACGGAATATGGGCTTGCAAGGAGATAGTTAAATTTGTTTCCCACAAAATAAAGTGTGATGCCGATTCCGGCTATACCGCATATAACACCTATCGGTATTCCGATAAACGAAACCATAAATGCTTCGCCAAATACCATTCGTCTTAGCTGTTTTCTTGTTGCTCCGACTGATGACAGCAGCCCGAACTGCTTCGTTCTCTCTCCTACCGATATCGAAAATGCACTGTATATCATTGATACCGAAGCTACAACAATTATAATCACAAATATTCCCGCTATGACCGTGAATACAGCGGCTACATTTTCATAGAGAATTGATCCTTCCATCGCAATTATACTGCTATTATAGGTATCAAAGCTGCCATTTTCACTATAATTGTCCATAATCCACACATCATGCAAATACTTATTTTGCAGCCTGACATAGTAATCATATCTTGCACCTGAATCGTCCATTGTCTCACCGCATGTAATTGCAGTATAACCCGGTGCGCTGTAGTTTTCAAAATCAGGTCTTTCATAAAAGCCTACAACTGTATATTCTATCGTCCGTTCAGGCACAAGCTTCTCCTCATCGCTGAACGGATTATTCTGTGAAAGCTCATACTGCATCTGAACATTTCCATTTTCATCGACACTGCATCTTTTTCCAAGCTGCAATGTAATCGTATCACCGAGATTATATTTTACATTTCCATTTTCTAAAAGGTGATCCGGAAGCATAAGCTCACCGGATTTTTCCGGCTGCCTTCCATAAGTTACATGCACTGGCATAAGCTCATAAAACTCATCATTCACACTTTCAACATATATATATGGCTTATATTCATTGGTTGAACCGCATAATGCGTATCCGAGCACCTTTGCAGCAGCAATAGCTTCCACTCTGTCATCAACAAGCCAGCTTGCATATTCATCATACTCGCTATATACACCACCGACATGCCATTTACCTGTGTCATACACCTGTGTCCTGTAGACAAAGGAATACAGGCTGCTTACAAGTGTCGTAACTGCTGTAAACATGGCAGTCGATATTATAATTCCTATGATAGTTACGAGCGTCCTCACAGGATTTTTCTTCATGCTCTTTATTGTGACTTTATTAAATATATTCATATCATTCTCCATTTTTAATTTCATTGCACTTCTTTTTTGATAAATATATCCTCACAATGCTATGATATATCAGCTAAACTCTTGTACGTTCATCCCTTGTAATTTTTCCGTCCTCGATTGCAATGATCCTGTCCGCCTGAAGTGCGATATTCTCATCATGAGTGATTATTATAAGTGTCTGTTCATACTTCTTATTAGACATCTTTAAAAGTTCAACAATTTCCTGACTGTTCTTTGAGTCTAAGTTTCCGGTCGGCTCATCCGCAAGCATCACTGACGGTGCATTCATAAGCGCCCTGCCTATTGACACTCTCTGCTGCTGGCCACCTGACAGCTCATTCGGAAGATGATGCTTTCTATTTGCTAACTTAAGCACATCTAGCAGCTCATTTAACCTCTCATCATTTACTTTCCTTCCGTCCATCAGCACCGGAAGTGTCATATTCTCCACAACATCAAGCACAGGAATGAGGTTATAGAACTGATATATAAGACCAACCTCACGCCTTCTGAATATCGCAAGCTGCTCTTCATTTCTCCTATATACATCCTCGCCGTTTACAAATACTTTTCCGGCTGTCGGTCTGTCAACACCTCCGAGAATATGAAGAAGTGTTGACTTTCCTGACCCTGAAGGCCCTATTATCGCCACAAACTCACCCTTTTCCACCGAAAAAGAAATGCCGTCAAGCGCATTAACACGCGCTTCTCCCCTGCCGTATTCCTTTCTTAAATTCTCCACCCTTAAAATTTCCATCTGTCTGCTCCTTAACCATTATATTTTTTCATCAATACTGATACTTCTCTATTCGAGTCTCTTAAAAATCAGCAAAGCTGCCTTATATAGCTTATACGCATCCGCCTTGCTGATTCTAAGTCGTTCTGAATAATTATAATATATATCAAAAAAATTACAGCTTCGTGACTGTATTATTACAAAACTGTCACAAAGCTGCAATTATATAATTCCATGTTTTACACTATCCCTTTATAGAATCTGATTATAAACCTAGCTCCACATGTATTTCCGTCTGTATTTTTGACATTTTCAGCCTTAATCGTTCCATTCTGCTCTGCAATTATAGCTCTTGCAAGTGCAAGTCCTATTCCATAACTGTCATTCTTGCTGTTGCTTCCTTTATAAAATCGCTCGAATATATGAGGAAGGTCATCATCTGCAATACCACAGCCTGTGTCCTCAATCACAAGCTCTGTATGTACTGCATTCTCGTATCCTGTTATTCTTATCGAACCGTCTTCCTTTGTATGCTCCATGCAGTTCTTAAGAATATTTGTAAGCGCTTCACGGCTCCACTCCTTATCGCCCACAAAGCTTCCGCTCACATCTATATTAACAGATATCTTCTTAAGTTCAAGCATAATCTCAAGCGGCTGCAGTGATACACAGACCAAATCATTCAGATTTATCTGTCCCTTTTTAAGCGTTATAGCACCTGCATCCATCTTAGCAAGCTGCAAAAGAGAAACTATAAGTCCATCAATCCGTTCAAGCTGCTTTCTCATATCAAAAACCAGCCTTAACCTTTTTTCTGCGTCCTGCTCATTTTTCAATGCCTCTAACATAAGGTTAAGTGAAGTGAGCGGCGTTCTTATCTGATGTGAAATATCCGCAAGCGAATCCGCAAGCTTAACTTTCTCACTGCCAAGCTGTTCTGCCTGCTGCCTTAGCATTATAGTCATCTTGGATATCTCGTTTCTCAATATGCTTATATCACCCTCCTCATATTCCGAAAGCATATTACTTTCGTTTCCATGAAGTATTAGGTCTATATCCTGAGCCATTCCTGCCATATGTCTATATCTTACTATCATATCTGCCAACCATAGACCTGACAACAGAAGCATCGTAATTATCACAGCCACAGCAGACGGTATATTGAATAAATATGCCATCAGACATATTATAATCGTAATAATAACTGTAATTATAATATGTCTTCGTATCTCTCTATTTTTTAACACATTAACTTCCCTCACTCATCACCGGCATTCTTTCCCTAAAATCATCGCAATTATTTTCCAAGCTTATATCCCATGCCTCTTACTGTAACTATAATCTTAGGCTCTGCCGGATTATCCTCAATCTTATCGCGCAGTCTTTTTATATACACTGTCAGCGTGTTATCATTCACAAAATCTCCTGCAACATCCCATATTTCTTCTAACAATCTGCTCCTTGTCAAAAGTCTTCCATCACTGTTGATAAATGCAAGCAGAAGTCTGTATTCGAGTGCTGACAGGAACAAATCCTGCCCGTTTTTATAAACCACTCCTTTATCAAGGTCAACTCTTATATTATCTATATCAAAAAGCTTCTGGCTCTTTCCGCATCGTCTAAGCACACTGTTAATCCTCGACACAAGCTCTCTTGGTCTGAACGGCTTTGCAATATAATCATCAGCTCCAAGGTCAAGCCCTGTCACGACACTGAATTCATCTCCCGATGCAGTCAGAAAAATAACCGGGAGCTGCTTATTTTTCTTAATTGCCGAACATAACGAAAAACCGTTTCCATCTCCTAACGACACATCAAGCAGTGCCATATCATAATCAGACACTTCAAGCATTTCCAATGCCTTTTTCTGTCCGTCTGTGCTCTCCACAATGAAGCCTTCCGTTTGAAGAAAATCCTTCAATGTTCTTACTATCGTCTCATCATCCTCAACCAACAATATTCTTACCATAATATTTTTCCTTTTAATTATCTATTTCCCGACGTTTATCTTTGCCATGCAGAATGCTTCGCACCCTTAATTTTATAAATGACCAATGACATTATGCATTTTTAAGGCTTATGTCATTGGTCATTATTCATGTTCCAGCTTATATATCCTTCTGACTCTTATCTAAAATACATTGAATTCCATCTAAGTTCATTCTTGAAATCGCGAAGGTTCGTATTGTTGTCAATAACAACGCTCTCAATTCCCATAGCATCTGCCCAGTCTGCCATCTGTGTCACACTAAGGTCATAGCTGAATGCTGTATGATGTGCTCCGCCAGCCATAATCCACGCAGCCGCACCAACCTCAAGATTAGGCTGTGGTGTCCAGAAGTTCGTTGCAACAGGAAGCTTTGGCATCGGCTTCTCAACATGCCTGCAGTCTACTGCATTGATGATGAGTCTGAATCGATTTCCAAGGTCAACAAGTGATGCTGCAATACCTGTTCCCTCCTTTGATGTAAATACAAGTCTGGCAGGATCTTCACGATTTCCCATCGTAAGAGGCTGAACCTTTATAGAAATATCACCATCTGCTATAGTAGGACATACCTCAAGCATATGCGCCTCAAGTATTCCTTCCTTGCCCGGAACAAGATTATATGTATAGTCTTCAAGAAAAGAGGTTCCCTTTGCATCCTTGATTCCCTGTGTCATTATCTTCATGAGCCTTACCATGGCTGCAGTTTTCCAGTCGCCCTCCGCACCAAAGCCGTAGCCCTTTTCCATAAGTCTCTGTATTGCAAGTCCCGGAAGCTGCTTTAATCCGCCGAGCATGCCAAAATGTGTTACCACTGCATGATAATCTCCGTCAGTCAAAAACTTCTCAAGACCAAGCTCAATCTGAGCCTGAACAGCAACCTTCTGTCTGAAATCATCAGCATCTCTTCCCTCTAATAGAATATTATATTTAGAATAATATTCATCAACAAGAGCATCCACATCGCCCTTTGCAACTGCATTAACATACTCAACAGCATCATTGACATTATAGTGGTCAATCTCCCAGCCGAACTTAATCTGAGCTTCAACCTTATCGCCCTCTGTCACAGCAACATTATTCATGTTATCACCCAGACGGCATACTCTTATATGGCTTGACTCCATAACACCTACCGCAGTTCTCATCCATGAAGCAAGCTGCCTGATGACATTCTGATTAGCCCAATGACCGACTATAATCTTTCTCTCTATTCCCATTCTGCTGACAATATGACCATACTCTCTGTCGCCATGCGCCGACTGGTTCTCATTCATAAAATCCATATCTATAGTGTCATAAGGAATCTCCTCATTGAACTGAGTATGAAGATGGCATAGCGGCTTCTTGTACTCCTGAAGTCCTATAATCCACATCTTTGCCGGCGAGAATGTATGCATCCATGTAATTACACCTGCACATAATTCATCATTATTAGCATCATTTAAGGTCTTTCTTATTGAAGCCTGACTGATAAGTGTAGGCTTTAAGACCACTTCATACGGAAGTATGCCTGACGCATTAAGCCCTTCAACAATCTTTGCTGAATGCTCGGCAACCTTTCTAAGACACTCATCGCCATATAAATCCTGTGAACCTGTACAGAACCAAAAATGATAGTTTTTGCTTTGCAGCATAGTAATCCTCCTTGTTTTCCCAATACATTTTTACACGGAACATCTTTTTTATATTCCGAATATGCATATTATACATCCGCAGTTGATATATCCGCAAGAGAAAGTCGACTTAATCTATCTTGTGTCAATAATATTCGCAATCCGCTTCGCTGCCTGCTCGTATAAAACCGAGGCTTCGCACCTCATCAGGTAACTGACCTAAACCCGGTACCCGCAAAAGAGAAAACCCATCACTCAGGGTAAGTGTTTTTCTCTTTTATTTTATAAAATAAATCCCAAAAGGCATATGTATACGCTGATTCATAATTTACAACTTTAATATATAGTGCTATAATTCAATCAATTTTATCTTACAGCTATCAAAGAAGGACAATAATTATGGACAAAAACGAGCTTAATTCCCTTTTCAAATCAGCAATTCCGAATGTAACTTATCGTTTAGCCGACACATCTGATGCATCAGAGCTTCTAAAAATATATGAACCATATGTCAAAAATACCGCGGTAACATATGAATACGATGTTCCAAGCATTGAAGAATTCGCATCCCGCATAGAAGATGTACTCACAAAATTTCCATATATAGCGGTTCTCATCAATGGCAGAATAAGCGGCTACGCATATGCACACGCATTTCATCCGCGCGCAGCATATTCATGGTGTGCTGAGCTATCCATATATCTTTCAAATGACTGCCACGGCATGGGAATAGGACGTGAACTGTACGGCATCATGGAACAGCTTTTAAGAGAGCAGCACATTCTAAATCTCTACGCATGTGTGGCATACACTGAGTTCGAGGATGAATATCTGACACAGGCAAGCGTACACTTCCATGAGCATATGGGATTTAAAATCTGCGCCCACCTTCATGAGTGCGGTTACAAATTTGGCAACTGGTACGATATGGTATATATGGAAAAAACCATCGGCCCGCATGTTCCATTTATGGACGAAGTAATATCTTTTCCTAAACTCATTTCATAAAACAAAATCCCGGTTTCATGCCAAAGCTATGCATTGAAACCGGGATTTTGTTTTCATCTAGGACATAGGGGTCTGACACCACTGTCCCAGATTTTCTTGGGACAGTGGTGTCAGACCCCTATGTCCCAGATTTTCTTGTGCTTATCAAGAGCAAATAAAAGAAGCATTCCGAATATATAACAGGATATTACCTCTCCTGCGCCAACCGTAAGCATGAGATACCAGTATGCGTCCGTCACGCCATATGCTGTCTGAAGCACCCAAGGAACTATGAGCATATTGGCAATAATCGGCGGAAGCGGAACGAGCCACTTGTGCTTTCTCAAAAGATACGAACCTACACATCCGATAAGTGTAGCTATTGTTCCGAATACAATATCAAGCGCTGCTCCCGCTGTGAGTATATTAGCTAAGAAACAGCCTATCGTGACACCCGGTATAGCGGATGGAATAAAATAAGGCAGTATAGTAAGCGCCTCCGAAAATCTTACCTGAATTGCACCGCTTGATAAGCCAAGAAGCGCTGCTAATTGTGTAAGTACAACATAAAGAGCTGCTATTACTGCTGCCTGCGTGATAAATAATACTTTTCTGTTCATTTTTAATCTCCTTAGTTTTGTTTTACGAGTGGATGGTTACGAACACTCAGATAAATAGTACAAGCTCTGTATCAAAACAGAGCTTGCTTAATATATCACTATTCGACTGCAAATGCAAGTACTTTTTGCAAAATATTTGTGGCTGTATGAGTAATATTCTTATTATGCAATCGATGTTATCTAATGCATTCACTTATCCGAATATTATTTAACACTGAACAGCTATTTTATCATTCTTCCGATGATGTCTCCTCTACAGGGAACCACTTCTCGCTCAGCTCATCCATTTTGCCGTTATTTTTAAGAACAGCTATTGATTTGTTGAGAACATTAAGAAGCTTATTGTTTCCGGATTTTACAACTGCACCTAAATTATTTCCATTGTCATCCGTATAATATGGTACCGAAAAATCATATACGTTATCGACATTATCAGATATAGCCACTCCGCTTATCACACAGTCAAATGCGCTTGTGTCAAGCTCCGCATATATTCCGCTATACTTCATCTTCACGAATTTGACATCCAATAGAGTAAGCTCTCCTATCGCATTGGCAAGATCAATCTCAAAGCCTTCAACCTTTCCGTTTTCATCCTCTGCAATATATGGACTTGACGATATTCCTACAAGAAGAACGCCATCATTTATCGTAGTCCCACTCTTAACTTCTACTTCCGCTGTCACGACCTCCGTGCTCTCCGGCTGTGCATCTGCCTTCTTGGCACATCCTGCAAGTGCAAATATACATACCCCTAACAACATAATATATTTAAGATATCTCTTCATCACTGTCACCTTTCTCATTCCTTACCAGCGCATCACCTAAAAACTACTTCACAGTGCTGCCTAAAAATTGAAGCCGCTATAAAATATGTACGCCACACGCTGTCAGCCTATATATATTATATTCTTATGCTGACACAGCCTTAATATTTTACCGGCGGCTCTGTTATTATAACATATACTCAGCCATAACGGTATTACTTACATCAATTCCCATATCTGTAAGCTTTATCCTGTCTGCTTCGCAGCTTATAAGTCCCTGCTCTAACTGTTTTTTTGCAATGCTTCCATATATCTCATCAAAGCTTGTGCCAAAATCGCACTTGAAGCTCTCCTTGGAAATTCCATCCATCATGCGCAGACCTAGAAACATAAACTCCTCCATCTCATCATTCTTGGTAAGAAGCTGTTCCTCACTATGATTATTAATCGGATTTTTTATATATCCTGCCAAATCAAACGTATTGGTAAATCTTCTGTCCTCCGGATAACTTTCTGACTTCTTTAAAAGCGAAGCCGCTGCCACTCCGAATCCAAGATAATCTGTCCGCTCCCAGTATGATATATTGTGACGACATTCAAAACCCGGTCTGGAATAGTTGGAAATCTCATATCTATAATAACCTGCATCCGCCAATATTTTCTTCGTCAACGCGTACATCTGCCTGTCCTCATCCTCCGATGGAAGAATTGTACTACCGGCACGCTCAACCATGTCAAAAAGTGGCGTTCCCTCCTCCACAATAAGACTGTATGCAGAAATGTGCTCCGGGTTAAGCTTCACTATCTTACGAAGATTTTTCTCATAACCGGACACTGTCTGATATGGAATAGCCGACATGATATCTATATTGATATTGTCAAAGCCCTCTGTCCTCGCACAATAATATGACTCCTCAAACTGCTCATAGGTATGTATTCTGCCAAGAGCCCTCAGCTCTTCATTATCCGGCGACTGAAGCCCTATGCTTAGCCTGTTCACACCAAGCTCACGATAGACTTTAAGCTTCCGGCTCGTTAAGGTTCCGGGATTACACTCAACGGTAATCTCCGCATCGGATGCGATTGTAAAAAAGCTTCTCAACGTGCTCATTATTTTGGCAAAAAGATGCGGTGGCAGGATTGACGGTGTGCCGCCCCCGAAAAACACAGTGCTGATTTTTCTGTTATCTCCGTTTTTAACTGCCTCTTTACCTGCAAAAGCAATCTCCTTGCATAGTGCATCAACGTAGCTTTCTTTGACTTTATCATCTGCCGGAGCAGAACAAAAATCGCAGTATATACATTTTGAAATGCAAAAGGGGATATGTACATATATCCCCTTTTGTGCCATTATATCATAACTCATGTAAAACCTCATTTTATATCAGAAAGCTGCCCTTGCCGGACAGCAATTCTGTTACTGTTAAGCCAGCCGCAAAATGCTATGCATTTTAGTTGAGCTTCTCAAGCATGTTATTGATACGCTCACGCATCTTATCCTCGCCCATTATATGGAGAATTGTCCATAAATCAGGTGAGTTAGGCGCTCCTGTAATTGTGATACGAAGTACCTCTGCGATATCAGACACACTTCCCTTGAAATTCTCAGGATTAGCCTTGTATGCCTTCATATCTGAGGCAAATCCGCACTCATCAGCTATAGCCTTTACATTGTTAAACCAGCCGTTATTGTCTGCATTGTGGTCATATGAAGCAAGATACTTCTCAAGAATCTCGCGAACCTGTGCATTGTCATACTTGAAATCATAGCTTGGTACAAATGTCTCATCGAAAAAGAATGAGAACATAGGCATAATCTGCTTAGCGTACTCAAAATCCTTACGTCTTCTCTTCTGACCGACACCCATAAATAATTCAAGTGCCTTCTTAAAGTACTCAGGCGACTTAAAGTAAACGTCAACCATATCCTTATTGTACTCTTTGTTCCACTCATAGAGGAAATTATAGATTGCATCAGTATCCATCTTGGCAAACTCGTTGCGGCAGATGTTGTGAAGCTTGTCCATATCAAAAAGTGCTCCTGACTGTGCCATCTTATGCACATCAAACTTAAATTCCTCAATCGGTGAGTCAGGATGCTTGTCATACCACTCCTCAAAGTTGGAATTTAAAAGTGTCATAAGATATACCTTAACACAGTGAGGATGATATCCGTCCTGACGATAGAAGTCAAGTGAAAGCTCAGGATCCTTTCTCTTAGAAAGCTTTCTCTTACTCATTGTGCCATCTTCTAGCTGCTCCATCTTCATAAGGTGAGCTGTATGTGCATAGTCAGGTCTCTTGAATCCGAGTATATTGAAAAGCTCAATATGTGTAGGAACGCTTGAAAGCCACTCCTCGCCGCGGATTACAAGCGTTGTTCCCATAAGGTGGTCATCAATCGCATGTGCAAAATGATAGGTCGGTATTCCGTCAGACTTAAGAATTATCACATCCTGAATATTCTCTGGGAATGAAATCTCGCCCTTGATTGTATCCTTGAATGTAACCTCCTTACCTTCAACGCCCTGTGAGCGAAGTCTCATGACATAAGGCTTACCTGCCTTTATATTCTCCTCAACCTGCTCGCATGTTAGGCAGCGGCACTTAGCCCACTTCGTATGATAGCCGGTAAGAATATCATGCTTCATCTGCTCTTCCTTAATCTGGTTAAGCTCCTCCTCCGTACAGAAGCAAGGGTAAGCAAGACCCTTCCTAATTAAGTCCTTCACATATGTCTGGTAAATCTCAGCTCTCTGTCTCTGGAAATATGGACCATACTTATTAATCTCAGGATTATCAATTCCTGCTCCCTCATCGAACTCAATACCGAAGTAACGAAGAACATTGATAATTATATCAACTGCTCCCTCAACCTCTCTCTTGGCATCGGTATCCTCTATTCTAAGATAGAAAGTTCCACCGCTCTGATGTGCAATTCTCTCATCAGCAAGTGCGCCATAGAGATTTCCAAGGTGGATAAAACCTGTAGGACTAGGTGCAAGTCTTGTCACCTGTGCTCCCTTCTTAAGCTCTCTTGCCGGAAACTGTTTCTCCCAGTAATCAGGTGTCTTATCAATGTCCGGCAGACATAACTCTGCAAGTCTGTTGTAATCCATTATATTTTCCTCCATTTATTACAAATTATCTGTTCTTTTCTTTAATTGTAAAACTCATATTTATGTGCAAACATTTATACAATCTTCTATATTATAAATCAGACTTTTAACCATAATATTTAAATTAAGCTTAACTGACAAACTCATATACAATATATTAAAACTGAATAACATCCAACATAATACACATATTTTCACAATCATATATCTTAGTTGTCATCTAACTTGAGTACAGCCATGAATGCCTTCTGCGGTATCTCAACATTACCGAACTGTCTCATTCTCTTCTTTCCTTCCTTCTGCTTTTCAAGCAGCTTCTTCTTACGTGAAATATCACCGCCGTAACACTTTGCAAGGACATCCTTGCGCATAGCTCTTACAGTCTCTCTGGCAACAATCCTGCCGCCGATAGCTGCCTGAATAGGAATTTCGAACAGCTGTCTTGGAATCTCATCCTTAAGCTTCTCACACATCTTTCTTCCTCGCTCTGCGGCACTGTCAGCATGAACGATAAATGAAAGTGCATCAACTTCTTCCTTGTTGACAAGGATATCAAGCTTGCAAAGCTTAGACTGGACATAGCCCTTAAGCTCATAATCAAACGAAGCATAACCTCTTGAACGCGACTTAAGCGCATCAAAAAAGTCATAGATAATTTCGTTCAATGGAAGCTCATATTTAAGGAGTGCTCTGGTAGTCTCCATATATTCCATGCCAAGATATACACCTCTTCGCTGCTGACATAACTCCATTATCGGCCCGACAAATTCGGTAGTAACCATAATCTCAGCAGACACAACAGGCTCTTCCATGTAATCTATCTCTGACGGATCGGGAAGATTGGACGGATTGGTAAGATCCATGACTGTGCCATCCGTCTTATGCACCTTATAAATAACACCCGGAGCTGTTGTAACGAGGTCAAGATCATACTCCCTCTCAAGTCTCTCCTGTATGATTTCCAGATGTAAAAGTCCAAGAAAACCGCATCTGAAACCAAATCCAAGTGCAACTGATGTCTCAGGCTCATATTGAAGTGATGCATCGTTAAGCTGAAGCTTCTCAAGCGCATCACGAAGGTCTGCATAATGTGCACCGTCAGCCGGATACATACCGCAGTATACCATAGGGTTAACCTTCTTATAACCCGGAAGCGGCTCAGCGCAAGGTCTCTCGGCATCCGTAACCGTATCACCGACTCTTGTATCGCGCACATTCTTGATACTTGCAGTTATATATCCAACCATTCCTGCTGTCAATTCATCGCATGGTATAAACTGTCCTGCTCCGAAATAGCCTACCTCTACAGTGTCAAATTCCGCTCCTGTAGCCATCATTCTTATCTTAGTTCCTTTTCTTACTGTACCTTCCTTGATACGGCAGAAAACTATTACTCCCTTGTATGGGTCATAGAGCGAATCAAAGATAAGTGCTGCAAGAGGGTTGTCCTTTGACCCCTTAGGTGCCGGAATCTTATGCACAACAGCCTCTAATACCTGCTCAATATTGATTCCGTTCTTGGCTGAGATAAGCGGTGCATCATGCGCCTCAAGTCCTATGACATCCTCTATCTCATCGATTACTCTCTGCGGTTCGGCGCTTGGAAGGTCTATCTTGTTGATAACCGGTATGACATCAAGGTCATGGTCAAGTGCAAGATATACATTCGCAAGAGTCTGTGCTTCGATACCCTGCGCTGCATCAACTACAAGTATCGCTCCGTCACAGGCTGCAAGACTTCTTGAAACCTCATAATTAAAATCCACATGCCCCGGCGTATCAATCAGGTTAAAGATATACTCCTCTCCATCCTCAGCCTTATATACAACACGGACAGTCTGAGACTTGATTGTTATACCTCGTTCTCTTTCAATATCCATGTTGTCAAGCACCTGTGCCTGCATCTCACGGCTGGTAAGCAGTCCGGTCTTCTCGATAATACGGTCCGCAAGCGTGGATTTACCATGGTCAATGTGGGCTATAATACAAAAATTACGAATCTTACTCTGGTCTATTGACATTTTCTTCCTCATTTCTAATTTTAAAATTAAATCAACCGGATATTATAATCCGCCGCACAACACTCCGGTCAGTTATGCTGGTTCCGGCAGATTAAAAACATCATAAATCACTATATAATACCATATTAACAAAAAAAATGGAAGAACTTTTTATCAGCAAAATAAAGGATGCTATATTTTTCATGGCTTGTAAAACATTATCTCATTGTGCTATAATAAATCAACGCAATAAAGCGTAATTGTCTTATTCGTAAACTTCAATTATAAGACATGCTTAAATTTATCATAGTTAGGAGGCTCATGCATCAAATGAACACTCTCACAGTAGGCTTTATAGGCTTGGGATTAATCGGCGGCTCTATCGCAAAGGTACTAAAAAAGAACCGCCCTGACATATATACGATAGCATACAACAGAAGTGAAGCTCCGCTTAAGCAGGCATTAGCTGACGGAGTAATCGACAAGGCAGGCCGGATAGACGAAGCATTCCTTGAATGCGATTTCATCTTTCTTTGCACACCTGTCGAGTATAATTCCGTATACCTTAGAAAGCTCATTCCATTTATTAAAAAAGGCTGCATTGTCACCGATGTCGGCAGTGTGAAAGGCTACATACACCGGACAGTATCAGAACTCGGATTAGAGGAATGCTTTATCGGCGGTCATCCGATGGCAGGCTCCGAAAAGACAGGCTATGCCAATGCATCCGACATTCTTCTTGAGAATGCATTCTATGCTATCACTCCTACTAAAGCCACAACGCAGGATATGCTTGCAAGATACATAGAGCTTGTAAAGCTTACCGGTGCCATCCCGGTTGTGCTCGACCCTGAGCACCACGACTACAGCGTTGCCGGAATAAGCCATGTTCCTCATATCATAGCCGCTTCATTAGTCAACCTGATAAAGCATTCTGATGACAAGAACGGAACCATGAAGCTTCTCGCAGCCGGAGGTTTTAAGGATATAACAAGAATCGCTTCATCCTCACCTGAGATGTGGGAGCAGATATGCACCACCAATACTGATGCGATAGTTAAGCTTCTTGGAGATTATATTGATTATCTTACCGAAATCAAATCCATTGTCTCATCAAAAGAACACTCTTCCATAAATGCTTTTTTCGATGAAGCAAGGCAGTACCGTAACTCTGTCGCTGACGGCAGAAAAGGTCCGATTATCACGGAGCATGTTGTATATTGCAGCATTCAGGACAAGGAAGGCGCATTGCTTGACATTATCAGCAAAATAACTGCCTCCCATATCAGCATCAAAAATCTTGCCATTGTCAACAACCGCGACAGTGAAGATGGAGCACTCAAGATTCTTTTTAACAATGAACTTGACAGACTCGCTGCAATCAATATCTTAGGTGACTGCGTTGTCGGATAATTTATTTAAAGATTAGGGGTGTCAAAACATGCCAATTTATTTTATGCATGTATAACGAGTCATATTTATTCATATCACTTTATAATCCTCTCACCATTTAGTTCCCTTGCTATCAGCTCCGAGAGTGGCTCCATCGCATTTTTGACCTCCTCGAAGCTGTTAGTCTGTGCGCCTGCTTCTATCAGCATGCTCCTTTTACAAAGATGAAGATTATATCTGTATGCTTCTATATATATGCATCTGAAAAAGTCAGGATAATATGCCTTTCCAAGAAGATACATCTGATAAGTCAGTGCAAGATTTTCCTCAAGATACGGGTTATACAAATAGTCTATCTCACCTTGATTATTCGAATAGCTTATTCCGTTAAAAAGCATCACCTTTGCAGTTGGCTTTCCATTTATATCCGTAACAAAATGAAGGTTATCGTTTACCCCATCCCTATGCAGGTCTATAACCATATCAATCTCCGGATGAAGCCTTATAAACTCTGTAAGCTGCTGCTCAGCATAAGTATATGCCTTGCTTCTGTCAAGCTTTCCATCTATCATATCGAACTCTGTCGTAATATGTATTACATCGAATCCATATCTCTCCTCTAGAAGCTGTTCAAGATAATCCCCTACCTGGACAATCGTCATCCCACTGCCATCCGAATCAGCAAACGCCTCCTGTGAATGTGTATGATATATAAGGATACATGGTTTCTTTTCTGTGACAGACAAATCTGTTTCCAAAAATTCGATTGGTTTTAAAATTGTGCTTGAAAGTGCAGTGTGGGACGGAATTACATAAAAATTGTCATGAACAAAGTTAAAATTCACCAATTTTTCATATGAGTAAGGCACAACAGCGCTCACAACCGGTATGCTCTCTAAAGGTATGCCGCTGCCTGAATTGTCATTTGCATCAATAACATTATTTTTATCGTCATTCGTATTGCTGTTTTCTGCATTAGAAGCGCTGCCTTCTCCGTTTCCATTGCTGCCTTCTCTGTTTTCATCATCTGCAGCAGCATTTACGTTTCCACTATAATTATCGTCCACAATGCTATCATGATAATTGTTATCAGAAGCTGTATTTTCTTCCTGATTATCAGAGGTGTTTTCACCGGTATTGCTGTCTTTATTTTCATTCTCTTTTTGGGCTGCATCAGTAACATATTCTATATATGGTGTGTCTTTTAGGATAACAGCACCTGTCTGTTTTTCATTTTCTTCATCATCTAAGGTTCTTGCCGACAAAAAACGAACAATGGGAAATATATTTCCAAACACGACAACTGCCGGAGGTGTATGCCCATCATAATAATACAGCGGATTTTCATAAAAATCCGCCGGACAGAAAGTATTGCATGCAGCTTTTCCGAAAACAACCACAACACGCATCAGGTTATTGGTACGCACCACACCTAAAAAGAGCATCAATACAAGGCTTGTCAGGCACACACATTTAAAGCATTTCGACACCGGATCACGATATCTTCCAAATCCTGATGCCCTAAAACCAAAGAATCTATTTCTCCTCACAATGTACTTCCACACATCCGGCTTTATTGCAGTATATTCCGATCCGTGTAAAATCATGTTGCAAATATTTTTACCGCTACAGCCGTGACATTGATATATTTATCGCTTCCGATATTGTAAAGCTTATCCTCTTCACTGTCTCATCTACATCCTTCGGCGTGACATACATCTGATACATGCTCTCAGGAATAAAATCCCTCACCACCTGCTTTTTCTTGACATAATCCATACTGTCAAGCAGGCCGTCAAGTGCATCTGCTACAATTGTGGCTGCATCAACCACTGTAGGAACACCAATGGCAATAACAGGAACCCCCATATTAGTATCATTTATTGCACTTCTGTGGTTTCCGACACCTGAGCCCGGCATGATTCCTGTATCGGCAAGCTGTATAGTATTGGCAAGTCTTGCTGTGCTTCTCGCCGCAAGCGCATCAACTGCGAGAATACAGTCCGGCTTTAATGTCTTAACTACACCCTTTATAACCTGTGCCGTCTCCATTCCTGTCTGCGCTAAGACTCCCGGAGCTATTGCACTTACAAAACCAAATCTGTTGTCATCCTCCCCTATTCCTTCAGTAATCTCAAGATTGTTCACCACATACGGCCCCAATGCATCAGGTGTTGCCTCACGATTTCCAAGTCCTGCCACAAGAATATGATACGGCGGCTTATTTTTCATATGTTTTTTTACAGTCTCCTTAATGTATTCAGAAAAAAATTCGGATACTTTTCTGTGATAGCCTCCATCATTTTCCGACAGCGAAACAGTTTCAAAGGTATAATACACACCCTTTGCACGACCCATATTTTTCTCTCCCAGTGCATTTAACACTTCAAGCCTGCTTATTTTTATTCCTGTTTCACCGTCCGTCTTCTCATCAAAAACCACTCCTCTTAATCTGCCTGCCTCATCAAGGCTCTCCTTTGTCTCAAGTGCCAAATCCGTTCTAATCTTCAAATCCATATTATCAACAGCCTCACTTGCCATCTGTATTTTATAATGTTATAATTATTGCTTTTTGGACTGTTATTATGCATTTCTGATTATCTTTTCACGATTCAAGCCTATTTTTCGTCTTTTTTGCTCAAAGCCGCCAATTCTCTTAAAAATGCCTTGTCTGAGCATGCAAAAATATTATCCTTCTCCTCAAGCAGTGCATAATTGATAAGCTCGAAATCATCTATTTTCTTTGACCATCTGTACTTCAAAATTCCCTTTAAATAAACATATTCATCCTCAAACGGTTCGTAGTCGTTGACTCCGTCAATCGTAATCAATACGCTTCCGTCCTCCAACACAGCAGGTTCTCCTGCATCCGTATACATCAAACCTGATTCAAGCTTTGCCATTTTTTCATCTCCATGCTTTTTTTGTTTCAGGCTCTGTTTAATCCACTCTTCCTGTTCATCAGGTAACCTAAAATTATAATTCTTTTCCTGTATGTCAACCGGCTTCAGATGTATCCATCCTTCTCTCACATCATCATAAAATGCAAGATAAAACCAACCTCCCATGGTATCTCCATCTCTTCCATACAATATTGTCTCAACAGTTCCATCCCCATCAATGTCATTCTCTATAACATAATTATAACTACAACCTGTATAATAATAATGCCAATATGGGTATTTATCGTCTTCAGGCGGTCTCCAATCCTCGTCCACTCCGAAGCAATCTATGACATACTTCAAATATATGTCCTCTGAAGGTTCCGCCTCAGACATTCCGATATTATATATTCGATTATACGCTTTACTTAATCGTTCGATATCCCTGCTCTCTGTTTTATCACAGGCTGTACACTGCACCAGAAAAAGCATAACTGCCACAACACACAACACTCTTTTCAATTTTTACCACTCTCCTATTTTTTATTGAAAAAACTATTAATCAAAGGAGTTCCTATCGCTTTATATTTTTCTGTCAACTTAGCAGTGTTAGAATAAGTCCCCCCCCTTCCGGCAATCGCTATGTCCTCAAGACTACTTATCGTTTTTACTGCTCAAAGCCGCCAACTCTCTTAAAAATGCCTTGTCTGAATATGCAAAAATATTATCCTTCTCCTCAAGCAGTGCATAATTGATAAGCTCGAAATCATCCAGTTCCTCTGACCATCTGTACTGTAAAATTACATCTAAAACAACATATTCGTCCTCAAATACTTCGTGGTCATTTCTACCATAAAATATAACCAGTACGCTTCCGTCATCCAGTACAGCAAGTTCTCTTGGATACATATACATCAAACCTGCTTCAAGCTTTGCCATTTTCCCATCTCCGAGCTTTTTTTGTTTCAGGCTCAGTTTAATCCACTCTTTCTGCTCGTCAGGCACCTTAATATCATAGTCTGATTCCTGTATGTCAACCGGCATCATATGTATCCATTCTGCTCTCACATCATCATAAAATGCAAGATAAGCCCAGGAATCACTGCCGCTGCCATCACTTCCATATAATATTGTCTCAGCAGTGCCATCCCCATCAATGTCATTCTCAATAACATAATTTTGGTGACAATATAAATAATCATAATACCAATATGGGTATTTATCGTCCTCAGGCGGTCTCCAGTTCTCGTCCACTCCGTAACAATCTATGACATACTTCAAATATATGTCCTCAGAAGGTTCAATCTCGGATGCTGTGGTATTATATATATAATTAATTGCCTTATTTAATCGTTCGATATCCCTGCTCTCTGCTTTATCACAGCCTGTACACTGCACCAAAAAAAAACATAACAGACACAATACACAATGCTCTTTTCACTTTCTACCACTCTCCTTTTTATTATCTTCAAACTAGGCGTTTGCGAAACTCCCAAGACCGCATAAATTCTGGTTAATACATTTCGCAATCACCTATGTATTTAAAATTCACATAAACCAATAATACACTAATACATATTTCCATAATCAAAGCCGAAACAATGTAATACTTTAACATATAGTTAGGTCAGTTTACAAGGAACTACACGCAGACCACGAAACGGGGGCTGCTGACAACAAATAAAGGCTGAGTATCAAGCACCAGGGAAGTGCGGGATATTCAGCCTGTTTTGTTGTCAGGGGTTTCCAAAGGGGCTTGCCCCTTGGCACACGACTTTGCTTGCAAAGTGTAGTGTGTTATACGCTCTGTCGGCGTTGCTGCGAAAATGCGGTTGCCACAGGAAAGGGCAAGCACATTTGAAGCAGCAGGAAAACAGGGCTGTGATTGCGTGGCGTGGAGCCGCAAGCGCAGGGCTGGTTTCATCAGCAGACAGGGCGTATATGAATGCCCCCGTCCCTCGTCCTACGCCGAACTATGAGACAAAGTGTCCCAGACGGATAGCCACACTTACGAAAAAACAGACGGATTTTTCTCTCAAAATTGAAATGGGCGGGAAGCCATTTTAAGGCTTTCCCGCCTTGGTTGCTCATCAGCAAAGACAGGCGGGGCTGTCAACAGCGGCACATAAAATGCGCCGTTCATCTTGACCGTTGACTGGCTCGACTGGATTTGCTATCTCCCCGATAAATGGGAAATTGAGCTTATCTAATATAGTCAGCGTCTAAAAGCGGTATCGTTTCCGGATTTTGTTTTACCCATGCGACGGCACAGCTACATAGTACTGTGGTCAGGTTGTCATCTATAAAGCCTTTATCTCCGTTATCTTTTAAAAGATGTACTAAAAGTTCTGCGGAGCTTAAATCGTCTCCACTAAACCCATTACCTAATTGGACATATCTCAAAAAAGCGTCCAACATTTTTTTAAAATCTTCATCCCAGTTAATACAACCATTATCTAAAAATTCATACTCTATTCTTCCAGCAATTCTAATAACTTCTCCTTGTACCGTTTCCGCTTTTCCCTTTGGCGGAACAAGCAAATCCCAAAACGATTGAAATTCTTCTTTCTCTGTCATTGTAATCTCCTCCATAAATTCTGATTGATATTTTACCTGTTTTAAGAGAGTTAATAACTGTTATATCTTGTTATTAAATTCTCCGAAAACCTTTGAAAACACTGTATTTATCGCAGGTGAGCTTTTCCTTATTATTTCCCTTGTGTTGTATCGTCCCATCAGTGTTTACGAACTCTGATAAGGGCAAATACAAGGGCAAGAAAAATCTATAAA
>OGUD01000766.1_pt1 | contig 22092 bp, 18 predicted proteins | sample 1573671 | NCBI WGS metagenome assembly OGUD01 (sample SAMEA2582065, study PRJEB24529) | metagenome | biome: Human gut stool | place: China | collected 2011 | reverse complement strand
CTCTGTTTCTGCCATTGATGCGTTCTTTCTTCAGAACCTTTCTCATATCGTTCTCCAGAGCTTTTTTGTTATCCACTTCGATAGGTTCAGTTTCTGGCATCAGGATCTTTTCCTGTCGTTGAATGTTTAGGCTGCAGCGGGCATGATCTCTGTCAGCGCTTCACTCTCTTACTTCAGCATCCCCATCACCACAACAGCCACAAACAATACGCACATGCACCCGATAAAGATATCAATGGTCCGCACCGACACATTGATCTTATCGTACATCCGTTCTTTTATGGATCTGTTCTTCAGGCGCTCATTTTCCTCCTGCAGCCGTTTATTCTCTTCAGTGAGTTCTTCTAAAGTCTTCTCACCAAAGGCCTCCACAGCCTTTTCTGCGGCTTCGGTCACTGTTCCGATTCCGCTGACCTTCTCAATCTCTTCTTCCATTCCTTCACCTCCACTCTCCCGGTGCAGGTTTTATCAAACCGCTCCGGCTTTCTTTCCATGAGGCAGGCTGCTAAAACCAGCCATCGGTATTTTCTTTCTGATACATGATGTACGCAAAAATGTGCCGCGGTACACCCGAGCGTCTCGCACGGCCGTTTCCAACAATCTGCATCTTCGCGCGAGTGTGCAAAAACGGGCGTTGGAACTCGTCCTCCGCCCGTTTTTTAACTGTACCGAAACAGTCAGTCTATTACTTCTTTGCAATGTACTTTCTGATATCGAGTGCAATCGCAACTACGATAACGATACCCTGTGCGATGTACTGGTAGTTTGTATCAACACCAAGGTACTGTAAGCAGGTCTTTAAGATCTCGAATACAAGAACACCGATAAGAACACCAGAGATACGTCCGATACCACCGTTTACGGATACACCGCCGATGGTGCAGGCTGCGATCGCCTCAAGCTCCCAGCCCTGACCCATGTTGACGGAGGAACCACCGGATTTTGCGCCTACAAGGAAACCGCCCAGTGCGTAGAGCGCTGCTGCTGTCATGTAGATGATGATCTTTGTCTTCTTTGTGTTTACACCGGAAACCTCTGCGGACTGCTCGTTGCCGCCGATCGCATACATATATTTTCCATGAGGAGTCATGTTATAGATGAACCACATAACAAGACCAACCGCAAGGGCGATCAGGAACAGGAACGGGATCGCGCCAAAGAGTTTTCCTTTTGCTACTGCTGTGTATGCGTTATGATAACCACCGATCGGAGTCGCGTTTGTGTAAACAAGGCAGACACCGTAAACGATCAGCTGCATACCAAGTGTTCCGATGAAGGCCGGAACCTGTAAGTAAGAAATTACGATGCCATTGATGAAACCAAAGATACAGCAAATTGCCACACAGATCAGAAGAACCGCGAGAACCCATAAGCCCCAGGCATTTCCGAAATCCGGAAGGTTCTGGAAGAACTTGCCGCTGTAATCCGGCTTCTGAAGTAAGGTACCTGCTAAGCAGGCAGAAAGACCAACCATACGTCCTGCGGAAAGGTCTGTACCTTTTGTAATTAAGCATCCGGATACACCGCAGGCGATGATGAATCGCGGAGCTACGTTTAATGCGATGTTGATTAAGTTGCCGCGTGAAAAGAATGTAGGCTGCTTGATCGCAGTAAATACTGCAAGTAATAAAAGAACGACGATGATTCCGTTATTGATAAGGAAATCTTTTGCACTTACTTTTTTCGCTGTCATGACTGAACCTCCCTGTAATCTACTTGTTTTCCTTGCCGCTTAAAGTGAATTTTGTGGCAAAGGACATGATCTTCTCCTGAGTTGCGTCTTCTCCTTCCACCTCACCGGTGATGTGACCGTTGCACATTACGATGATTCGGTTGGACATACCGATCAACTCCGGCATTTCCGACGAGATCATAATGATGGATTTGCCCTGTTTTACGAGATCGATCATGATCTGATAAATCTCGTATTTGGCTCCGACGTCGATACCACGGGTCGGCTCATCCATGATCAGGATATCAGGATTGTTTGCAAGCCATCTTGCGATAATTACTTTCTGCTGGTTGCCACCGGAGAGAGACTGGATCAGCGTCTTTCCGCTCGGTGTCTTGATCTTTAATTTCGCAATGCTGTCCTTTACGACCGCATCGACTTCTTTTTTGTTGATCTTACCCATATGGGTGTAATTCTTGTAGGAAGCGATCGCAGTATTGTCATCGATGCTCAGGCATCCGAAGATACCGTTTCCGCGTCGATCCTCTGTGATCATTCCGACGGAGCTGTTGATCGCATCCTGCGGCCTCTTGATGTGAGTCTCTTTTCCGAGGATCTCCACGGTACCGCTCTCAATGTGGCGCATTCCAAAGATCGCTTCCATAAGCTCGGTTCTCTGCGCTCCTACCAGTCCGCCAAAGCCCAGGATCTCACCTTTCTTTAATTCAAAAGAGCAGTCCTTGAAGGAATTCGGCAGAATACTTGTCAGGTGGCTGACCTTTAAGACCGTCTCATCCGTCCGGTAATCATCCTTCGGCGGATAGACGTTATTTAATTCACGTCCAACCATCTGTTTTACGATCTCCTCATCGGAGATATCCTCGATCGCCCAGGTTCCAACGTATGTACCGTCGCGCATGATCGTGATATCGTCGGAGATCTGGCGGATCTCAGCCATCTTGTGGCTGATATATATCATAGAAACACCTCTGGATTTCAGGTCTCTGATGATCCGGAATAATGCTTCTACCTCGTTATCAGTCAGTGAGGAGGTCGGCTCATCCAGAATTACAAGGTTTGCACTCTGGCTGACCGCTTTTGCGATCTCTACTGACTGCATCTGTCCGATTGATAAGGTGCCGAGTTTTGCTTTCGGGTCAAAATCCATCTTTACATCCCGAAGCCATTTCTCAGCTTCTTTGTTCATCGTCGCATGATCAACGACCTTGACCGGTCCGTAGTTTTTCATCGGATACCGTCCAAGATACATATTCTCAGCGATGGAGCGCTCCGGAATTGGCTGAAGCTCCTGATGAACCATGGCAAGTCCTTTTTTCAGCGCGTCATCCGGGTTTGCGATCTCCGTCTTGACGCCGTCGATATAGACCTCGCCTTCATCCATTTTATAGATTCCGAAAAGACATTTCATCAGTGTCGATTTTCCGGCACCGTTCTCTCCCATCAGTGCGTGGACCGTTCCGGGGCGAACCCGTAAGTTAACTCCGTCAAGCGCTTTTACGCCCGGGAAAGTTTTTTTGACTCCTCTCATTTCGAGTCTGTACTGTTCTGCCATCCCAAAACTCCTTTCAGTTACACTCCCCCGCATTTCCGGGTGGCATATTTTAATCAACGAACCGGATGTGTTAGACAACACACCCGGTTCTCATTTGTTACAGTATCAATTACTTTAACATATCAAGGATTTCCTGAGCGTTATCCTGAGTAACCTTCTCGTAGTTAACCATGTTGACTGCGTCAACCTTCTCACCGTTTAAGAACTTAACAGCGATATCGCTTGCTGCCTGAGCCTGTGCGAAGTGGTTGTTGAATACAGTACCTGTCTGCTTGCCGTCGATTACGTTCTGAACAGCCTCTGTCAGAGCGTCAACGCCTACAAGGTAGATATCCTCGTTAACTTTACGTCCTGCTGCTTCGATTGCCTGTAATGCACCAAGTGCCATTGCATCGTTGTTGCAGAAGATTACTTCGATCTTGTCGCCGTACTGGTTTAAAGCGTCCTGTGCGATCTGCTGAGCCCTAGCCTGATCCCAGTCACCACGCTGTTTTAAGAGCTCCTCAACTTCCATTCCTGCGTCTGTAAGAGCCTTAACAGAGAACTCTGTTCTGTACTGAGCATCTACGTTCTCCGGGTCACCCTGGATCATGATGTAGGAAACTTTGCCGTCGCCGTTGATATCGCCCTTGTTTGCAGTCTCAAGGATCTCTTCGCCCTGGTATGTACCGGACTGTCTTGCGTCACATCCTACGTATGTAGCGTTAAGACCTTCAGATTCCCATCTCTCTTCTTCTGCTGCGTCCGGCTCACGGTTGATGTAAACAACCGGGATACCAGCTTCTTTACACATATCTGTGATCTCCGGTGCGGAAGAAGCCTGTACAAGGTTTAAGATCAGAACGTCATATTTCTGTGTGATGAAGTTCTGGATCTGGTTTGTCTGCTCTGCCTGATCGCCCTTACCATCCTGAACGACTACGTTCTCAGCCTTGAATCCAAGGTCCTCTGTTAAGTAGCGAACTAACTCTGTTCTGTAAAGAGTCATGAAGTTATCATCGAACTTGTAGATGCTGATGCCGACTTTCTTGTCTGCTACATCTGTGGTTGCTGCTGCGGCTGCAGCTGTTGTTGCAGCTTCTTTTGCTGCCTCGGTAGCTGCTGCTGTTGTCTCTTTTGCTGCCTCAGTAGCTGCTGCTGTTGTTGCTGTTGTGGAAGAGCTTCCTCCGCATCCTGCTAAAGACAGGGCCATCATGGAAGCCAGTGCCATTGCTGTTACTTTCTTTGTCATTCTCATGTTTTGAATCCTCCCATTCAAAAAATAATTTTGACCGTTTAGGCATTTTTCCTTAACGATGAATTCATTATAGCCTGCCTTTGTGCATTTTTCCATACTATTTTTTATGATAAATTATTAAAATTCTTTGATTCCTGTAAAAAAACCACAATTTTTTGTCATATCATGGCAGAAATCAGCTTAAATATAACAGTACAGGCATGCGCGAGGCGGCGCATGCCTGTAAAAAATGATGTCAGTTAGCAATGATATGCTGGGGACACCAGAAATATTTTTCCTGGGTCACCTCTTTTCCCATTGCGAGCTCCTCCGCCGTATCGAAGATTCTCTTCGCGTAGATATCCTTGCTGGACTCAACCGTCCCAAAGAGTTTTCCCTCGCGGAACGCCTCCTGACCGGCCGGTGTCCCGTCGATCCCGACAAGCTTGATCGTCCCGGCGACGATCCCCGCCCGCTCGATGGCATCAATCGCACCAATAGCCATGTCATCATTGTTGCAGAGCACAAGCTCGATTTTATTCCCATAATCCGAAAGCCACTGTTCCATGAGGGCGGAGGCCTGGTTTCTCTCCCAGTTTGCGATCCCGCCTGTGATCTTCTCGATCGGAACACCGCCGTCCTTCAGAGTCTCGATGGACCACTCCGTGCGGATCAGGGAATCCTGGTGGTTCGTCTCCCCCTCAAGGAGGACATAAGAAACAACCCCGTCCCCGTTCCGGTCAAGGGTTGACGGATTCTTCCGGTAGGCGTCCACGAGGATCTGCCCCTCCAGCACCGCGGACTCCTTTGCGTCCGCCCCTACATAGTATAGTTTCTCCCAGCGGTTCATGTCCTCCGCGACCGGCTCCCGGTTGAAAAAGACAATGGGAATATCCGACTCCATGGCCTGATCGATCACGCCGGACGCGGCGGAACGGTCCACCATATTGACGCAGAGCACGTCGCAGCCAAGACCGATCATGCGTTCTGCCTGGCTGTTCTGCGTGAGCTGATTTCTCTTCGCATCCCGGACATCCAGCGTCACGCGGACTCCGGTCTCCTTTTCATATTCCTTCGCCGCCTGCTCCATGGAATTCCGGAGGGTGCCGATGAATGTGTCATCCCCACGGTATAGCAGGACACCGATCCGCAGGGACGTCTTTTTTTCCTCATGTCCTCCGGTCTTTTTCGCGTACAGCCAGGCTTCCCCCGAGAAGCGCCGTCGCCGCAATGGCAAGGATCAGAACATTTCCCTTTTTCATACCTGCCTCCCCCCTATTCCATCGGATATAGCATCTTTTCGAAAATCCCACTCCTTAAGATCTCCCCGTCGATATACTCCGGTGTCAATGTGATCCGTTTTTCCTTCCACTCTCCCCCAGCTGCCTGAACCGCCTTTTCAACACTTAAATACCCCTCGTCGAACCGGTTCCACGCCATCAGACCCTTGACGATCCCCCGGTCGAGCTGGTTTAAGAGCGCCGTCGTGCTCCCGATCCCGTAAAGGGCCGTCACATGCTCCCGGTACACACTGCTGCCCTCCAGGATATCCGCAAGCTCGGATAAGGCACCAACATCCATGCCGACCGCCATAAAATCACCGCTCTCCGGATATACCGTTTCCTCGATAGCCTTGCGGTATGTGTCCTCTGACTTTTTCTCGATCAGACGTACGGTAAAACCGGCGGGGTCCAGCACAGAGCGGATCCCGTCATACGCGTCAAGGTTCCCCGTGTACTCCATTCCCTCGGAGAACAGGCATACCGGCACAGCCGGATCCTCGCTCTCCGCAATCTTCTCCCCAAGCGTCCGTCCCATCTCGTAGCGGTCCACAGAGATGGAGCAAGCCACCGAGCTGTTGATCGCCGTGGGACCAAGAAAGATCACCGGGCAGCCTGGCGAGATCTCATCGAGCTTCATGACCGCGAGATCCTCGCGGACCGGTGCAAGGATGATCGCATTCGCTCCGTCCTTTATTTCACGGACGATCAGTTCTTCCTGCTGTTCCTCATCGTTTTCCGCGTACAGCGTGATGAAATTGACATCCGCCTGATACTTCTTCTCCGCCATATCCATGCCCGCGCGGAAGCTCCCATAATAGTTGTCATTCACGTTGTCTATGATGACGGAGATCCGGCAGATCTCCCTCTTTTTTTCCTTGATGATCAGATCCGTGGACGACAGCAGATAGAGCGCCACAAGGAGAAGGATGCCGGCACACCAGCTGATTTTTTCTCTATTTGACATGGATCTTTTCCCCCTCTGCCGTCTCAGCGTAAGGCACCGCCCGCATGTGGATCGTCACGACCGTCCCCTCATCGAGCTCGGATTCGATGGACAGACCGTATTCCTGTCCAAAATACAGCCGGATCCGCTCATTGACGTTCCGCACCCCGATCCCGGAGCCGCTTCCGGACTTCACATGCGGCTTATCCGTGAACATGCCTTCCACCTGCTCCTTCGTCATCCCGAGTCCGTTGTCGGAGACCCTCATATAAAGATCCTCCCCGTCCCGGTACACCCGGATCCGGATCTCCCCATCGCCGTCCATAAACTCCATTCCGTGATAGACCGCATTCTCCACGAGCGGCTGAAGGATCAGCTTCACGCTCGCGAGCTCCATGACATCCTCATCCGCCTCGATCTCATAAGTAAAACGGTTCTTAAACCGCATGTGCTGGATCATCAGATAGTTTCTCACATGTTCCAGCTCATCCCGAACGGGAATAATGCTCTTCCCACGGCTTAAGCTGATCCGGAAGAATCTGGCGAGCGCCGTCACGACCTTCACCGCGTCCGCCTGTTTCTCATTCTCGATCATCCAGACGATGATATCGAGGGTGTTGTAAAGGAAATGCGGGTTGATCTGCGACTGTAAGACATCAAATTCATTTTTCCGCTTGGATTCATGCTCCGCCACGATGTCATCCATCAGATGCCGGATCTGGGTCGTCATGTTCCGGATGGAGGTGCCGAGGTGACGGATCTCATAGGAACCGCCCACATAGACTTCCGTTTCCAGATTGCCCGCCTCAATCCCGTTCACAGAACGCTCCAGTTTTTCGATCGGCGTCGTAATCCTCGTAGAAATGTAAGCATTGATGACCGCGAGGATGAATACGACAAAGGCAACAATAAACACGATCAGGATCCTTGTCTTCAACGCGTTTAAGGATGCGCCGCCGAGTGCCGCCGCCCCGACGATCTTCCAGCCGGTATAGCCCACCGTCTTGACCGTCACGGCACGCCCCTTTCCTTTATATTCCTCCCGATGGATCCCGTCCCTGTATTCCGCTGCCGCCTCAAGGTTCTCATCCTCGAGCCCGGAGTAGATCAGCTGGGACTGCGGATGGTAGATCAGCTCCCCATCCGCGCCGAGAAGATAGACATAGCCGCCGTTTCCCAGGGTGATCCCGTCAAACAGCTGTTCCAGGCTGTCATAGCGGATGTCGATGAGGAGAACGCCCTGCTCCGTGGACGAGCCCTCCGTGATCTCCACCGCGCGCGCCGCCGAGATCACCCAACGGTACTGGTTCTCCCCCGCGTCGAACACCCGCTGGACATGCGGGACTGAGAAGTGAAGATTCTCCGTCTTTTTCAGCGCCGCCTCAAACCACGGTTCCGCTGCCGGATCTGCCCCCGTCTTGAGTCTCGTGGCGGGAACGGCCTCCAAAAGCTCTCCGTCTCTGGAAAACAGGGCGATATTCTCGACATTATCCTTGTTGTTGTCGTAGAGAAGCGTCATCTCTTTGTTGACACTCTCATTCCTCAGATCCGTGTTTTTTACGATCCCGTAGTATGTGGTGTCCGAAAGCTTCATGATTCCGCGGAGCCACACATCCACAGACCGGTTCAGCTGGTCGATCAGGATCTGGTTCTCCTCCTGCATCGTATCCGACATCTGCTTTGACATCCGGCTGTACAGGGACAGTCCGATAAAGATGCTCGCCGCCAGGGCTGTCACCGTAAAGTAGACGAAGATCATATAGCGGATGCTGGTCCGTTTGAAAAAGCTGCCCTCATTTTCCGGTTTCATACCTCTCTCCCCCGCCGGCCCTACGACCGGCTTCCTCTGAATTTCGTCGGTGAAACGCCGAATTTTTTCTTAAATACGTAGCTGAAATAATTCTGTTCCTGGTAGCCGACCTTTGCCGCGATCACATAGGTCTTGTCATCCGTCTTATTCAACAGCTCCACAGCCTTATTGAGACGCACATCCGTCAGGTAACCGATATAGGTCTGCCCCGTCGCTTTTTTGAACATCGTCGAAAAATAGGCGGGACTCATGTGCAGCGTCCGGCAGACCTGCTCCACAGACAAGTCCGGATCCTGGTAATTCTCCATGATATACCGCTTCGCGCGCTCCATGCTCTGGCGCGTCGTATTGTCACGCTCCTGGTCCATCGCCCCGTTGATCCTGAGTGCCGCCTCAAGAAGCCATTTTGAGAACTTCTCCCGGTTCATCACCTGCCGGATCATCATAAACGGGTCCGTCCCCATCCCGGTATCCCCAAAAAGCACTCCCATCTCCAGGTCGTACTGCTGGATGAGCTGGACCAGACAGTTCGCGGTGCTGAACATGTAGGTCTGGTACTGCCGCGCATGGACCTTCGCGTCAGACATCCTTCCGATGATCCCGGATACCACGGACCTTATCTTCTCCTCCGGACCGAATTTTACCGCCTGGATGAGGGCAGACTCGTCCTCCGCGGTAAACTGGAGCTTTCCGGTGTTCACCGGCTCCACATCGTTGATGTAGATCGTACTGCCGCTCCCGACAATTGCGCAGTAGCCCAAGGCATCGAGCGCTGACCGGAAGGACTCACAGATCAGACCGAGCTCCGTCCGGCTGTGCCCGATCCCGATCGTTACCGGGATCATCAAGATCTTCCGGATCTCCTTGCAGATATCGCTTAAGATGTCGATCATGCTGGTCTGGGAGTTGTTCTCATCGATCGCCACGATCCCGGCGATCTCCGCGTCAGCCGCCCCGGAGAACGAGAACAGGGAGAATCTGCAGTACGGTTTCAGGTTCTCCTCAAGGATCTGCATCACAGAGATCGGGATCAGCTCCCGCTCCTCGTGGAGCGGAAGGATCAGCTCCCCTGACACTTCGGAAATTTCCGCTTTCACCGCAATGGAGATCCACTTTTTCGCTCCCGCAAGTGGGATATCGTACTGTTCCAGGCGGTCATTGACCGTTTTCCCGTCCATCTGGTGGCTCACAAGATCCTTTAGGAACTGCTCGCGCAGGATCGGCAGGCTGCGTCTGTAGTTTTCCCGCAGAAGGCTCACATCGCGCTTCTGCTCGATCTCCTCGTCGAGGCTCTCCTGGATCCTCCTCAGGATCGCCGTCAGCTCCTCCACATTCACGGGCTTTAAAATATACTCCGTCACATTCAGCTTGATCGCGCGCTTCGCATAATCGAAATCATCATATCCGGAAAAAATGACGATCTTCATCGATGGATACCTCTGGCGGATCTTCTCCGCAAGCGTCAGCCCGTCCATGTATGGCATCCGGATATCCGTGAGGACCACGTCCGGCTCTAAGGCTTCGATCTTCTCCAACGCGTCCTCCCCATTCTCCGCGTCCCCGACAACGGTAAATCCAACCGCCTGCCAGTCGATCTTGCGGATAATGCTCTTACGCACTTCCTCCTCGTCATCCACAAGGATAATTCTGTATAAGTCCATTTCCTGCTCCTATCTTTTAAAAGATCTGTTCCAGATGCTTCCGGATGACCGCCTCATCGGTCAGTTTTGCGATATGACCGTTCATGCCCGCCTTGATCGCTCCTTTTCGGAAACCGCCGTTTCCCCATTCTGACAGCCTGCCAGACCCGGAGTGCAGAGAAGGAGCATAACGGCTCCAAAGATTACAGAGCGCCTGCCCCCTCCTGTCCTTTTCTTTCTATTCAACGCAACAAGGTCCTGCATGTATTCCATCCTTTTCATCCGCCCCGGCCACCTTGCCTGTTTCCGTGCTTTTTTATTCGCATACATATTCGCGTCCGCGCGCGCTTTTGTGTCGGAAATGCTCTCCTGCTCCTCGATCAGGGCACTGCCGTATGAGGCACCTGGGAGCATATGCAGCGATTTTTTCTGTTTTTCTATGATCCAGTAAAATTTCTCCCTGCAGTATTTTTCCTTCTCCGGTTTCCTGAACAGGACGCAGAACTCATCTCCGCCAATCCGGTAACAGTTTCCATAGCGGGAATACGCCTTTTTCAGACATTCCGCGATCACCTTCAGGCACTGGTCCCCCGCCTGATGACCGTATGTATCGTTGATGTACTTAAAATTGTCGAGGTCGAGGACGATCAGCATCTTATCCTCCGGCTGGAGGTTCAGTGTCCGGTTCAGATAGCTCTTCTGGCTTAAGAGTCCCGTCAATCCATCCAGCTGGTTCCACATTTCATTGCAGTAGATGTAATAGAGCACTGAGATCAGGGTACTTTGCCATGATATTGACCGGGCGGAGTCTTACCGGAGTCCCATCCACTATCACGGTAACCAGCTCAAGGACTGAGATCACGCCGATCAGGATGAAGGTCAGCAGAAAAGTCCTTCTCTGTCTCGGAAACAGCGCTTCACTAAAATTGACGAGCATACACATGAACCCAAGGACAAAACAATTGATAACCGTCAAAGAAAAAAATAGAGATCCGGCATATCAGGTTCCTCTCTTTCAGATACTAAACGGGCACGCCGCCTTCCGGCGACAACGCTGTTACGTATAATTATACTGTGGAAGCATATAATCGTCAAGCCAGCCCTCCGGTAGGTTTGCGCGCCCTTTCCCGTCCCGGTCCAGCCTGAACTGTGGTTTTGCCTGTCCTCTTCGTTTTTTATTAAATATCATTATACTGCTTACTACTGTTTCTGGCAATGCTGCGGTCAGGTGTTTTTAAGACATTGGGCTGTAACGAAAAAGAGTGCGCATCTTTGGCACGTCAGTGCCTGTTTTCTAAAAGACATCCAGGTCCATTCCATTCACCACAGGACCTTCGTAACCGGCATTCCGTATCTCCTCAAGGATCGCCTCGTTTCTTCTCGCCATCTCGGCTCCCACATCCACCGTGTTGTCCTGGATCTCCATGTGATAGATCCGGTGGTATGTGACGAGAAGCTTTGGTCCTGCCTTCTTCGCGATCTCTGCAAGATCCACACTCAGGGTGTGAACCTCCCGATGGTATTTCTGCCACTTCGGTTCCCTCGCGGCAAGACCTGCCGTGTATTCTACTTCATGGAGAAGAATATCACAGCCCTTTGCCTTTTCCGCAACGATCTCAAGCGGCGCGGTATCCCCACTGATCACGATCACCCGGTCCGGCGTCGTAAATTTGAAGCCATAGCTCTCAAGCGTCCCATGGCTCACCGGGAAGGCTTCGACTGTCACACGGTCATCCCGGTAGATAACTCCGGAATTTATTTCCTGTGTTTCCACCCGGTATCCCACTTCATTTGCCTTTTCAAAACCGTTGATCCGGAAATCAATATCCACCTTGTAGGCCTTTAGCAAATGCTCTGTCATATCCCGGATCCCTTTCGGTCCAAATACCCGGAGTGGTTCTTTCCGCTCCAAGACCCATGGGGTAAAGATCAGGTCCGGGTATCCTACCGTGTGATCCGTGTGCAGGTGTGTGCAGAACGCGGTCACCAGCCTGTCCGGGCGAAGCGCGTCGATCCCGTTCCGGTATGCCTTCGCCGCCTGGCGGACGACCCCCGGACCGAAATCAACGAGGTACGCCCGGTCGCCAACAACGACCGCAGATGACGGACCGCTGGCATCCGGGCACGCGTTCGGCGTTCCGGTACCGAGAAGTACAAGTTTTGTCTCCATCATGATTCTCTCTCCTTTTTCCCTTCCGCGCTTCATCCCTGCTTCTGTTCGTTTTCATCCTCCACATGCCGGATCGAGATTCCGGTAAAGCCGTAAAAGATGCTGAAAAACGGAGTCAGATATAACAGGAACAGATATGGGAAGAACGCAGACCATGCGACGCCGAGCGTTCCCGCCATGTATACGCAGTACCCATGCCACGGGATCATCGGTCCGGAGAGCGTTCCCGCATCCTCCAGGCTTCTCGATAAAATCTCCGGGGCAATCTTTCTCTCCTTAAACAACGGTTTCATCATGTTTCCGGTCAGGACATGGGACATCGGCTGGGAACAGCTGATCAGGCTTGTGATATAACCGACGAGGAGCGTCGCGAAGATCAGGCCGCCATCGCTGTTAATCCGTCCGGTGATCGCGCGCAGGATGTTGTCAAGAACACCCAATCTGTCCAGCATGCCGCCCATTCCGACCGCGAAACAGATGATCGCCACATACTGCAGCATGCTGCTCATACCGCCACGGTTTAAGATCGTTTTCAGAACAGCCTCCTCAATCTGGGTCGTATAGCCGTTGTAAGCAACACGGATGATGCTCTGGAGCGTCGCGCTCTGGCAGAAGAACGCAACCGCACCGGCGCACACCGAGGACAGTCCCAGGGATACGATCGCGTTGACTTTACATAAGAGCAGGACAATGATAACCGCCGCCGGGATCAATGTCACAAGACCAAGTTTAAATTCTCCCTGAAGTGCCTCCGTGTAGACAAGAAGGTTTCCCTCTTCATAACCACCGGAGGTCTGACTGATCCCGAGAATGACAAACAGGACCAGGCTGATCACAAAGGTCGGCAGCGTTGTCCATAACATGGACCGCACATGATCGTTGAGCTTCGCGCCCGCAACAGCCGGGGCAAGATTCGTCGTATCGGAGAGCGGGCTTAACTTATCCCCGAACATGGCACCGCAGATGACTGCGCCTGCCACCATTCCAGGATTGATTCCCATCGCATTTCCAATCGCCATCATCGCGACACCGGCACTTCCGACCGAGCCGTAGGATGTTCCGGTCACAAGGCTTAAAACGGCGCAGAATACAAGTGTCAACGGCAGGAGCCAGGTTGGATCGATCAGTTTCAGACCGCCTGCGATGATCGTGGCGATCGTACCGCTCTGGAGCCAGGTACCGATCATGACGCCGATCGCCATAAGCAGACATAGTGTCGGAACGACCACACGGATCGCGTCGTAGGCACCACTCACAACATGGTCATATTTGATCTTTAACCATTTACAAAACAGATAGATGATGATCCAGCTGAAAAACAGTCCGATCATCGGTCCTCCCGTCTTCAGCCGGATGCAGACTGCGACTGATCCGATGATCAGAAGCAGGAGCAGAAGCGACTGAGGCATATTCAGTTTCTTTTCTTCACTCATAACAATTTTCTCTCCCCTGAAACTCATTTTTTAATTTAAAGCATTAAACTTTAAAGTGCTGTATTATTATATCGAATATTCAGGAAAATTGCAAGAGCTCACACAAATTAAAATAGCCGGAACCCACAGAAATACTGGATTCCGGCTGTTTTTAACAGCTTATATGAATGATTCGATATAAGCTGCATTTTCGCTTTATGAATTATTTACCCATCTGAGCAGCAACCTCAGCTGCGAAGTCCTCGTTTTTCTTCTCAAGACCTTCACCAGTCTCGAAACGAACGAAGCTCTTAACTTCGATGTTAGCGCTGTTCTCTTTAGCAACCTGTGCTACATACTGAGCTACGGACTGCTTGCCGTCCTCTGCTTTTACGTAAACCTGGTCTAAGAGACAGATCTCTTTCATCTCTTTGTTGATACGACCCTGGATCATACCCTGGATAACCTTCTCCGGCTTGGAAGCTTCCTTCGGATCATTCTGGATCTGAGCCATAAGGATGGATTTCTCATGCTCGATGTAATCTGCGCTTACTTCGTTGCGGTTTGTGTACTTCGGGTTAAGAGCTGCGACCTGCATACAAACGTTCTTTGCCATCTCTTTTACAGCGTCGTTTACAACATCTGTCTGAACGTCAAGAAGAACACCGATTCTGCCGCCTGCATGAATATAGGAAGAAACGAAACCGTTCTCCTCTGTAACCTGTTTGAAACGACGGATGCTCATGTTCTCACCGATGATGGAGATTTCAGAAGAAAGAGCTTCCTTAACAGTAAGGCTCTCATCTGCTGTCCACTTCTCGTCCATAAATGCGTCCATATCTGTCGCTGTTGTTGTAAGAGCCTGAGCTGCTACCTGAGCAACGTATGCCTGGAACTTAGCGTTCTTAGCAACGAAGTCTGTCTCAGAGTTAACCTCAACGATAACAGCTTTCTTCTCATCTGCTGCCATAGCTGTGTCAACGATACCCTCAGCTGCGATACGTCCAGCTTTCTTCTCAGCGCCTGCAAGTCCTTTTTCTCTTAAGAACTCAACTGCTTTGTCCATGTCGCCGTCTGTAGCAGAAAGGGCTTTCTTACAGTCCATCATTCCAGCGCCTGTCATTTCTCTTAAATCTTTTACCATTTTAGCTGTAACTGCTGCCATGTTTCATTTCCTCCGAATCATATTAAAGAATCAAAATGTGTCTTTTCGGAAGAAGGTGCTGCCACTGACAGCACCTCCTTGGATTCCTTATAACAACTTAAGCCTCTGCGTTCTCCTCAGCTGCTTCTGCTTCCTCAGCCTCGCCCTGTTTAGCCTCGATGACAGCGTCTGCCATCTTGGAAACGATAAGCTTAACGGCTCTGATAGCGTCGTCGTTACCCGGAATTACATAGTCGAGTTCTTCCGGATCGCAGTTTGTATCAGCGATACCGATCAGAGTGATTCCAAGTGTGTGAGCTTCCTGTACACAGATTCTTTCCTTCTTCGGATCTACGATAAAGATAGCGTCCGGGATCTTCTTCATGTCCTTGATACCGCCAAGGTTCTTCTCAAGCTTCTCCCACTCTTTCTTTAACTCGATAACTTCCTTCTTCGGAAGTACGTCGAATGTTCCGTCCTCAGACATCTTCTCGATTGCTTTTAATCTAGCGATTCTGGACTGGATGGTCTTGAAGTTTGTAAGCATACCGCCAAGCCATCTCTCGTTTACGTAGTACATTCCGCAACGCTCTGCCTCAGTCTTGATAGCGTCCTGAGCCTGCTTCTTTGTACCTACGAAAAGGATTGTGCCGCCCTCAGCTGCGATATCAGCAACTGCCTTGTAAGCCTCATCAACTTTGCCTACAGATTTCTGAAGGTCGATGATGTGGATACGGGTTCGCTGTGGGTAGATGTACGGTGCCATTTTCGGGTTCCATCTTCTTGTCTGGTGACCGAAATGTACGCCGGCTTCCAGAAGCTGTTTCATTGAAATTACGCTCATGTTTTTTTCCTCCATTTGGTTGTTTTCTTCCGCCTGCATCTCACTTCCACGAACACCTGAGCTTCTCAGGCACCACTCGCAGAATCCGCAGACGTGCATAATATCAGCTTTTTCACTATATCATAAGTCATTTTTCACTGCAAGCACTTTTTTCTATTTTTTTTGATTTTTTTCCATTACATTTGATTTCATAAAAAACAAGGTCATTCGGGCATGCGGCGGCAGGGATTCTTCTATATATAATAGACCTTTTAATAGTCTTTTCTCTCCTTAAATCCCTCATGCACCAGATACAGCCTGATCTATCTGATGTCATACAACAATTCATATTAAAAAAAGAGGCGCGGCTTTTCACCCAGCCGCGCCTCTTTTCCACAGGTCTCCCTGTCTTATTTTGTATTTACTGCCTTTAAGGCTTTTAATTCATCGAATACCACATCGTTTAAGACCTTAATGTAGGTTCCCTTCATACCGGAAGAACGGGACTCGATAACCCCGGCACTCTCGAATTTGCGGAGTGCGTTTACGATCACGGAGCGGGTGATCCCGACTCTGTCGGCGATCTTGCTGGCTACAAGGATTCCCTCGTTTCCGTCAAGCTCCTCGAAGATATGGGTGATCGCCTCTAACTCGGAGAAGGATAAGGTGCTGATCGCAGATTTTACGATCTGGACTTTTCTTGTCTCCTCGGCGTTCTCCTCGTTTACGGAACGCATCATCTCCAGGCCGACAACGGTCGTGCCATACTCGCAGAGGATAATATCATCGATATCGTACTGCTCGTCGGATTTGTACATAAATAAGGTTCCGAGGCGCTCGCCTGCGATATCGATCGGAGCGATGATCGCCTGGTACTTCTTTACGTTCTCTTCAGCGAAGCCGAGAGTCGCAAGGTTTACATTCTCCTTGGTGGAAAGGACACTTAAGAGGCGTTCGTTAAACATTTTATCGACATAGCCGCCTACCTTGTCCTCAATCAACTCGTGGATTTCATCAACACCAGGACAGATGCTGACACCCAGGACTTTTCCTTTCTTGCTGATCACGAGAATGTTCGACAGCAAAATTTCGCTTAAAACTTTACAGATGTCGTTGAATACGACCTTGTGCGAATTGTTGTTGTGGAGCAGTTTGTTTATTTTTCTGGTCTTATCCAATAATTCAACACTCATTTCCGAAAACCTCCTTTACTTTCTGATATCGTACGAATAATATTAGATCGATTAAATTGTAACACGATATTTCCAGAATTTCAAGACTTTTTCGGATAATTAAGATAAATCGAAATAAATTGTCAAGTTCTTATCACGTTTTGGAAGTTTGAACAATTGAAATTGTACCATTTGTTTACGGCAAATATCCGGCAGAGCCTCTTCTGGGCGCTCTGCCGGATCTTGATCTCGTTATATTAATCTTCTTTTTCTTCCTTATTTTCCTTCATCGGCATCACAAATCCGCACTGCTCATTGGCGCAGACGAGTTTGTTTCCTTTTTCCACCATGTAGCTGCCGCACTCCGGGCACTTCTCAGTGGATGGTTTCTGCCAGGACATGAAATCACAGTCCGGGTTAGCTTCACAGCCGTAATACTTTCTTCCCTTTTTCGTCTTCTTAATGATAACTTCTTTTCCACACTTCGGGCACGGGATTCCAGTCTTCTCCAAATACGGCTTTGTGTTTCGGCATTCCGGGAATCCGGGACATGCGAGGAATTTTCCATGAGGACCATATTTGATGACCATCCTTCTTCCGCAGAGCTCGCAGATCTCATCGGACTCCTCATCTGCGATATGGACAGTCTCCAAGGTTCTCTGCGCCTCTTCCACCGCTTCCATAAGATCAGGGTAGAAGTTTCTTACGATGGTCTTCCACGGAGTCAGGCCCTCTCCGACACTGTCTAACAGGTACTCCAGGTTCGCGGTGAAGGCAATGTCCACGATGCTCGGAAAGCACTGCTTCATGATCCGGTTAACGACCTCGCCGATCTCGGTCACATAGATGTTCTTATTCTCTTTTACCACATAACGGCGGGCTAAGATCGTTGTGATCGTCGGCGCATAGGTACTCGGGCGGCCAATGCCCTGTTCCTCCATGGCTTTTACCAGGGATGCCTCTGTGTAATGGGCCGGCGGCTGGGTAAAGTGCTGGGCGCTCACGAGATCCGCAAGCTCAAGCTCCTCACCTTTTTCCAGCTTCGAGAGGATCTGGTTTTTCTCCTCTTTCTCATCCGCCTCGATATAGACGGACATGAAGCCGTCGAACTTCAGTCTGGATGCCGTCATCGTAAACTCGTTTCCGCCCGCTCCGATCTTTACGGATGTTGTCTCATAGACAGCCGCGGACATGCGGCTCGCCGTGAAGCGCTTCCAGATCAGCTGGTAGAGGCGGAACTGGTCTCGTGCCAGGGATTCTTTTACCTTTACAGGTGTTAAGGAAAGATTTGTCGGACGGATCGCCTCGTGGGCATCCTGGATCTTTCCGCTGTTCTTCTTTGTATTTTCACCCTGGGACAGGTAATTCTCGCCGTAGTTTTCAGCGATGAAATCACTTGCCATCTTCTCTGCTTCCTCAGCCACACGGGTGGAATCGGTACGCAGGTAGGTGATGAGACCGACGGTGCCATGGCCCTTTACATCAACGCCCTCGTAGAGCTGCTGGGCGAGGCGCATGGTCTTCTGGGTAGAAAAGTTCAACGCCTTGGACGCTTCCTGCTGCAGGGTACTCGTTGTAAACGGAAGCGGCGGTTTCTTCGTGCGCTCCCCGTTTCTGATATCTGTCACGATAAATTTCTGTCCCTTTAAGGACTCAAGTAAAGCGTCAAGCTCCGCCTTGCTCTTGATCTCCGTTTTTCCATCTTTGTCATTATGAAAATGGGCTGCTGCCGGTTTCTTTGAACCCGGAGCTTTTAACATCGCGTCGAGGCTCCAGTATTCCTCCGGGATAAACGCGGAGATCTCCTCTTCCCTGTCGCAGATCATGCGGAGGGCCGCAGACTGGACACGGCCAGCGCTAAGGCCTCTCTTAACCTTCTCCCAGAGGATCGGGCTGATCTTATAGCCAACAATACGGTCCAGGATACGCCTCGTCTGCTGAGCGTCCACCAGGTTCATATCGATATCGCGGGGCGCCTTTAAGGACGCCTTTACCGCATTTTTCGTGATCTCATTGAAGCTGATCCTGTATACTTTTTTATCTTTTACCTCGTCAAGCTTTAACGCTTTCATCAAATGCCAGGAAATCGCTTCTCCCTCACGGTCAGGGTCAGTTGCAAGATAAATGTTATCTGCTTTTTTTACTTCCTTCCGAAGCTTCGCAAGGATATCTCCCTTGCCCCGGATCGTAATATATTTCGGTTCATAATCATTTTCCACATCAATTCCGAGCTGGCTCTTCGGAAGATCTCTCACGTGTCCGTTGGACGCATCGACCTCATATGTGCTTCCCAGGAATTTTTTAATTGTTTTAACCTTTGCAGGAGACTCTACAATCACAAGACTGTTCGCCATATTCTTCACATCCTTCTGCAATCATTCCGCTTTTTTATAATATTGATTCCCGGTTCCAAAAACAAGTCCCGCAAGCTCCAGCTTTAAAAGGGCTTCCATACATTCTGTCACGGAGAGTCCGCAGAGTGCGGCGATCTCTTCCAGATATCTGGGGCGCGAATCAACCGAAGCATACACCAAATTTTCGTTCTTGGCAAGCCTATTTTGTGAAAATTTATGAATCGTTAATTTTCTTTCGTATTTCATCCCAAGGAATTCCAGCACATCCGAGGGGCTTAAAAGCATGTTCGCACCGCCCTGGATCAGGCGGTTGCAGCCACCGCTTAATGGGTCATTTGCCCGTCCCGGAAGGGCGAAAACTTCTTTTCCCTGCTCCAGGGCAAAGTCCGCCGTGATCAGGGATCCGCTCTTCTCCCTCGCTTCTATTATAATAACCGCATCAGCGAGGGCGCTGATGATCCGGTTGCGCATGGGGAAATTCATGGCGGCGGGGCGGGTTCCCGGGACGAACTCCGAGAGGATGCCGCCGTTTTCCTCCATGGCATGGAAAATTTTGTAATTTTCCCGTGGGTAGCAGACATTTACCCCGCAGCCCAAGACTGCGTAGGTGGGCTTTCCACGCTCGATGGCGCCTCTGTGGGCATAGCCGTCCACGCCGGCTGCCATGCCGCTGATGATGTTGACTCCGGCGTTGGCAAGTTCCCCGGCGTAGAAGCCTGCCGCTTCCTTCCCGTACTCCGTGCAGGCCCTCGCGCCCACGATGGCCACCGACGGGACCTCGTTTTCCGGGAGACTGCCTTTTACAAAGAGGGCTGCCGGGCGATCTTTATATGGAAGAAACCGGGTCGGATAGTCCGGGTCGCATTCCGCGATGACGCGGATGTTCTTCTGTGCCAGGCCGGCAAACTCCTTCCGCCATGCGGATTCGTGTTTTCTCGACTCCTGGAAGACCTCCGCACGCCGCTCCGTGAGGACTCCTGATTTCTGCAGTTCCTGGGGCTTTACCCTCCAGGCAGACAGGCAGGTCCCAAATGTGTCTTTCAGGCCTCTGATTGTTACGCCGCCGAAACCGGGAACGTGGCAGAGGCAGTAGAGAGCTTCGCGGTCGGTGAGTGTATTACTTGTCATATTTCATATTCTCCTTTTAATTTCCCCAGAATTTATCGCGGTTCTTCACATAAGACACTGCTTCACAGAGATCCGGGAGCCGGATTTTCTCTTCTCCTGCAAGATCTGCCGTTGTCCGTGCTACTTTCAGGATTCGGTCATGCATTCTGGCCGAAAGGGCGAGCTTTTTAAAAATTTCTTCCATAAACTTTTCTTCCTCACGTCCGAGCCCGCAGAATTTCCGTATATGACGTCCTGACATTTCACCGTTACAGCGGACATTTTCACCTGCGAAACGTTCTCTCTGGATCTTCCTTGCCTGTTCCACACGGGCACGGATTTCACGGGATGATTCGTTATTTCCACTGCTTTTGATATCTCCGTAAGTGATCGGTGATGCCTCCACGCAGATATCGATCCTGTCTAACATTGGTCCCGATACTTTCTGTAAATACCGGGTTATTTGTCCCTCGGTGCAGCGACAGCGGGAACGATCTGGGAAATGACCGCAGGGACAGGGGTTCATGGCTGCAACGAGCTGGAAATTCGCTGGATATGTCACGGAAGCTTCCACTCTTGAGACAGTCACCTCCCGTTCCTCCAAAGGCTGACGCAACGTCTCCAGGGCTGCTCTGGAGAATTCCGGGAACTCGTCAAGGAACAAAATACCGCCGGTTGCAAGAGAGATCTCCCCCGGCTTCGGTCTTCTCCCACCTCCGGTCAGTGCCTGAACCGACACTGTGTGATGGGGTGCCCGGAACGGACGTATCCGGATCAAAGGCTCTTTGGCTGTCAAAAGATGTCTCACACTATAGATTTTTGAGATCTCGATGCTCTCTGCGATATCAAGCCCCGGCATGATCGTCGGCATTCTTTTGGCCAGCATGGTCTTTCCAGCTCCCGCAGGACCAACGATCAAAAGATTCCGTTTTCCAGCTGCCGCCACCTCGGCTGCTCTTCTGAGCAGCGGCTGACCGGAAAGTTCTGAAAAATCCACCTCGTAACGGTTCATGGAATTCTGCAATTCGTCCATATTTATCGTTGACTCCGCCTGCATAGGAAGCTTTCCCGAAAGCACCTCCAGGAGATGTCTCAGATCCCGGATCCCATAAAGTTCCATTCCCCCTATAACGGATGCTTCATTCACATTCTCCACAGGTAAAAATACACGTTTAAAACCACTTTCCCGTGCCTGGTCTGTAAGTGCCATAACCCCAGGAATTCCCCGAACAGTCCCGTCCAGCCCCAGTTCTCCGAACAAGACAGCGTCTTTGAGATCTTTCGCCCGAAATCCACCGTAGGCGGATAAAATGGCAGCGGCGATCGCGAGGTCGAATCCGGTCCCTTCCTTTCTAAAATCTGCCGGGGACAGGTTGATCGTGATCTTTTTGGGCGGCAGGGAAAGTCCGAGATTTTTGATCGCCGTCCGCACCCTGTCTCCGCCTTCCCGTACCTCGGACGCAAGGTAACCTACGAGGATCAGCCCCGGAAGTCCATCGCTGACGTCCGCCTCCACGGTCACATTCTTTCCCTCCATGCCGCGAAGGTATATGCTGTTGATTTTACTGAACAAAAAGACTCCTTTCCAAACATGTTTAAGATGTTTTTGCTTTGCTGAATTTTTCAGAACTATTTTTGACAGGTGAATTTTTCACCATTGTTGATAATATAGATGTATTTAAGAATGTTTAAGAAAAATATTGGTAACTGTCCAGTAAGTCTGCGCACTTGCTGCGCTGACCGTAAGAAAACATAGGCTGGAAGGCAAAAATC
>OGUD01000753.1_pt1 | contig 22411 bp, 21 predicted proteins | sample 1573671 | NCBI WGS metagenome assembly OGUD01 (sample SAMEA2582065, study PRJEB24529) | metagenome | biome: Human gut stool | place: China | collected 2011 | reverse complement strand
CGAGAATCGGGTTTTCGGCGTTCTTGACGATCTTGATGTCCTGGATCTTGCCGGCGTCGAACGTCACGGCGACCGTGATGTCGCCGTGCTTGCCGACGCCCGTACCCTCGGCGGTCACCGGAGCGGCCATCGAGGCGGCCGCAAAGCCGACGGCGAAGACCATGGCGACGGCGGATTTGATCATGGTGGATTTCATTTGCTTTTTCTCCTCAAAAGCAGGAGCGCCGCAGGGCACCCGGGCGCCCGAAGGAAAAGCCCCTCGGTACGGGGCGTCGGACGGGAGGACGCTCCCATTCTCCATACGAATGTGTGTTGTCGTTCATCGGCGGCGCGGTCCCGCCGCCGGATTTCCATTCTAGGACCGTCACACAGGGACGGCACCTAAGGAATTTTACCTAGAGAATCACCTGTCCGATCCCGCCGCCATGGCTGCATCAGGTGCAGAAAAGTCCTCCGCCCGTGCGAAAAGTGGGGGGTTTCGGCGCCTCAAGCGGTTTCGGGCGCAGTAAAATGGCGGTGTCCAAACTCCTGACGCCCTCATATGCAGCAGACTCGCTCCACGCTTCCGGGCCTTCTTCTCGCGCTTGTCGCGGTTTCCGCCTGGGGCCTTTCCTACATTGCGACCGAATGGCTCTACACGCAGGGCCTCGGTCCCTTTGCGGTTCTGACGATCCGCACCTTCCTCGCCTACGCGGTGCTTCTGATTCTCTCCCACAAGCAGTTCCTTGCCGACGAGCTGATCGACGAGGCGAAGTTCGCGCTTCTCGGCGTCGCCTGCATTCCGTTCTACCACGGGCTTGAGAATCTGGCGCTGCAGGAGACGAACGCGGGCACCGTCGCGACCATCATGGCCTCCGCGCCGCTCTTCACGGCCTTCGTCGTGATTGCGCTCCACCACAGCTTCAGGCTGCACTGGATGACGAAGCTCGGGATCGTGACGGTGGCGACCGGCATGTGCCTCATCTGGTTCGACAACCACGTGATCCAGCAGCTTCCCGCAGCGGGCTTTTATCTGGCGCTCGGTGCCGCGCTCGCCTGGGCGTGCTACTCGGCGCTCCTCAAGAGCGTGCACAAGTACGGCGCGGTCTTCATGGCCCGCAAGACCTTCGGCTGGGGTCTCATTGCCGTCATGCCCTTCTACCTGATGGAGGACGCGGCTCCCGTCGAGGCGCTCACGGATCCGGTCTCGGCCGCCCTGCTCGTCTTCCTCGCCGTGGGTCCCACGACGCTGTGCACGCTGCTCTGGCAGCGCGCCGCCAGGGAGGCGGGCGCACAGCAGATCAGGAACCTCCTCTTCCTCATCCCCGTCATTGCGATGATCGCGGGCCTCGTCATCCTCGACGAGTCCGTCACCTTCATCGGCGTGATGGGCGCCGCGATGATCCTCTGCGGCGTCTGGTGCTCCGACCTCGGCATGAAGCGCGTCAACGCCGTGCTCGCGGGCGCAGACGCCGATGCGCTGAGCGCGAAATTCACGCTCTTCTGACCGCCTTTCCCACCGCATCCTTCAGGCGGCGCCGGAGCCACGTGCTCCCGCGCCGCCTTTTCATTGTCCGCACGAAAGCCCGCGAGGGCCGCCCCGCAGCCCTCTCGCCCGTCATACCCTCATCTGCACGATCGTCTCACGAAAACGCGCGAAGGATCGAAAATTCACATGGGCCGAGACCCGAATCACTTGCCTGAAACTCTCACTTAACCCAAAGGGGACCGTGAGAAAACAAACGCGCCCGGCCTCCGCCCGCCCCTCCCCGTTCGCACCTCCGAAACGACGATGTTCGGGAGGCGTGAGCTCGACTGCTGAGGCCCGCAAGGCCCAGGGCAAGCACCGGACACCTCTCGACGGGATCATGCTCAGGCGCCACTGCAGAGGTCCGGACAGGGCTTCCCTGGGGCCCCAGGGCGCAACTGTGAGCAACGGCTCCTGAGCCCATCGGGATGCCCCGGGACGGCATCGGCGAGCGCATCGACACCGCCTTCAGAAGCCCCTCAGAGGCGCTTTTTTCGCCGTCCGGCAAAACCGAACGACACTTCTCTTCCTCTCCTGCATCAACGGTCGTTTAATTCCCGTTCAGGTTTTTATTGGTCATCTACTGCAGACTCCCCGAAGGCGGTCCTCCCCGACCTCAGGAAGGGAGGCGTGCAGTGCCAGCGTATCAAGTCGTGCAAAAACGACAGCCGGGCTCGGTCGAAAAAAGTCCCCCGAAGCGGGCGTTTTTGAGGCAAAATACGCACCCTGTGCCGCCGCTGTACGCCGCTTCCGACGGCTGCCTCAAGGCATCGTTAAGACCCCGTTAGGGTCCTAAACGCCATGAAAAAGGCGTCCGGACCCTCAAAAAAGAGGAAAAAACCGTCTTCTCAAGAAGGACGCGGATCGTCCGTCACTTGCAAACGCCTCCAGCAGTAGGCGATCAGGACGGGACGCAAACAAACGGGATGAATTTCGCGCAAGCGTGCTGCGACAGGACTCAGCACCGTTCATCTTCGCGCGCCTTCCAAAGTTAAGCATTTTTGTTTAAAGAGGCGGTCTCGGAGGGTCTGTCGCCCCTTGGACGAAAGGAGGCATGAAGAAGCCTTCGAAAGTCCCTCCCGACGCTTCGCTTTTGAAGAGAGTGACGCAGACTCCCTGAAAGGGGAGAGCACAATCGTGAAGGCCGGCGCGTCGGACACGCGCCGGCGGGTTCGCGAATTTTCTCCGGATCGCGCTCAAAACCGCGCGAGTGAACCGTCGGTTTTTCGCCGGGGAGCCTGCAAAAACGAAGAATCCGCCTTTCAAAAAGCCTTCGAAATGACGCGCAGGTTCAGAATGACGCCCCCGAACCACCTCAAAAATCTTGCTTAATTCACAGCATTCGAGGGATGAAAGGCGTATAATTCACATTATTCGAGATGTTAGGACTTCGGACTGAACTTCGGATTCATGCGGAAAAGGGCCCGAAAACGGCGATTTTCCGCCTTTTCGAACGAAAAGCTCAAAAAAGACTTTAACTCTCTTTTCCTTCATGTAAAGTGGTTTAGTTCACAGGATTCTGCGTGTTATGAGACCCAGTTTTGCAGTTGAGGAGTCCGTCAGGACGCTTGGCGCCAACCTCAAGGCGGCGCGTCTTCGCCGCAGGCTCCCCCAATCCGTCGTGGCGGAGCGTGCGGGCATTTCGCTCAACACCCTCTCAAAACTTGAAAACGGCGACTGCGGGATCGCGATCGGCAACGTCGCCTCGGTCCTTCAGGCGCTCGGGCTAGGCACCCCCTTCTCCGACGTCGCCGCTGCGGGCGACGATGAGACGGGGCTCATGCTCGAGGCACGCCGCCTCCCCCGTCGGGCCCGCCAGCCGAAGAAGGAGATATGAGCAAAAATGAGAAGCCCTTCCCTGCGTCTTTATGAGATTCGTGCGCGCTGGCTCCCCGGCGACCCTCTCGTCGGACGCCTGGCCGTCCCTCTTTCAACAGGACCCCGTTCGGGAACTCTTCAAGATCCGGGCGCATCGCCGGCTCAGGCCGCCCGCGCCGCGGCGGTGATGCGCTTTCAGTACGACGGCGACTGGGTCGAGTCGGGCGTGCCGCTCGGCGCGGATCTCCCGCTCGAGCACGGCGTGCTGCGTCCGAGGCTCGGAAAGTCGGCGTTCGGTTTTCTGGAAGACCGCGCGATCAGCGCCCCGGTCTTCTCCATCTTCAATGACCCCGCCGCTCCGCTCTCGGGCCTTCCCGAAGGGGCGGGCAGGCTCGAGACGACCGCACTGCTTCTCCCCCACAGGACCGACTCGCTCGGGGCCCTTTCGGTGACGCCCGTCGATGTCGATCCCCTGCCCGAGCGTCCGCGCGTCAAGCGCCAGTCGGAGCTTCCCGAACTCATCTACGCCTACCACGCGATGGAGCGCGGCAAGGCCGGGAGCGATGAGGTCAGCCTGCTTCAGAACGGCCTCACGCTCCCCGGCCGCCGTCCCGTCTTCACGGTCGAGCGGCATCGCGAGGCGCAGACCGCAAGACTGAGGAGCATGCTCGATCCGATCGACCGCCCCCTCTGGATGCACATGGCGCTCGTCGCCGCCAAACGTTGCGGCATCCGCACGGTCGAGACGGACCTCGAGCACGAAATGGGCGAGAACATCCTCTTCACGCGCCGTGCGGACCGCAGGGGTGCGAATGCGGACGCCCCCGCCGACAAGCCCCTCCTGACCCTCACGGGCGCGACGCTTGCCGCCCGCCACGAGTCCCCGAGACCCGTTCCACCCGGCTATCTGGCGCTCGCCGACATCCTCAACGGCGGCGGCGCGGCCCCGAAGGAGGACCTCCCCCAGATGTGGCGGCGCATCGCCTTCCAGCTCCTCACGGGCGGCGCGGGCGACTCGCTCAACCGCTGGCAGTTCCACAGGGAGCCGCTCGGCTGGCGCCTCTCGCCCGCCCACACGCTCGAGTGGAATCCCTCGGCCCAGGGCCGGGGCCTCACGATGGACGGCCGCAGGCGTCTCTCCTGCGCGGACGACGCCATTCCCTACGCCCGCTACTTCGGGCTCACCGTGAGCGACGCCAAGGGCATCCTCATGGAGATGCGCCGCATCCTCTCGGGCTGGGAGGGACTCGCCGAGGAATTCGGAGCCGACCCGAGGGACATCGCCTACATGGCGCCGCTCTTCGAGGAAAACCTTTGAGTAGCCGCGGGCCTGATGCCGCTCCCGGCATCCCTCAGGCGCATTTGGAGCGCCGGAAATGACGAAGGGCAGGATGCTTCACGGCATTCTGCCCTTCTTTTGCGCTGCTGCGCTCTTTTGCTGCGGTCGCGCGTGCGGAGTTCGAACTCAGCCGCGGCCGTTGGTGTCCAGACGCATCGAGCCGCCGAAGTCGGTCACGGGGCTCGTGTCATCAGACTTGTTGCGGCGCTTGGGCTGTCGAAGGCATACTTCGACGTGCTTCTCCTTCTTCTTCGCGATGACGGGGTTCGTGTCGACCGTCTCGTAGACCAGAGTCCCTCCTTCTTCCCTCACGGAGGACTGGCGGCGGTACTTCAGGGCGACGGTGCCCGGCGTGCGGCCGCGGTGCGGCTTCTCGGACGCATCGGGGCGCTTCGGACGATCGACGCCCGACGAAAACTCCGCCTCCCAGACGTGCGGCGGATCTTCGGACTCGCGCTTGACGGCGGCCTGCGCAAGCTCCTCGGCCGTAAAGGAGACGCCGGGACCGCGGACCATGAGGCCAATGCCGAGCGCATCCAGGACGACCAGCATCTTGTCGAGCTGCACGGTGGGCTTGCCATTCTCGAGCTCGACAAGGAAGCGGCGGCCGACGCCGCAGCAGATCGCCGCATCCGTCTGAGACATGCCCAGACGCTGGCGCGCAAGACGAACCAGTGCGCCAATCTCGGTTGCATTGTGCACGCAGATGCGTCTGGTGCGCCGGACGTGTCGCACGGTGACGTCCGTCGCTCCTGCTTCGTGGTTGCCTTCTGTCATAGTCTCTTCCCTTTATTGCCGCCGTCACCGTCGTTCCGGGTCTTCGCGACAGTGACTTGCGAAATATTTTCACGATAGCGGAAACGGGGTTCCGGCACATCGGAATAGTCTAGGATTATGGCCCATGCTACGATATTTTGCAAACAAAAAACGCAGTGCATGATGCCTGACGTTATGCACTCCTGTCAGTCGCGCAGGCGTTTGAGCGCCTGCTCAAGGTCTGCAATCAAGTCGTCGGGTGATTCCAGGCCCACCGCAATGCGCACCATTCTTGAAAAAGTACTCTTGCGTACAGACCTTGTTCCGTAGCACGGGATGAGGAGCGACTCGTATCCTCCCCATGAGTATCCGCGCCCAAAGAGCTTCAGCGCATCGACGAAGGGCGCGAGCCTGCCGTCGTACTCGGGCCTGAAGACGACGGCGAAGAGACTCGTCGCACCCGTGTAGTCGCGCTTCCAGATCGCGTGCGAAGGGTCAGACTCAAGTGCGGGCCACCTGACGGTCTCGACCTCGGGGCGCTCGAGGAGCCAGTGCACGATCCGTTCGGCGGACTTTGCCGCATGAGCGACGCGCACGCCCATCGTATGAAGCCCTCTGTAGGCCAGGTAGACGTCGTCGGGCGAAGCCGCCTGACCGAGCCTCACGGCTGTACGGTAGACGGCGGGCCAGACGCGCTCGTTGCAGACGACGACGCCCATGAGCAGGTCGGAGTGGCCCGCGATGTACTTGGTGGCCGCGTGCACGACCATGTCGACGCCATGGTCGAGCGGCTTGAAGTAGAGCGGCGTCGCCCAGGTGTTGTCGATGACGCTCGTCACGCCGTGCCTGCGGCAGGCGGCGGCGATGCCGGGCACGTCCGACATTTCGAAAGAGTGCGAACCCGGATTCTCCATCATGAGGAGCGTCGTCTCGGGCCGCATCATGGCCTCGATCGCCTCGGGCGAGGCTGCGGGATCGAAGAACTCGACGTCAACGCCCATCGTGCGCAGGATCTGCTCGGCGAATTCGCGCGTGGGTCCGTAGATCGAGTCCGAAAAGAGCGCATGACAGCCCGCCCGCACGAACGCAAAAAGCGGCGTCGTCGTGGCGGCCAGGCCCGTCGAAAAGGCCCATGCGCCCGCGGCGTTCGGGCCCTCGAGCGTCTTCATCGCCGAATAAAACGCCTTGTGTGCAGGACCGCCGTAGCTCCCGTAGCAGGGCTTGCCGTCCCGGCAGGCCATCTCGTCATGGACGCGGTCCATCATGTCCTCGCAGGACTTGTGAAGCACCGTCGAGGCGCGCACCACGGGCGGATTGACGTACCCCCACTCCGGGTCCCAGTCGCGGCCCGCGTGCACGAGCTGCGTTGCGGCATCAAGATCCTTCATCGACACGGACTTTCCTCCTTCTTCGAATGCATGACAAAACGGCGGTCAAAGCCTGAACTCCGCCGCCGTCACCCGCCTTCGGGCGGGATGCGTTCTCATATTCTCGCACGCCTGAACCCGCGAGAACCCCGAGCCGCACTCAGGGCGTCCGCCGCGCTCAGTCCTCGTTTGGCACGACCGCCCATGCGCAGACCGGGAAGCCCGGGAACTTGTCGAACTTCGGGAGGCCCACGAAGATCACGCCGCCCGTCGAGGGCAGCTTGTCGAGGTTCGCCATGACCTCGACCTGATAGTGATCGGACTCGAGCACGTACTTCTCTCAGTCGAGGACCCCCTCGCCCGCACGTCGGCCGAACCGTCCGTGTCGAGAGTCTCGTGGCCCACCGCCGTGACGCCGCGCTCCTCGAAGTGCAGCACGAAGAGCGGGAGCATCAGCTCCTCGAGCTCGATGCGCTCGAGCGTGCGGCGGCCCTCGACGAAGTGTTCGGGCGCATCGACGTGAAAGCCCGACTCGGCCACCGTGTAGCGGGTCTCGATCCTCATGGCGCGAAACGGCCCGAAGCGCTGGATGCCGGGATGGACGAGATGGGTGGGGTCGACGATTCGGCCGGCCTTGAGGACGCCGAGGGCGTCGACGATCGCATTGCGGGTCATGGCAGGGTCTCCTGAAGGGGAAGCTGTTGTCGTGTGCATTTTCGCTGCCTTTTCCGACGGACTTTCAGACTAGCTTAGCCCAAAATCACCCGCCTGTCTCCAGGCCAACTACCTGCGACAAATCACCTGCACCGCCGCAAAAAGGCGACGCACACTCTGCATGCAAAATGTTTGCGCGAGCCCCCCTATTTTCCGCCGCCCCTGAAGAAGCGCCTGACGGCGCGTCCGATCCGCCAGAAGAAGTCGAGAATGCGCTGCAGGATGGTGCGGTGACGCCTGCGCCAGAGCCAGGGCGCCTCGGGACTGCGCTCCGCCCAGAGCCCGCGTCCCGCGCGCCTTGCGTGCTCCTCGGCCGCGAGATAACGCCCGCGGGCCTCTTTCGGGAGCGCCCACAGATACGTGCGGTAAGCCCAGGCCTCGCCTTCCTCGACCATGACGAGTCCCGCATCGACGCCGTCCGCGGTCACGGTGCTCACCCATCGGCCGTATCGGTCGGCCGCAACGCTCCTCACCTTCACGACTCTTCCCTGCAGCATGGCGCGAAGCCGCCTCTCCGACTCGCGGCCGCGCGCTTGTGCCGTCTCGGGCGCATCCATGCCCGCAATCCTGAGCTTCACACGGCCGATGCGGCCGCGGACGATGATCGAGTCCCCGTCGCAGACGTGTTCGACCTTCGCCTCGAAGACGAGTGGGAAGCGCCTGCGCCTCGAGAGATGATGGACAAGCCAGAGCAGAAGAAGCACGATGAAGCCGCCCATCACGAGGACGGCGGGTGCGAGCGCGCCCGTCACGGCCGCCCCCCGAAGAATCTTTCAGTTTGTTTTCCCGATGCGCGCATGGTTGTCTTTCGTTACAGGTTCAGCGTTTTCCTTTCGAAACGAGGGATGCGAAACAAGAAGCCTTCTCAATAGAATGTTTCCACGGCCTTCGCCCTGCCGCGAAGGCGCTCTCAAAAACCGCATTTTCATTTTTCCGCGTGCCGTATTATGGCCGCGCCGAGGAGAAAACACATGAAGAAGACGCTTGCGAAGAAGACGCTTGCCGCCCTTGCCGGCGCACTTGTCGCCCTGCCCGTCCTTGCCGCCGGCCCGCAGGGCTTTGCCGCGGCGCCTCAGGCCCAGGGTCCGAAGGGGTTCGACACCGAGCCCGCCACCACCGTCGCCGCCGTGCTCGAGTCCGGGAAGGACCACCAGATCGTCACGCTGCGCGGCAAATTCACCGAACACGTCCGCGGCGACAAGTACGTCTTCACCGACGACAAGGGCGCCTCCATCAGGGCCGAGCTCGATCATGACCGTGACTGGTCCATGATCACGAAGGACGCACCCGTCGAAATCCGCGCCGAGGTGGACAAGGACTGGACCGAAATCGAACTCGACGTCCTCTCCGCAAAGCCGCTCTGAGGCTTTCCGCCGCCATGAACGACAACGCCCGCGGGCCTTCCGGTCTGCGGGCGTTTTGTCATTCGCGACGAAATCCGGCGTGAAACTTCGTCAGATGAACTGCGAGACGACGATGCCGGCCACGAGAAGGGTCACGTTGTACGCGAGGAAGGTCGGCACGCAGGTGTCCCAGATGTGGTTGTGCTGGCCGTCGGCGTTGAGGCCGGACGTGGGGCCGAGCGTGGAGTCGGAGGCGGGGGAGCCCGCGTCGCCCAGGGCGCCCGCGATCGTCATCAGGAGGATCGTGGCGGGGACGGAGAAGCCCACGGCCGTGCAGAGCGGAACGTAGATGACGGCGAGGATGGGCACCGTGCCGAACGACGTGCCGATGCCCATCGTGACGAGCAGGCCGATGAGCGTGATGATCGTCGCGGCGACCCACTTGCTTTCGCCCATGAGGGGCACGACGCCCTCGATGAGCGAGTTGACAGCGCCCGTTTCCTTGAGGATCGCGGCATAACCGCCCGCAATCAGCATCACGAAGGCGATGAAGCCCATCATGGAAATGCCGCTCGCGATGTGGTCGTCAAGCTTCTTGAACTGGAAGGCGCCGCCCGCGAGCATGATGATGAGGCCGAGCAGCGCAGCGAGCGGCAGGCTCTCGAGCATGATCTGCACGGCGACGGCGGCGACGATCGCGCCGAGCGTGACCCAGTGCCTGAGACCGAAGCGGATCTCCTCGTCGGACTCCGTCACGCCCACGACGGGCTTGTCGAGATAGGTGCGGGGACGACGGGTGAAGTAGAAGACGGCGAGCACGAGACCGACGACCATCGAGAGGCCGGCGATCCAGGCCACCGACGCCACGTCCGCCACCGTCACGGCCATGCCGTTCTGCGTCATGGACTGCGCGACGATGCCCTGGAAGATGAGGCCGAAGCCAATGGGCAGCGACACGTACGGAGCCGTAAGGCCGAAGCCGAGAGCACAGGAGACCGCGCGGCGGTCAAGCTTCATCTTGTTCATGAGCTTGAGCAGCGGCGGAATCAGAAGCGGAATGAAGGCGATGTGCACGGGCACCACGTTCTGCGAAAGGCAGGCGATGAACGCCAGGCCGAAGCAGAAGACAAGCGGCCTGCCGCCCATCTTGGCACCGATCCAGCGCACGAGCATCTGCATGAGGCCCGTGTGCGCGATCGCCACGGCGAAAGTGCCCAGAAGGATGTAGGAGAGCGCGGTCGTCGCGTTGGCGCTGAAGCCGCCCGAGAGCAGCTCCATCGACTTCGTGAGGCCGAGCCCGCCCGTGAGACCCGCGACCAGAGAGGCCGCAATCAGGGCGAGAAGAACATTGACGCGCGCAAGGCAGAGCGCGCAGAGCACGACGACCGATATGACGATCGGATTGAGGATGAATTCCACGGCTGGACTTCCTTTTCTATTCTGTCTTCTGTCAGGATCCCGCTGCCGGCGGACGCCCTCGGGGGACGGTGGCGCCCTTTTGCGGGACATACGTGTTCGATTATGACACAGCCCGCAACGATTCCACACATCCCGAAGGATGTCTTTTCCTACCCCAAAAGACTGAGAATGCACCCAACACCCTCAGCAGGAGAGGCGCCACTCGACAGTCCGGTGCGCGGAACGACCACGGGCGCCCGTCGTGCAAGGCGCCCGCATCTGCCGAAGCCCCCGCGGCGGGGCCTGCGTCAGAACTCGCGCATGTAATCGATGATGTCCGGCGCAGCCATGGCGCCCGCCGCTGCCATGTCGGGATCGCGAAGCCTCCACCACCTGCCCGACTCCTCGTCGAGCATGAAGCGGTCGGTGTAGAGCTTCATGTTGCCAAGACAGTTGTTCCTGAACTCCTCGGCCATCACGATGGTCTCCTCGTCGGTCGTCCCCGTGTAGGCGAGCCTGACCTCCTCGTCGTCGACCTTCCCCAGCGGCACGCCGTTGTCGACCAGAACCTTCTTGATGGGCCACCAGTAGGGACCGTAGGAAAGATAGCGGCGCGGATCACTCTCGAGCCTCTCCCGAATGACGCGGACGGCATTGCCGACGAGATCGTCGTGTCCCTTGAACTTCATCAGGTTCGACTTATAGCTTTTGAGACGCTCCTCAATAAATGACGGTTGGAACTTGTAGGCGGTGTATTCCATGTCTTTGACTCCAGATTCGGGAGGAGAGCGCGGGCCCTGACATGGCGACCCCTGCGGATCCCCCTCCGTTTTCTTCAGTATCGGCCCCCATGCGTCAACTCCTGACGCAGTCGGAACGGCGCCCCGAAGACGCGCTTGTGCGTCACGAACTGACGCACTGTCTCCTAACATGGCGCACTGCATCATCAAGAGAATCATCGCCATGACCGTCATTCTTCCGCAGACCGTCCTTCCGAATGCCTCTGCCGCAACGCTTCTGCCTTCCGAAAGGCATCCCGTCGCCGCACGTCCCGTCCTGCCCGCCCCGCTCTCGCCCGAACTCTCGAAGCTTCTTGCCCGCCTTCCCGTACAGGACGACGCCGAAGCCCTTCGCAAGAGCCTTTTCCATGCAGGAACGCATTTCAATCCCGACCTTCTCACGTCGGAGGCGGAGCGCCGCGCGAGGCTCGAAGGCGTGCATGCGGCGCTCGACAGGGCCGAGTCCCTCGTCTTTCTCGACACCGAATCGACGGGCGGACGCAACGGGCGCCTCATCGAGGTTGGTCTCGTCGAGACGGACGTCGAGCAGAACATCACGGGTGGCCTGCACTTTCGGTGCAACCCGCACCGCCGCTCCCAGGCTCGCGCAAGGCGCGTGCACGGCATTCAGGACTGCGAGCTCGAGCACTGTCCCGAGTTTGCGGCCCGTGCGGACGAGCTGCTCGAAGCCGTGCGCGGCAAGACCGTCGTGATCCATGACCGCACGATGGACCTTCTCTGGCTCAACCGGGAGCTTCAGGCCACGCGTCCCGGCGCGCCGAGATTTGAGGACTGCTGCACCGTCATCGACTCGTTCGTGCTCGCCAGGGCGGTTCCGTCGGAGCGCCGCCGCAACGGGCTCGACGCTCTGCTCGAATGGTACGGACTCGGTGCTCGAGGGGGACACCACGACGCCTACGGCGACGCAGCCCTCCTCTCCCGCGTCTTCTTCGAACTGTGGTGGGACCTCGACGAATGGCTCTACGGAGAATGAGAACGGGAAGGAACTCAAGACGCAAAAAGGAAGGGCCCGCCTTCTCATCGGCTGATGAGAGGGCGGGCCCCTTTTTGTCATGGCAACCTTCGCCGCGGCATGACGGACGTCATGCCTGCGGCGTCAGTCGGACATCAGAAGGCGTGGCGAACGCCGATGGTGGCGCGCCAGTCCTCGTCGACTTCGGCGCCGGACGTGCGCTCAAGGTCGGCCCAGACGTAGGTCTGCTTCGTGATGTTGAAGTTCGCACCCACGGCGTACTCGACCCAGGTGTCCTTGCCGTCGACTTCGATCGGATCGGCGGCGGTGCCGGCGGCGTTCACGGCCGTGAACCTGCCGTCGCCCATGAACTCGTGCGCAACGCCGAAGCGGGCGTACACGCCGCCGCGGCCCTGCGAGCAGTTCAGGCCCGCGGTCGCGCCGATGCGGCCGACCATGGAGTCGTAGTCGTCGATGCCGAGCGTGTTGCTGTTGGCCTTGAACGTTTCGCCGTCAACGCGCGTATAGGTGAGCTCGGCGGACGGTTCGGCGTAGAACGTGTCCGTCAGGTCGAAGCGCCAGCCGAATTCGCCCGAAAGCGAGAGCATCAGCTGATCGTAGTTCGTCTTGTAGGTGCGGGTGGCGAGATCCGTGTCCACCGTGCCCACGCGGCCGATCACGTCGGCGAACTGGCCGGCTTCGCCGAACCACATGCCGTAGGCTGCAAGGCTGTAGGCGTCGGTGTCGGCGGAGATGCCGGACATGTCGGCGTCGCCCTGCGTGTAGCTGAAGGACAGGCCGAGACGGGAGCCGTAGGCGGCAAGCGCCGTGTCGGCACCGACCTGGACCTTGTTGAACTTGTTCTCGAACTCACCGCCGGAGAATCGGCCGCCGTCATAGCGGGCCCAGACGCCGGTGGCGCCTTCGGACGAGCGGATGTCGCCCAGACGCTTGCGAAGGTCGTTCGACTCGATGCGGGCAATCTGCATCGGCGTCCTCATCGCAAATTCGGCAATGCGGACATTGTTCAAGTTGACGCTCGTCTTGACGTCCTCGAGCTTGCCTTCTTCGTTGATCGTACCGGTCGTTTCGCCGAACACGTCGCCGGACTCGAGCTTGAGATCGGTGTTCTTGAGAACCTCGGCACCGGTCTTGTCGCCGACAGTGATCATGGAGGCGAGTTCATTGAGATCGCCCGCGACGTCGTCGTTCACGGAACCGCTGCCCGTGATGCTGTCGATCAGGGGCTTGGTTTCGGACACGGCATTGCCGTTCTTTTCAATATTGACGGACGCGTCGGAGGTGGCGAAGTAGAAGCTGTTGCCCGTACCGGTCAGCGTACCGAGGTTGAGCTGAGTACCCGTCTGGGGAGCGGCTTCGTCGAAGGTCTGGACCTTGGGACTGTTGGGGGCGTCGAAGAGCGAGATCCTGACTCCCGTAGCCTGCAGTTTGTCGAGCTCAACCTTGCCGTGGACGTTCAGCGTCGACTTCTCACCGAGGATCGATTCCTTGGCGGTGACGTTCACGAGCGTCATGTCGGTCAGGACCGTGGCCGCGGAACCGTCAGTATTTAACAGCGGTCTGTACATCCAACCCTGTTTGTTGCCCACCATGGACAGGGTGGCATCGGTGCCGTAGATGCCGCCCCCGACCTTGACGCCTTCGACCCTGACGGTGGCGTGTCCAACCGTGGAGCTGCTGTCGGCGGGATTGCCATAAGCATCGTCACGGACAAGACCACCCGCGAAAATGCTGTTCTTGACCACGAGGGCCTTGTCCTTGGCAACGATGCGGAGGTTCGCCTCCTTCACGAAGGAATGCGTCTTGTGACCGGACGCCAGACCGCCGGCGACAATGCCGTGGTTGAACGTGCCGCCTTCAATCGTCACGTTCGTCGTGCCGACCGTGGTCTTTGCACCCTTGTTGGCATTGCCGTAGTAGACGATGGCTGCACTGCCGCCCACAATGGCACTGTTGAAGGTGCCATCCTTGATCGTGACACGAGTGGCGCCGATCTTCGACTCGGCATAAGCGTTCGTGAGGTCCGGCCAACTCTCTTTCTCCTTGTAATCCCCTCTGTGCTTCATGAGGTCGCCGCCAAGTACGAAGAGCTCAGTGCAGTCGGTCGTGGGTTGGGCGGTGCCGAAAGAACCTCCGTTGATGGTCACGCTTGCGACGGCGTTCTCGTTGATGCGGGTGACCTCAAGATTGTCGCTGCCGCCCGTACCGCCGACCACGGCATAGACCTCACCGCCATTGATCACGACGTTCGTGTTTTCAACCGAATGAGTGATGGCCTTGTCCGTGACGCCGGAATAGTGGCCGCCGATCGCCATGTTCCACTTGCCGCTCTGAACGGTCACCGTGTTGTTGAGCGCAGCCTGCTGAGCGGTGTCGCTCCAGTCCTTCCAACCGCCGACCACACGGTTTTTACTGTCCTGAGAGTTGACGTCCCCCTCGGTGACGGTGACATCCTGACCCTGGCCTTCGACATACACGGTCGCTTGAACGCCTGCCGAGAACGCCAGAGCGCCCGCAACGGCGACGGCCACTGCGGCCTTCCTGCCCGTCTGATGGGACTTCGTCATCTCGTTGACAACCGTCATGGCGCCGCGCGCCCTGTTAAAGACAATCTTGAATGTAGAATTCATTTCGCCATTCCTCTTGTTATGTTTGACAACCGTGCCGTAGCACAATGTGCGGCGAAGTTTCCGCGATTTCATGTCTCCCGCACAGGCGGGGAAACCCTGCCCCCCCAGAAAACTTAAGCTGTTGAAATATAACGATATTTGCCGTCTTCTACTTCATTGCGCTTGTTGCTGATTTACCACACAAGACCGTTTTCTAAGCCTCACCATTCCTGAAGCCGAGAAAAAACTCCATGTTCAAAAGCACCGTCACCTCCATCCGGGCGATCCCGAATGAATAAAAAAAGCCGATCCCGAATGAGAATTCGGAATCGGCTTGCGGTCTTGCTCGACGGTCGGCTTAGTAGTCGAAGAGCACCGGCGTGCGGTTCTCCTTTGCGAACTTCATGGCACGCCAGAAGATCGAGAAGGCGAACTTGGCGAGTGACTCGGTGCTGTAGGTCTCCTTCTTGCCATCCTCGGCGCCCGTCTCGACGTCCTTGAGCGTCTTGGCAGGATAGCCCTCGGTTTCGGTCCACGAGAGGATCGTCTCCTCCTTGGCGAGCCAACAGATCTCGTTGATGTGCTCGAGTTCCTGCTCAAGCGCGCCGAGCGTGCCGATCATCACCTCATTGCCAGTGGGCATCGGACCGCGGAAGACCATCGTGGACTTCGTGATCGGAACCCAGACCATCACGCTGCGGAAAAGCGAGTAGACGTGCTCGTGGTCCTCGGCAAGGCGCTTGATGAGCGGATGTTCGGTGAAGTCCCAGCCCTTTTCGAGCGTTTCGGGAATCGTCTCCTCGTACGTGTGGGCGGCGGTTACGAGCAACATCGCACCGAAGGCATCCCAGTCGGGCTTGTCCGTGTAGTAGGCCTTGTCGTTGCTCTCCTCCCAGGTCTCGGGAAGCTGGTTTTCAGGCGTCACCGCCTGAAGCATCTCGTCGCGCCATGCACAGACGATCTCCTGCACCTCCTCCGGGGAGAGCTTCTCCTCGTCCTCGGCCTCCGTGCGCTTGAAGTCGACGCCGTTGGCTTCGGCCCAGGCCTCCACGACCGTCTTCCAGTTGCGGGTGTAATAACGGGTGAAGGTGCCCGCGTACAAGTCGAGTCCCATCTTCAGGTCTCCTAAATCTGATTTCGCCGGACGACCACTACATAAGGGGATCCTGCCGTCCGTTCTCCATGATGACGAAAGGATACAGACATTTGCGCGAATGCGCTTGAACGCCGACAGCGCCCGTCTCCTCGACGTCCTGCCCTTCTCAGGAGACTAGGATAAGGGTTTTCCACAAGAGGGGCATCCCGAAACTTGAGCAGGATCACCACCCTTCCAAGGGTTTTGGTCGTCCCTGCAGCTGATGCAGGTCAAGGCGACCCCAGAGAGGCGCTCTTCCCAACGCCTGTCTTTGGTATCCTTGCGGGTATTTGCCACTCATGTACGACACCAGGGTCGTCAACAAAGGATAAATCAATGAGCAACGCCACCTTCTCCAGGAAGCCGCTCGTCGCGGCCGTCCTGACCACGCTCGCCGTCTTCTCCGCAGGCGCCATGGCCGGCGAAACCGAAGAAGCCAAAACGAATGTCGAGCTGACCATCGGCACCGCCGAGAGCACCACCGACAAGACCGTCGCGGGCACGGTCCAGAACGAACAGACCTGGAACGAAGCTTGGGCCAAAAAGTTCGACGACAAATTCACGAACGCCTCCGGCACGGTCACGATCGGCGAAGGCACCGACGCGAGCCACAAGACGATCACGATCGGCAAGGGCACGGACGACAAGACTGCTGGCAAGCTCACCAACAACCTTTCCAGCCTGACGCTCAACGTTGGCCTTAACGTCGCTGAAGGCGGCACGTTCGTCAACAACGGCACGCTCGAAGCCAACAAGGCGATCACGGTCACCGGCTCCCTCGTCAACACGGGCACGCTCAAGATCAACAACAATCTGACGATCAACGGCCTCGACAAGACGACCGATCTTGAAGCCGCCCCCGCCTCCGTCGTCATGGGCGACATCACGCTCACGAACGCCACCCTGACGAACAAAGACAAGGGCTACAAGCTCAAGACCGAAGCCGACAAGAAGGAAGGCGAAGACGACAAGACGCGCGTCCGCGTGACCTACGGCAAGGTCACGCTCAATGAAGGCGGCAATTTCGTCAATAACGAAGGCGCTCTTGACAGCGGCTCCAGCCTCACCATCACCAAGGATGCCGGCACGGCACAGATCAACGGCACATCCACCTGGGGCACCATCAACGCCCAGAAGAACGATGCCGTCACCGTCGGCAACAAGGGTACCCTCTCCGCCGACTACCTCGAGTACGGCATGGCCGCCACAAACGCCACCATCGGCGACCTCGTTAAGGTGACCGAAGGCGGCAAGTTCACCGTCAACAAGGGCCTCATCGTGAGCTCCTTCGCTAACGGCGGCTCTTTCGACCTCTCCAAGACCGAAAACAAGTACCTCGCCTCCGGCGCCTCCCTCACCTTCGGCAAGGCTCAGGCCTTCCAGCAGGGTGACGACGGCAAGATCGCTACCAATGGCGACTACCACAAGGGCACGGTCACGCTCTCCGGCTACGAGGCCGAATGGAAAGCAGAAGCCACCACTCCCAAGACCGGCACCGAAGGCAATGTCGACACGGAAAATCAGGGTTCTTGGGATGTCACCAAGTTCGGCTCCGTCACGGTCTACAACAACGCCGAGCTCAAGATTGAAAACAACAAGGTTGCCGACTTCGGCGACCATGGCTATACGCCTTCCCTGTCGCTCGGCAGCCTCACGCTCAATTCGACGTCCCTCAAGGTGACGCCGTCCGTCAAGGTTGCAACGCTCACGGGCTTCGTCAGCACTGCGGTCGGGGCTGTCAACAACCTCCCTGACTCCGGTGCTGAAGACATCGACATCACCAAGCTCGGGCTCAAAGACTGGACGAAGGACAACTACGCCACGAAGCTTGAAGAGCTCCTCGGCAAGATGAACGAAAAGCAGCTTGAGGCGTTCAAGAAGTCCTACGACAATTCCATCAAGACTGAAACCGACAAGCTTGCAATCAAGGACATCACGCACACCAACGCCACCCAGACGATCAAGGGCAGCGACGTCGCCATCGGCTCGATCACGTTTGCCTCGACCTCCGTCGAGCCCACCACGTCTAAGGTCGTGACCAGCCGTGAAGGCGCAGGCGAAGGCGGCAACAAGCCTGAAGAAGACCGCGGCTCCGTCAAGCTCGATGCCATTACTCAGGCCATGGGCACCCAGACGCTGAACATCGAAGGCGAATCCCGCGTTGAAGTCGGCTCCCTCTCGCTCGGCAACGGCACGCTCAACATCAAGGGCTCCGACGTCATCATCCACAAGACCGACAAGATCAACGGCACGCTGACGGCTGAATCCGGTTACCTCGGTCTCAACGTCGCCACGTCCATGGCTGACAAGATCAAGGCCGACACGACGACCACCAAGACCACTCCGAACTTCGTCCTTGAAGTCGGCGCGCCCGTCGTGTTCGGTGAAGACGCCAAGGTGACCTTCGGCGGCCCTGCCACGAATACGACCGCCGGCACCGACGCCGATAAGGTCGGTGCCGAGCTCACGTTCGCCGGCGCCACGACACTCAAGTTCGACGCGGCCAACTTCAACCGCAACGCGCTCTTCACGGCCGAAGGAACCAAGGGCAAGATCGATGCCACCGGCACGATCAACCTCGAAGGCTCCAACCTCACCTGGGGTGCCTACAAGCTTTTCGAGAACTTTGACCAGTCCGGCATCGCTAAAGAAGAGCTCACCTTCACGGACGGCAAGCTCACCGCCGCCGACGCCTGGAAGGACCAGGTCGGCGACAATTTCACGATTGAGAAGAACTCCGAAGGAGAATGGATGATCGTTGCGGGCGGCAAGACCGTCGAAGGCTCCGGCCTCAACGTCTCCGCGAAGAACCTCGTCTCGAAGATCTTCGCCGGCGAACGCTCCACGGGTCCCGACACCCAGCTGATCAACCAGATCCTCTCCACGGGCGCCTCGCTCCAGGAGATCAGCAGCATGATCAACTCCGTGACGGGTCTGGGCGCCATCTCCGGCGTCAAGGCCATGACGGTTGACTTCCAGGGCTACACGGCCGACATGATCGAGCATCATGCCGCCACGATGCCCAAGGAAATGGGCGGCTGGTGGGTCCAGCCTCTGGGCGCCCGTCTCAAGACGGACGACCTCTCCATGGGCGGCTCCGCCTACGGCTACTCCCTTGACACCTACGGCATCATGGGCGGCTTCGACACCCATTTGAAGAACGGCTGGACGATCGGTGCCGCCGCCTCCTACCAGTCGGGTGATGCCGACGGCGAAGGCGACGTCCTCCCCGTCTCGACCGATGTCAAGAACGTCGGCCTGCACCTCTGGGGCTCCCGCATGTACGGTGAGACGAACGTCATCGGCACGCTCTCCTATGTGACGACCGACGGCGACGTGACGATGCAGCTCGGCAACCTCGAGCTCGCCTCCGAACTCAAGGCCAAGGCCCTCTCCGCCGGCATCCGTGCCGAACGCGAGTTCAAGACGGGTGCCTTCACGCTGACGCCGCACGCCGGCGCCCGCCTCTCGATCGTCGACATGGACGACTATGAAATCGCCGCCGGCACCACGAAGCTCTTCGACGTGTCCGAAGACAAGGCCACGATCTTCGAAGTGCCCGTGGGCGTGACGGTCCAGACCCCGTCCTTCATGTTCCAGACCTTCGAGGTCAAGCCCTATGTTGACGTCACGCTCCGCGGCCGCTTCGGCGACACGGAATCGTCCTACACGCTTGAAGGCTCCTCCACGACCGACACGATCGACTACGACGTTTCGGGCAGCTTCGTGGGCGACCTCAAGGTCGGCTACATGTCCACCTACAAGAACCTCAACCTCGGCATGAGCTACGGTCTCTCCGCCGGTGACGCCGGCCGTCAGAACCACGCCATCGAGGCCACGATGCGCGTCGACTTCTAATCGACCGCTCACGGTTCCGACCTGACGAAACGCCCGGTCCTCCTCACGGAGGGCCGGGCGTTCTTTCATTCGTACACTTCCTTCCTACCGCCCGTCACTGCCTTCGACGGGCTGTTTCGCGACTCCTGCCGCTCCTCGGATGAGAAGCCGCTTCATCGCCTCATGGAACACGGGGACCGCGATCGTGCCGTGGGTCTCGCGCGGATAGTCCTCCACGACAACCTTCGCATCGGGCCCGGCAAAGCCCTCGAGCGCCGCCCTGAAGCGGGCTTCGGAGGCGAGATTCCGGCTTGCCGTCGTGCCGCCCGTCTTCCTCAGGGCCGAGCCGAAGCCCGCGTAGACGAAGGCGCCGGAGCGCCCCGCCGCAGGATTCGCCTCCAGCATTCGGACGAGCACGCCGCCGTCCCACCAGAGCGACGGATCGGCCGCCACCCAGGCGTCAAAGAGCGCGGGGCGTGAAGCCATCATCGAGAGTGCAAAGAGACCTCCGAAGGAGTGTCCCATGAGAACGTGCGTCACGGCGCGGCCTTCGAGCCGCCTCTTCACTTCGGGCTTCACGGTCTTTTCCAGACATTCGACGAGCTCGGCCGCCCGCGGGCGGACCGCCCGTTTCGAGTCCGCTGCGCCCGAGGCTTGAGGCCGTGGGCGTGAGAAAGGCGGTGCGATCAGCAACGTCAACGGCAACTGTCGCGCACTCCGTTTGAGATCCCTTCGTACCCGAGAGCAGTCGGCAGACGCCGTCGACGGCGGGACCGAGCCTTGCGCCGTCGGTCACGTAGAAAACCGTGACGGGACGGTTCCCCGACTCGGTCACACTTCCCTTCAGGAAGCTCATCGTGCAGACGGGTTCGGCTGTCTGAGCAGCCCCGATCGAGCACGCAAGAGCGAAAAGAGTCGCGGCCGGAAGTTTTTTCCTCATCATCCCCTTCCCTTTTTCAGCGTAAAGACCACGGGCATGCGGATGCGCACGGTGCGGCCGGGGCTCCCCCAGAGGGAGGCTGCGCGCGCGACGGCGGCGCAGGCTTCGCGGTCGAGCATGTCGTGGCCGCTTCCTTCATGAACCGAGATGCCGCTCACGCAGCCGTCGGGTCCGATCACAAACTGCACGGTCACGGTGCCCTGCCTTCTCATGCGGCGGGCCTCGCGCGGACATTCAAGCGTGGAGAGAACGGCCTCTCGCACTTCACCGAGAAACGGATCCCCGTCCCTGCCCACGACGAGAAGCGCGGGTTCGGCAGGAGCGGCAGCGGGCGCCGCCGCAACAGCGGGGGCTGCAGGAACGGGCGCCGCGACTTCCGGCGCGTGAGGACTGCGGGGACGATCGGGACGTTTTGCCTCCGGCCGCTTTTCGGGCGGCCTGCGGGCCACGGTCACCTTCCTCACGGGCTTGACGACCTCAACGGGTTCGGGAATGGGGTCGGGCGCAGGCAGGGGCGGCTCAGGTTCCGGTTCCGGCTGAGGCTCGGGTTCAGGCTTGAGTTCAGACTCCGCGGCCTGCTCGGGTTCGGGTTCCGCCGCAGGCTCGGGCTCAGGTTCCGGCTCGGGCACCGCAGCGGGTTCGGCGGCGGTGGCGGGGGCCGCCGCGGCGCTCTCGAACTGTGCGACGGCGAGCATGATGCCCTCTGCGCCGACGGAGGAGGATGCGGGCGCGAGGGACGCTCCCCAGACGGCGAGCGTCAGGCACGGGATGTAGAGCGCGCAGGCCGCGGCGAACGCCGTGCGGGTTTCACTGCCTGCCTTAGCCGCGTTTTTCGGCGGCAATGACGAAGTTTTCATGATGAACGCCCTTGATCATGTCGAGAAGACGGATGAAGTGCTCGAAGCGCGTGGTGCGGTCGATGCGAAGAACAAGCCGCACGTCGCGGGAGATGCCGCGGAGCCGCTCGTCGATCTCCTCGTGCGTGGCCTCCTCGCCGTTCCAGTGCAGGGTTCCCTCGCCCGTCACCTGAATGAGGACCTCGTTCGAATTCTTGAGGGGAGCCTGCGCGCTTCTCGACTCGGGCAGCGCAATCGGAATCTCGCCCTTTGCGATGAAGGTCGAGACCGAAAGCACCATGGCAAGGAGCACGAGCATGATGTCGATGAAGGGAACGATGTTGAGGGGCTCCTTCTTCGGGATTTCGATCGTCATGAACTCTCCTCCATCAGGCCCTGCGCCTTGAGGCGACGTTCATCGCACGCTGCAGGCCGTTGTAGGAGATGAGCGTCGGAATCGCGACGGCCAGACCGAGCGCCGTGGCCTTGAGTGCGAGGGAGAGCCCCGTCATGATGCGGCCCGCGTCGATCGCGCCCGTGCTGCCCATGTCGTAGAACGTGAGCATGATGCCGATCACCGTGCCGAGCAGCCCGACGTAGGGGGCGTTCGAGTAGATGATGTAGAGCGTCGTGAAGTTCTTCGTGAGCGCAATGCCGCGCTCCTCCTAGGAGGCGTAGTCCGCCGGCCTGTAGCGCTTGAGGAAGAGCATGCGCTCGATCGTGAGCCAGAGTGCGACGAAGCCCATGAGGCCGAGAATGCCGAAGATCACGTAGTCGACGGCTTCCTTCATCCATTCCATATGGGGTTCCTGTTGTGGTGGTTGTGGTTTGGCTTCCGGAGCCCGCAGTGCGCGAATGCGGTCCCGCCCAATGGGACGGAACCGCACCGCCGTCGTCGGCATGGTCACCTCGAGCCACTTCAACATGCTCGGCCTCAAGTCCAAGGGCTCCCTCATCGGCAACGAGTTCGGCGTGAATCCTCCACGCCCAATTATTAATTGGACGGGGCTTCCCTGCCTTTTACCAGCAAGGACTGCCT
>OGUD01000741.1_pt1 | contig 22630 bp, 18 predicted proteins | sample 1573671 | NCBI WGS metagenome assembly OGUD01 (sample SAMEA2582065, study PRJEB24529) | metagenome | biome: Human gut stool | place: China | collected 2011 | reverse complement strand
TCCTCGGAAACGTATATATAGGCCGTGTCCAGAATGTTGTCAAAAACATCAATTCAGCTTTTATAGAAATTGCAAAAGATGTTGTATGTTATTATTCTCTTGACGATAACACACAGCATCATTTTTTGAATAGAAAAAATACCGACAAGGTGTGTCAAGGTGATCTTATGCTGGTTCAGGTTTCCAAGGAAGCCATTAAGACAAAGGCACCTTCCGTATCGTCACAGATAAGCATTACAGGAAACTATATTGTGATGTCACTTGACGGCAAGGGCGAGGTGGCTGTATCAGCCAAGATAAGAGATAACCTTTTCAGGAAATATATTCAGGAAAAACTCAAGCCATATATTGACGAATCCGAAGGGCGGATAAGCTTTGTTGTGAGGACTGCGGCATATAAGGTTGATGAGTCTGAGCTTTTAAAAGAAGCTGAGTATATGAGCGGGCTTGAAAACTCAATCCATGTCAAAGCAGTATCAAGGCCTGCTTTTACCTGTCTTTATAAAAAGGAAGAACAGTATGTTTCGGATATACGTGAGAGTAAGTTTACCGCAGCTGACAGCATAGTGACTGATGAACCGGAAGTGTTGGAAAATATAATATCGGGCATTCCGAAAGTGAAAGATATAACCACCTTGTATGATGATAAGCTTCTTTCATTATATAAATGCTATAATATCGAGAAAATATTACATGATGCATTAAATCAGCATGTATGGCTTAAATCAGGAGCGTATCTTATAATTGAGCCTACAGAAGCACTTACGGTTATAGATGTAAATACCGGAAAATTCGATGGCAATAAGAAAAATCGTGAGGATACATTTCTTAAGATAAATCTTGAAGCTGCTGCCGAAATATGCAGGCAGCTCCGTCTCAGAAATATATCCGGAATAGTAATCGTAGATTTCATAAATATGGAAAGTACCGCAAACAATTCAACATTAATCGAGTTTTTGAAAACAGAGCTGGCAAAGGATTCAATTCCGTCTTTTTTCATAGAAATGACCAAGTTAGGGCTGGTTGAAATAACTCGGAAGAAGATTAAAAAACCATTATATGAAGTATTCTCCTGAAATTTTCAAAAAAATTACGCATAATGGATTGTTTTTTAAATGTTTTTTATATATAATTAAATTTACATGAAAAAAATAAAACAAATAATGTGTAAAACACGGAAATTGAGGTACCCAAATGGATATCAGAATTGAGAATCTGACAAAGGCTTATGGAGATTTCAAAGCAGTCGACAATATGAATCTTCATATAGCAGACGGTGAACTTGTTGGTCTTTTAGGCCCTTCAGGATGTGGAAAGTCCACAACTTTATTTATGCTTGCAGGTCTTTCGGATCCCACTTCCGGAAATATCTTTTTCGGAGATAAGAATGTAACTAAGGTTGCACCTGAGGACAGAGAGATTGGTCTTGTGTTCCAGAACTATGCGCTATATCCGCATATGACAGTTGAAGAGAACATCATGTTCCCACTCATCAACCGCAAGGTGAAGAAGCCTGAAGCAAGAGAGCGTGCCAATGAGATGGCAAAACTTGTCCAGCTTGATGGCCTTATGAAGCGTAAGCCAAAGGCATTATCAGGCGGACAGCAGCAGCGAGTAGCTATCGCAAGAGCACTTGTTAAAAAACCTGAAGTATTACTTCTTGATGAGCCTCTTTCTAACCTTGATGCGAAGCTTCGTATTGAGACAAGAGAAGAAATCAGAAGAATACAGCAGGAAGTTAAGATTACAACTATCTTCGTAACACACGATCAGGAAGAAGCTATGAGTATTTCAGATCGTATAGCAGTTATGAAGAGCGGTATTGTCCAGCAGTATGAAGTTCCTCAGGCAATGTACCTTAATCCTGACAACCTCTTCGTTGCGCAGTTCCTTGGTATGCCACAGGTCAATACATTTTCTGTTGATGTAAAGGGTGGCAGCATCTACTGCAATGGAGCACTGTTACGTTCAGGATGCGAGCTTAAGGACGGCACATATACAGCAGGTATACGTCCTGAGTCTTTTGAGATTGCACAGGAAGGCATCACTGTCAAGGCTTCACATGTAAGAATGACAGGTCGTGATCTTCTTATCCATTTTTCAATCGGAAACACTGAGTTTAGAATCCTTGTTCACTCTGACCTTTCAATCAAAGAGGGCGATGAGTTCACTATCCGTGCCCGCAAGAATCAGATTATGATTTTTGACACTGATGAGAAGAGCTTAGGCAAATTTTAATTGAGGAGAGACTGACTATGGAAAAAAAGAGCATGAAGGGCTATCTTTACCTGATGCCCGCATTGATAATCATTCTTTTATTTACCGCTTATCCTCTTGTCAGAGCTTTTCTTATGAGCTTTTACGAAGATTATAATATGATAAGTGGCGAATATAGCAGAATTGGTTTCGGCAATTACAAAGACCTTTTTGGTGATAAAGTATTTATTAAAGCACTTAGGAACACAAGTATCTATGTTGTATTCGTTGTACCATGTTCCATAGCTTTATCACTTCTTATCGCAGTACTTTTAAACAGCAACATCAAGTGTCAGGGCTTATTCCAGACAATATTCTTCCTCCCATATGTAACCAGCGTTATCGCTATCGGTCTTGTATGGAGCTGGATTTTTAACAGTAATTACGGTCTGCTTAACTACATGTTAAGCTGGTTCGGCATTTCAAAGGTTCAATGGCTTAATGATCCTAAGTATGCACTTCCGTCACTTATTATTTTCAGTGTATGGAAGAGTATGGCATTTGATATTCTGATATTCCTTGCCGGGCTTCAGACAATTCCTAAGGATCTGTATAATGCAGCAAGAGTCGACTCTACGCCGAGATGGAGAGTGTTTTGGAAGATTACGGTTCCTGGAATTGCACCTATGATTTCATATGCTTTTATAATGGGCTTTATCAGTGCATTTAAGGTATATAACGAAGTATTCTCACTCTTTGGCGGTAAAGCAGGTCCTGCTAACAGTGCAGTTACTGTTGTATACTATATTTATGATAAGTTCTATAACAGCTATAATTATGGACTTGCATCTGCTGCTGCAGTTATATTATTCCTCATTATCCTTGTACTTACAATCATACAGAGAATAATGGGAAGAAGGAAGTAGGAGGCATGTATGAACAAGAAAAGAAAAGTATTTAATGTCATAACAACAATATTGAAGTATTTTATCCTTATATTAGGAGCATTGTTTACACTTATGCCTTTCCTGTGGATGATATTCTCCTCACTCAAGACACCTGCCGAGATTATCTCAATTCCACCTACAATCCTTCCATCGTCACCACATTGGTCTAATTATGCTGAAGCATGGAAGGCAGCTCCGTTTCCGAGATATTTCTTGAATACAATTATTGTGACAATATTCTCTACAATAGGTGTACTTGCAACTGCTGTCCTTTCTGCTTTTGCATTTTCAAGACTTAATTTTCCCGGAAAGAAGCTTATATTTTCACTTTTCCTTGCAACACTTATGATTCCCGGTGAGATGTTGATTATCACTAACTTCATCACAATCACCAAGTTAAAGTGGATTGACACATATCAGGCTATGATTGTTCCATATATGTCAAATGTATTCTATATCTACCTGTTGACACAGTTCTTCTCACAGGTGCCTGAATCGTTATATCTTGCGGCTAAGGTTGACAAGTGCAGTGATTTCAAGTATATGATGAAGATTATGGTTCCTATGAACAAGAGTGCTATAACTACTATAGCTATACTTAACATAATCGGCTGCTGGAACTCATTCCTCTGGCCTCTTCTTGTAACTAATAACACCAACATGAGAGTAATCTCTAATGGACTTGTTCGTTTCCAGACAGAAGCCGGTTCTAATTATGAGCTTATAATGGCGGCATCCACAATCATGGTTATGCCGATTATCATAGTATACTTGTTCTTAAGAAAGCACATTATAGAGGGTGTGACACAGAGCGGTCTTAAGAGCTGATACAAGTTATGAAAGCACAATTTGTAAACTTGAGAGACATAATTTTGTAAAAATATATGCTCATTAGATAATTTTTACACAAATTATATTGACAAGGGATTGCTTCAGGTAGTACCATAAGTACCTGTGAAAAGCAATAGATTGGACAGCTGATTTTTGTCCAAACACAAAAAGGAGAGAAAAAGAAATGAAACTCAAGAAGGGACTTGCTGTAGCACTTACAGCAACAATGGCATTTGGAGCACTTACCGGATGCAGCAATAATGGAGGTAACAACGAGACAACTGCCGGTACTGTATCACAGGCAGAGAGCACATCCGCTGCAGAGACAACAAGCAGTACAACAACTGACAATACAGGTATTGAATCATGTACAATCGAGTTCTGGCATGCAATGAACAACAAGCAGGAGGAAGAACTCAAGGCTCTCACAGATAAGTTCAATGCCGAGAATGAGTATGGTATCACTGTTAATCTCACAAATCAGGGAAAATATTCAGATTTAAGCTCGAAGCTTACAGCTAATGCTGCTGCTGATACGCTTCCTGACTTATCACAGGCTTACAACAACTGGCTTTCAGCTTATTCAGACAAGCTTGTTCATCTTGATGATTTTGTAGCAAATGATTTTGATAACTGGGATGATATCATAGCCGGTTACAGAGAAGAGAACAGCCAGTTCGGTTTTATCAGCGGTGTTCCATTTAACAAGAGCACATATGTTCTGTTCTATAATAAAACTATGTTCGATGAGCTCGGTTTAACAGCTCCTACAACATGGGATGAACTTCTTACAGTAGCTGAGACAATCAAGACTGCGAAGGGTATCGAGACTATCGGCTGGGATGACCTTGCAGGAATGTTCCAGGCTATGCTTGTACAGAACGGCTCAGGTTATATTGATGAGAATGGTGCATTATTTGACAATGAGAAGGGTCTTGAGACTGTTGAGTACATCATGAACCTTTACAACAATGGTTATGCACGTCTTGTTGGTGAGGATAAGTATTTTTCTAACGTAATCAGCAATCAGTTAATCGCTTCTTATGTTGGTTCATCAACAGGTGCTTCTTACATCACAGCAGAAGGCTGGGAGCTTGGCGTTGCACCACTTCCAATTAACACAGAGAAGGCAGCTAATGCAGCCGGTACTAATATTGTTATGTTCACACAGGATCAGAATAAGCAGAAGGCAGCTTGGGAGTACCTTAAGTTCATAACAAGTGCTGAAGCTACAACAGAGTGGGCTATGGAAACAGGTTATCTTCCTGTAAGAACATCTGCATATGAGTCTGATACATATCAGAAGTTCATGGAGACAGATCCTACATCTATAGCAGCTTATTCACAGTCAGCTTACTTCATCAGCCAGCCATCATTTGAAGGCAGCTATGATGTAATGAATATAATCAACGCAACTCTCGAGGAGCAGATTTATGCTAAGGCTGATGCTCAGACAGCTCTTGATGCTTTAGTATCAGCAGTTAACAATATTCTTAAGAAATAATAATAGCTGATTTTATTGCTTTTAAACAATATGGCTGTTATTGATAACAAATCTATTATTTGAATAAATTTACTGCAAATAAAGGGGCTGCCCATATCTAGGCAGCCCTTTATTTCTCTTAATGAATAAATTGTAAAGTTAAGAGCCTAATATGATGAAACATATTCTTCAATAAAGATATGTTTTATCAGCACAAATTGATGGAGGTGGAAAATGACAAAAATATCATTTTTTAACGGTTTAAAGGAAATAGGAGGTACATTCGTTGCCGTAGAAACGGAGAGCACCAAATGTATGTTTGACTTTGGCTTCGCTGTAGCCGGACGTATGGATACTAAAATTCGCAAAAGAAAGGATGATTTTGCAGTAGACTATATACGCCTTGGCATGCTCACACCTGCTGATGGAATCTATGACAAGCATACAGCAAAAAAAACCGGTCTTGTTCCTTACGGCGAACTTGGCAAAGAATGTTTTTTTGTGATTTCCCACATGCACATTGACCACATGGGAGGTCTTGGATGCCTTCATCCTGACATTCCCGTATACATGAGCACTGATTCACTTAAGCTGTACCGTCAGCTCGCCAAGAACGGCGACGTGGAGCATAGAGAGCATCCTAAATGTATCGGAGTTGACTACGGTGCTGAGTTCACTGTCGGCGACATCAAGGTAAAGTGCGTTCCTGTCGACCATGATGTTGTGGGTGCATGCGGCTTCTTAATCACAACACCTGACGGAAATATATGCTACACGGGCGATTACCGTTTCCACGGCTTCCACCCGGCATATTCCGAGGAGTTCGGAAAGACCTGCCACGGAGCAGATGTGGTCATCACCGAAGGCGTCACGGCAAGCTTCGATGACATCGATATGCTCTCCCTTGAGAAGCCTGCCGAGCCTGACAGAACAGAGGAGGGCTTACAGGAAGAGCTTCACGCTGCATCCCAAGAAGATAATGGTCTTATAGTTGTAAATCCGTACAACAGAAATGTTGAGCGCGTACACCGTATGATTAAGACCTTTAAGAACTGCGGAAGAACTCTTGTCCTTGACCCTGTACAGGCAGACTATGTGGCTGCATTCTATCCTGAGGATGAGATTGCCGTATACGAGCAGACCTACAACGAGGCTTGCAGCGACAGCTCCGTTGTAACTGAGAACAAGCCTAGAATCTGCCGCGAGGGTATCCCTGCCGGCTGGAAAACAGTAAGCCGTGAGGAACTTATAAAGAATCCTTCCAAGTATGCCCTCCAGCTTGACTATGCAGATATGTATGAGCTGACCGACCTTAAGGATGTGGTATCAAGATACATTCACATGGACGGTGCCCCTCTCGGAGCTTACGATCCGTCATTTGCCAAAATGAAGGAATTCCTCGAGGTGTGCGGCATAGCTTATGATTTCAAGGGACTTGGCGGACACGCTAAGCCATATTATTTAAGAACAATGCTTGACACGATAGAGCCTAAGACGCTCATACCTCTTCACAGCTTCCGCCCGGAGCAGGTCAACACCGCAAAGGCAGGAACGCGTATCCTTCCTGAGTACGGGGATGTATATGAGCTTAAGGACGGAGTAGTGGCGAAGCTATAAATTGTGTGAGCATATGATGCGGAACAATTCAATATAAGCTTTCAGACAGGTCTGTGGATATTTACAATATTCACGGACTTGTTTTTTGTGTAATAGGAAGCTTCGTTCCTATTACACAAAAACGCTCCGCGGGGATGCACACTGCGGCGTACAATGCAGATATCGCAAGCGGCCACCGCATGCGCGAGAATGTGCCAAGGCACATTCTTGGATATTATATTTGTATCGGAGAGTAAAGTATGTTAATATGTTAATGAAAAATTTGAAAAATTGAAATTCGTAATTAAATGTATTGTATAGAATAAGAAAGACATGAGGTTATTTCAGGTATGTTGACAATTTATTTAGGCAAAGACTATTTGTTTATGAATGGAAAAGTGAATAATGTTTCTGCATATTTTGACGAAGTTTACGAACCTTCCTGGTTTACTTCAGAATTTTCAAAGAAGATTGTAAATCAAATAGATAATGTAACATATTTTGGAAGTGGTGATGTGTTTATTTCAGAAAAGTATGGTGCTATGTCAGCTACTGAACTTTCATCGGGGTCAAAAGCATTATTAATTTTACTTAATGAAGACGATACATTAGTCAGTGGTGACAGAATGGGCGATAATTGTGTACCGTTCTTACTTGAATTAGCAAAAATGAAAGATATAAAAATAACATTATGTCATCTTATGAAATTTCCTGATGACTTTGAATTTTACTGTATTCCCTACAATAAAATTATAAATACCAAAGAAGATTACGTTAAAGCATGGCTGGAAGTTATGCCTCAAATTGATGTTGGTGTTAAAAATATGACAGCAAATGGGTGGCAGCAGGGGGAATAGCTTATGTTGAGGATACAGATATACACACGAAAAGACATATACGATTTAAAGCTATATTCAAAAGTAACTCTCATCGTTGGACTTAGTGGCGTCCAAAAGACACAAATGATTAAGCGGATTTTTGAAAATAACCCGGCAGTAAAAAAGGTAATATCCAATTTAGACTACACTCCGGTATTTTTAACAGAAAGTACCTGGCACAATGCAATGGAGTCTGTGGATAAAAAATGTGTTTATTTTGTAGATGATGAAGATTTTATTTTGGAGCCGGAGTTTATTGAGCTATATAATAAAAATAAAACAAGCTATTTTGTGTATGTTAACAGAATAGGTGCCGGTGTATCGTATGATATTCGAGATATTTATACTTTGAATAATGTCAATGGGCATCACTCTTTGCAACAGAAATACACATTAGATACCAGGCTGAATATTAGATGTAAGACTTTTACTGAAGATGAAGGTTCAGGCTTAACGTGGTTTAAGCAGTTGATGCCTGACTGTAAGTCTATGCATGGAGTACCGAATGTGAGTAAATTTATTTTGGATTTACCTATGGGGCTTGAAGTTAATATGGTGATAGATCTTTTTGGTATGGGTTACTATGCTTCAAGTATATTTGAATGTATAGCATTAAGAAACATAAACGTACATTTTGCTGAGCAATATGGTTCATTTGAGTATCTATTATTAAGAACTAATCTATTCAGATATGTTTTAAGTGAAGATGATATTCTTAGCAGTGGTTCTAAAGAAATAGCTTGTGAAAAGATACTTGATAGACTTACAAAAGGTAAATATTATAAGTATGATAAAACATCAAATTTAAATTTTTGTTACTATAAAGATTGCTGTGCCAAAAGCAGGAAAGATAAATGCGATAGAGGGCTTTCCGGGGATAAAATAAAAGCTATGCTGATTAATACTGAATTTGAATATCTTTTAAACCTTAGGTTGGAACATGATAATGAGCCACAGACAGCAGGCGAGACCAAAGAGGAACACATTGCTAAGTGTCAGGATAATTAAATAATCGAAGAGTAATTGTATGAGTTTAATTCTTTATTTACATGAAAAAGATAAATCGAAATTTAGTGGAGAAATACAAAAAAATGAAAAAAAGTGAAATTATTAAAAAGGTTGCACCATGTTCTTTAATGTGCCACACTTGTTCGGCATATAATGATGGTATAATTTGTGTGTCGTCTAAAACATTATTAAAATATTTAGAGGGCATAAAAGAATTTTATTCTGGTGGAGGCTAACCGCCTACCGTGCAGGGCAGCACCAAATACATTATAGTAAACATATGTTGCGAGTCGATGAAATTATGAATAAGTTAATTATGACTGAACTTAAAAAACTAAGAGGACCGGAAAAATATATTTATGAATCCATGGATAATTGACTTGTGTTGTTTGATTTTGTCTATATGCTTTGTAATAACGGCAATCATATCCATAATCCTGATAGTGATGCGGAAACATAATAAAAAAAGTGTGAAATCAGTGGCAGCATTATTTGTGACAAATATTATTCTGCTGATTACCTTAATATTATTTAAGGCTTCACATTCAACCTGTTACAAATATAATGACTGGCTGATTTTACAAAGCAACATTTATATGATTGAGCAAAAATATGGCGTTTTCGACATAGGCACCGTAAATGAAAGTGAAGCAGGAAGAGCTGCATATTATGTTTACACCGATAATAAATCCGACGACCGGCATTACTATTACATGGAATATGATGTATGGGGTGTTGTATATAAAGTGTATGAAGCATGTCAGCCTGACGGTTGATTCAAGAAAATTTTTGTTTTGCATTGAAAAAAATTTAATTTATAAGGAGATATTTATGCTGTTTTTGGTAGAAGCAAACGAAAAATATATTGATGAATTAGAGCAATTTAAAAATGAGGTACTGATTTACGACAAAGATAACGATAATCAATTTGCAGGCTGCATGGGCTTGGGAAATTGCAAGAATGCAAGAGAATGGATTGAAATATGCAATCTCAGAAAAAATGCAGAGACATGTAAACAGGCAGGAACAAATGTGCCGTCAACAACCTATTTTGCAATCAGAAAAGACGATGACAGGCTTGTGGGAGTTATTGATTTACGTCATCATATCAATCACCCCGTCCTTGGAACATGGGGAGGTCATTGCGGATACTCTGTAAGACCGTCTGAACGCGGAAATGGTTACGCAAAGGAAATGCTTCGGTTGAATATTCAAAATGCCAGAGAAATGGGCATAGAAAAGCTTCTTGTGACATGTGAGGAAACAAATATCGCAAGCGAAAAAACCATACTTGCCAATGGTGGAGTTTTTGAAAAAACCGTTGAAGCAGATGGAAGCATTATGAAAAGATATTGGATTGATACAGTGCCTAAAACAATGAACAATAAATAGAATGAATTATACGAGGCAGCAAAACAGGTATTGCAATGCATAAAACTTTGAAGAAACGCACATAATATAAAATGTATAAGTTGAAGAAGAGCATATTCTGTGATATAACATAGTAATGAGAATTGTAGGCGCACGCAGTGCGGAGCAATTCGATATCAACATCATATCTATATTGGTGGAGATAATTATGTATTTTAAAAGAAAAGCATACGCTAAATTAGTGGAATGGAAAAAGCTATATTCAGAAAAATATGCGGTATTGCCGGAAGGGCATACGTTAAAATAGGACTAAATCAAGAGAAACCTTATAAAACAAGGGTTTGAATGATTTAAGTCCTATTTTTTTTAAAGTCCGCAAGAGAATATTCTGCAATTTCAAATAATGAGTTAGACTGAATGCAAGTCAGGGATGATTTAATATGAATACTACAAGAGTTGTAATGGAACTGTATCTGGACGATTAAATAATGGGCAAAGCGCAGGATAGCACTCTGCCTTTTAAATGTTTGGATATCGAACAAAAGCGAACAAAAGAACAAGATATGTTAAAAAGAAAGTTCGATATATCGAAGTATTTATTCATAATTTTGTTGATAGAACAATTAATATATGGTAAAATAGACACTATGAGGAGTCGTATAGGTGGAATATACGATAAAAGCTATATAGATGGTGATTAAGAAAACGAAGAGGTAGTGCATATGTCAGTATCATATAACGGATTGTGGAAGCTATTAATTGACAAAAATATGAAGAAAGTGGACCTGATTAATGATCTGGGAATAAGCAGCAGTACAATTGCCAAGATGACAAAGGGTGAGAAGGTCTCTATGAATATTTTGGAGAAAATCTGTGATGAGTTAGACTGCGACTTTGGTGACATTATCCACTATGAAAAGAATAAGGATGGTGGAAACAATGAACTATAGTGCAGGCATGGTGTCTCAGGTATTTGCATTTGTAGAGACGAAACAGACAGCAGAACTTATGGCAGCAGGTATGTCGAAGGATGAAATAAAGGATAAGGTGATTGGTGAGAATCTTTATCAGCTTAGAAATGAGACCAGATTACGGAGAACATTCAATTATGTCTATAATCGTCTTTCGTCATTGCCTGATGGAGCAGTAGAGCTTTTGGTTAAAGTTGATAACGAGAATGCAAAGCTGCTGACACTGATTGCAATTATGAATACAGATAGACTCTTTTTTGAATTTGTATATGAGGTGTATCGTTGCAAGGTAATACTTGGAGAAAAGACGATAGAAGCTAGAGATATAAATGGATTCTTTGACGATAAGGCAGCTCAAAGTGAGGAAGTAGCAGGCTGGTCAGAAGCAGGAATTAAGAAACTCAAGAATTGTTATATGAAGAATCTTGCAGATGCGGGATTGATTGAATCAACAAAGACAAGGGTAATCAGACATGCTCTTGTTAATTATCGTATAGAGGAACTACTTCACAGTAATGGGATGGATGCATATATCAACGCAGTTAAAGGAGTCTGAGCATGGCAAAGTTAAGTTTGGATGATAGACTGAATCAGATAGAAGACAAAATATCAGATAAGTTGTTCAGAGAGAATAAAGGACTTGGAAATGAAGTCGGATATTATATATTCGATTATGATCCAAGAGAAGAGCTGTATGTGAGAAATCATATAGCATACCTTAAGGATAGAATAAACAACGGAAACAAAGATTTCAGAATAGTTGAGTTTGACCTGTTTCACCTGATGGTTGAGATATTGCAGAAGGAAGGCTATCTGGAAGCATTCTTTGATTTGGAAAAAGAGAATGGATTTTATGAGATGGCAGACAGCTTGGTAGAAACATTGGGGCTGGATGAAACAAATGAGCTGAATCTAATCATATCAAGAATATTGCAGGAAGATTTGACAGACAGTGTGGTATTCCTTACCGGAGTAGGCAAGTGCCATCCGATAATAGCAAGCCACAACATCTTAAATAACCTGCATCAGGTACTTGACAGTGTGCCGGTAGTGCTTTTTTATCCGGGAGAGTATAGCGGACAGGATTTGAAATTATTTGGAACGATGGATTCACATAACTATTACAGGGCATTCCGTCTGGTGTAGAGGAGGAAAATTCTCTGCTCCTGCAAGGGCAGTCGCATTTTCTAATAGGAAAACAATTTTTCATGAAAAATAGGAGAATTAACGATGCAGATTAAAAATATGTTTGAAAAGCAGATTGACCGTGACATCAAGGGCGTTATTAAAGTAGGTCAGTCGGATGAAGAAAATGTATATCAGGAATTAGATGAATATGTAGTGACCAAGGAACTTCTGAAGCATTTCAGGGATTTCTTCAACAATTATGAAAAGGGTGTAGATGGATATACAGATAAGATGGGTGTCTGGATTTCAGGATTCTTTGGAAGTGGTAAATCTCACTTCCTGAAAATACTGTCTTATTTATTAAAAAACAGCATAGTAGAAGGTAAAAGAGCCATTGAGTATTTTACAGGACGGCAGTCTGATGCAAGCATCAGACCGAAAATAGAAGATCCGATGCTTATTGCAGAGATGACAAAGGCTGGAACAATTGAGTCAGATGTAATGCTTTTCAATATTGATTCAAAGGGTTCTGCAAAGGTAGGCTCCGGTAAGGAGGCTATCGTCGAAGTGTTTATGAAGGTGTTCAATGAGATGCAGGGATATTGTGGTTCCATTCCTTATCTCGCAGAATTTGAGCGCCAGTTGGATAACGAGGGCCGGTTTGAAGAGTTCAAAGAGAAGTTCGAGGCGAATGCAGGAGCACCTTGGGAGAAAAAGAGACAGGCATTTGCAGTTATTCAGGATAAGGTAGTAAAGACATTAGTCGAGATGGATTTCATGAGTGAGGAAGCAGCCCGCAACTGGTGCAAGAATGCAAAGGGCAGCTATGACCTCAGCATCGAGAAGTTCGTATCACTTGTGCAGGAATACTGTGCGAAAAAAGGTCCGAATCATCATGTTATCTTCTTAGTGGATGAAATCGGTCAGTATATTGCAGATGATACACAGCTTATGCTCAATCTCCAGACAATCGTGGAAGACCTTGGAACAGCCTGCAAAGGTAAGGCATGGGTTATCGTAACGAGCCAGGAGGATATTGACTCTATCACAAAGACAAAGGGAAATGACTTCTCTAAGATTCAGGGACGTTTTGATACGAGACTTTCTCTTTCGGCATCCAATGTTGACGAAGTAATCCGTAAGCGTGTGCTTGCAAAGAATGATACGGCAACACAGACGCTCAGGCTTCTCTATGAGCAGAAAGAATCCATTATTAAGAATCTTATAACATTTACAGCGGATACAGCAGATAAGAAGCTGTATGCAGATAAGGCGGATTTTGCAGACTGCTATCCGTTCATACCATATCAGTTCAATCTTTTAGGACAGGTGCTTACTGCCGTCAGAACACATGGCGCAAGTGGAAAGCATCTGTCTGATCAGTCACGTTCTATGCTTGCACTGTTTCAGGAGTCAGCAATCAGAGTAATGAATAAAGAAGATGGTGTGTTGGTTCCATTCAGTTATTTCTATGATCCATTGCATAAGTTTATTGACCACCAGCACAGTCAGGTAATCTCAGATGCAGAGAATAACAATAAGCTGGATGAGTTCGATGTAGAGCTTTTGAAGGTTCTCTTTATGATTAAATATGTCAAGGAAATCAAGGCAAATGTGGATAACCTTACTACGCTTATGATTTCCAATATTGATGACGACAGAATTGAAGTACGTTCCAAGATAGAAGAATCTTTAAAGAAACTGATTAAAGAGACATTTGTGCAGAAGAATGGTGAAATATACATCTTCCTGACAAATGAGGAGCAGGAAATCAATAATGCCATCAATAATGAGTCAGTAGAGATGGGAGAAATCATCGGAGAGGCTTCTACAGTTATCTTTGAAGAAATCTATACAGAGAAGAAATACCGTTACAGCAGCCGTTACTTATTCCCATTCAACCAGAAGGTGGATGACCGATTCTTCAAGGGCAATCAGTCTAACGATATCGGAGTGACAGTTATCACACCTTATGGCGGAGATTATGCAGATTCTGCACTTCGTCTGCTTTCAGCACAGGAAAGCAGTGTGATTGTGAAGCTGCCAAATGACAGTACATTCCTTGATGAGATTACAGAATCCATCAAGATATATAAATTCCTTAATAAAAATGCTTCCGGAGCCAGAGGCAGCTTTGACAGTATCCGCAGGGCAAAAGAGGATGAGCGTATTGAGAAGAAGGATAGAATCCGAATCTTTATTGAGGATGCATTAAAGAATGCGGACATTTATGTAAATGGCGATAAGGCAACTATTTCAGCTAAGGAACCGGCAACAAGAATTAATGAAGCACTCGGTAAGCTCGTAGCAATGAAATACAATAAGCTTACCTATATGGAGACAGCGCCGGAGCTTTCAGATATCAGTGCCATCTTTAAACACAGCGATGGACAGATAAGCTTCCTTGGCACAAGTGATACTACACCGAATAAGCTTGCTTTAGAGGAAGTGGTACAGGTAATCGGATTAAACAATGCCAGACATATGAAGACTTCCCTCAAGTCATTACAGGATAAGTTTAGTGCAGCACCGTATGGATTTGATCCAAAGGATGTGCAGTGGCTTGTTGCAATGTTGTTTAAGCTGGGAAGAGTGTCACTTACTCTTAATAGTCAGAGTCTGTCATTGCTTTCTACGAATGCGGATGAATTAGTCAGATATATTACAAAGCGTGAACATGTAGAGAAACTCTTGATAGATATCAGAGAAAGAGCAACGGATGGACAGATTCGCTCTGCAAAAGAAGTTATGAAGGATTACTTCGGATTTACTGTGTCCAGTGATGATGATGACAAAATTATGAGCAGCTTCAAGAGCAGGGCAAAGGATAAAGTCGAAGTATACGATGACATCCTTGTAGAGTACAGAATCAATCCAAAATATCCTTGCAAGCGACTGATGGAAGAGGCTAGAAAGAGACTTGCTGAAATCCTTGATATCAATGAGCCTACAGAGTTCTTCAAGACAGTAGATAAGAAGAGAGATGACCTGCTTGATGATGCAGAAGATACTGCACCTGTATTTGATTTCTTTAAGGGAGACCAGAGAAAGATTTTTGAAGAGTCAGTGAAGAACCTTGCATATTTTGGCAACAGTAAGACTTATGTAAGTGACCAGGAGCTGTTAAAAGTAGTCGAAGAGATAGAGACTATTGTAAAGGACAGCAAGCCTTTCGGTAAGATTCAGAGATTACCGGAACTAAATAAGAAATTTGAGGAGCTTCATATGGGATTGCTTGAAAAGGAAGCAGCTATCATGGATCCATTAGTACATGACGACTTCCTTAAAGTGAAAGAAGTATTGGATACTAAGCCATTTGCAGAAGTACTCCGTCCTCGTATCAATAAGAGATTTGAAGAAATCTGGGAGAAACTCAGAACATCCAGTGATATCGCTGCAATCAAGAATATCAAGCTGGAAAGTGATACTTTAAAAATCAAGTGTCTGGATGAGATAGATGAATATGAGAGGGCACATCAGCCTGCACCGGAACCACCTGTTGCACCGGTAGTACCCGGTAAAGAGCCGATTGAACCTATTCCAGCACCGACTAAAGTAAAGATAAAGAGACGTAAGAATGTTTCCATCAGCAATGTAGCAGGAGCTAGAACATATTCGATAGAGACAGAGCAGGATATTGATAAGTTTCTTTCCGAGATGAAGCAAAGGCTATTACAAGAATTGGAAGAGAATACAATTATTACATTGAGCTGATAAGCTTGATTGGAGGATATAGCACATGAACAAAAATGCAATTAAAAAATTTGCAATAGATGCAAGAAATAAGCTGATAGCATCCGTTACGGATAAAGCTGGTATGCTTGGAATTACACCGGATAATTGCAGTGAAGCAATCACAAAAGGTGCAGATTTTGAGGTATACAAGACAGCGGCAGGAACAGAGGTAACACTTAACAAAAAACAGTGTGAGCAGAGAAGAAAACTGGTAGACCAGATTCATGCAAGAGGCTTTGAATCGGTAGTGGAAGAAGTGGCATATACCTGGTTTAACAGAATCTGTGCTATCCGTTTTATGGAAGTGAATGACTATATGTATCCTGTAAGAGTTCGTGCGCTTTCTTCTGAAAAAGAAGGAAAAAATGAGCCTGATGTGGTAACTATGGCGCCTGATATTGACTGGAATTTTACAGATAAAGAAAGAGAAGAAATCATTGATGCCAAGATGAATAACAGGCTTGATGATTTATTCAGAATGCTTTTTATCAAACAGTGCAACCTGTTACATGAAGTATTGCCAAGACTTTTTGAAGAGACAGAAGACTATACAGAAATGCTTCTGAACATCTCATTTACGAATGAAGATGATGTAATTCGTATGCTTGTAGATGGTATCGATGAAAAAGATTTTAACATCACAACTGTTGATGAGGATGGTAAGGCAGCAGGACAGGTAGAAATCATAGGCTGGTTATATCAGTATTACAATACAGAGCCTAAAAATAAAGCATTTGCCAAGAAAACCAAAATTACAAAAGAAGAAGTACCGGCAGTTACCCAGCTTTTTACTCCTGACTGGATTGTACGATATATTGTCGAAAACAGCCTTGGCAGAATGTGGGTAGAAGGACATCCGGATGATGAATTGAAAAGCAAATGGAAATACTATCTGGATGAGGCAGAGCAGGAAGAGTCCGTACAGCAGGAACTTGATAAGATAAAGGCAGAATATGCGACATTAAAACCGGAAGATATAAAGCTTATCGATCCATGTATGGGTTCCGGACATATTCTGGTGTATGCATTTGATGTATTTATGCAGATATATGAAAATGCAGGATGGTCACAGCGAGATGCTGCACAGAGTATTATCCAAAATAATATATACGGACTTGATATAGATGACAGGGCTGCACAGTTGAGTTATTTTGCAGTGTTGATGAAAGCAAGACAGTATGATAGAAGAATCCTGACAAGAGGCATAGAACCGAATGTATATGCTGTTCAGGAGAGCAATGACATCAATCGTGGTCAGCTTAAATTCTTTGGAGCAGGGTTGGCAGAGGAAGAAAAAAAGACAGTATTAATGCAGATGGAAGGACTTCTTAATGCATTGAATGATGCAAAAGAATATGGTTCTTTGCTTAATGTGGAAAGCTATGATTGGGAGCTGTTAGAGAAATTTGTGGAGAATACAGATACAGAAAGCCAAATTTCTTTTGATACATATGGATTGGATGAGACAGCAGAGCAGTTGAAACAATCGATTAGAATTGGCAAGGTGATGGCACAGAAGTATGAGATAGTTGCTACGAATCCTCCGTATGCTGGAACAAGTAATCTTAGTGCGAAAGTGAATAATTTTGTTAAGAAAAATTATCCAGATAGTAAGTCAGATTTGTTTGCAGTGTTTATTGAGCGTTGTGGAGAGATGCTTAAGAAGAATGGGTATCAGGCAATGATTACACAGCACGCATGGATGTTTTTATCAAGTTATGAAAAGTTGCGTGAAAAGTTACAACAATTAACTATTATAAACATGGCACACTTGGGAGCAAGAGCATTTGAGGAAATTGGGGGAGAGGTAGTTCAAACTACTAGTTTTGTGATATGCAAGATTGAATTAAAAATGTATAAGGGAATATTTTGTCGATTAGTTGATGAAAATACTCAAAACGGAAAGGAACAATTATTTCTTTCGGGAGTAAAAAATAATGTTGTGCAACAAAGTGAATTTAATAAAATCCCAGGGACACCAATTGCGTATTGGGCAACAAATACTATAATAGATGCATTTCAAAAAAAGAAACTTTCAGAATTAGGACAGATCGCTCAAGGTCTTATTACAGGTGATACTAGTAAATTCACAAGATTATGGTTTGAAGTTGAAAGAGCAAAATTTAAATTTGATGCAATTGATTCAGATAATGTTATAGAGAATGGTATAAAATGGGTTCCATATAACAAAGGTGGAACATATAGAAAATGGTATGGAAATAATGATTATGTAGTTAATTGGGAAAATGATGGATATGAAATAAAAAACTTTACAGATGAGAATGGTAAATTACGTTCTAGACCACAAGGAAGTGATTTCTATTTTAAAGATATTATAACGTGGACGAAAATATCGAGCTCAAAGATAAGTTTTAGGCACAAAGAGGCCGGGCATATTTCATCAGAAGCGGGGATGACTATTTATGTGCCAGTTGATATTAGACGGTATATACTTGGTTTTTGCAATTCTAAGGTAGCAGATTCTATATTACAAATGTTATCACCTACATTAAATTATGAATTAGGTGATATAGGTAAGCTACCAATTGTGATTGATATGAATCAAAAAGATACTATAAATAATATTGTAATTAATAACGAAAAGATTTCAAAGCAGGACTGGGATCAATTTGAAGTATCATGGTCATTTAACAGGAACCCTTTAGTCAGCATCATTTCGCATAATAGAGTCATTTTTGATGATACAACAGATATTGATTTAGCAGAATGTTACACTTACTGGGAGAATGAATGTAACGAGCGTTTTAATCAGCTCAAAGCAAATGAAGAAGAACTGAATCGTATTTTTATTGAAATTTATGGTTTACAGGATGAATTAACACCAGAGGTAGAGGATAAAGATGTCACAGTCCGAAAAGCAGATTTACAGCGTGATATTAAGAGCTTGATTTCTTATGCTGTCGGCTGTATGTTTGGACGATATTCATTGGATGAGGAAGGACTTGTTTTGGCAGGACAGCCATTTGAATCACATTTCTTTGAAGCGTCAGCACCAAGATGTGGAACTGGTTTTGCAGGGGCACCGGGGGCATCTGTTCCGATAGGTGAATTTTATTACAAGACAGATGATGGTGTGAAAAAATGTACTTATAATCCGGATAAAGATAATATCATTCCGATTTGTGATGAAGAATATTTTTCAGATGATATTGTTTCAAGATTCTGCGAATGGGTGAAGATTGTATATGGTGAGAAATCATTGGAGACAAACCTTGATTTTATTGCAAAAGCACTTGGTAACAAAGGAAACACAAGCAGAGAAGTAATCAGAAATTATTTCTTAAATGATTTCTTCAAGGATCATTGTAATACTTATTCTGTTACAGGTTCCGGTAAGCGTCCAATCTATTGGCTGTTTGATAGTGGTAAGCAGAACGGCTTTAAGGCACTTATTTACATGCACCGTTATGATGCTGACACAGTCGGCAGAGTTAGAACAGATTATCTCCATAAGGCACAGAAGTATGTAGAAACTGCTATGCAGAGTGCACAGTATACGATTGACAATGCAACATCAGCATCAGAAAAATCGAGAGCCACAAAGGCGGTAGCGAAGTACACAAAGCAGCTTGCAGAGATGAAGATATATGATGAAGCGATTGCTCATGTAGCCAATCAGAGAATCGAGATTGACTTGGATGACGGTGTAAAGGTGAATTATGCAAAGTTCCAAGACGTGGAAGTGGCACAAGAAGGTAAGAAAGCATTGAAAATAGATTTGCTAGCAAAAATATAATGTAAAAGGAGTACTGTTGTTATGAATTTACAAAACAAATTAATTAAATTATATAATGAGATTGATGGGTTAAAGAATAAAAGAAGTTCTAGTGATAGCGATTTTAAAGCATGGAGAACGGACGTACAATTATGTCTTTCTGGTCTTTATGGTGAAAAAAGTATTCAACTTAAAAATTTTAATAATCGACCATTTTCACCAAGGGTAATTGTGGGAAATACTGATTTTCATGAACCATATGTGCGAGATCTGGAGACTACAAAGAAAGAATTTGAAAGATATATTGACGATTTTGAAGATATAAGCACAAATGTTGATGTGAAAAATAATATTCCAGTGAATAATAAGGTGTTTATTGTTCATGGACATGACGGTGAGCTAAAAGAGAAGGTTGCAAGAAGATTAGAACAGCAAGGTATTGAAGCGATAATCTTAAGTGAACAAGCGAATCGAGGAAGAACTATTATTGAAAAAATAGAAGCATATTCAGATGTACATGTAGCAATTGCACTATTTACACAAGATGATATTGGAGTGGTTAAGGAAGAAAAAGGAAACGAAAAATATAGGGCTAGGCAGAACGTTGTTTTCGAGGCAGGCTATTTTATGGGATATTTAGGTAGAGCGAATGTAATTATGATTGCAGAAGAAAATCTTGAAATTCCAGGGGATTTATCAGGAATGGTATATACAACAAAAGATAACTGGGAATTCGAAATGTTAAAGGAACTTAAAGCAGCAGGAATGAAAATTGATATGAATAAACTAATTGGCTAAATAAGAATTATTTGCATGAATACAAGTTTATGGAGTTATTGTTTTAATGTAGATAGATAATCCGTATGATTAGGAAGGAGGCATGGAATATGTTGCAAATTATATCTGGTAAATTTTTTGAAGATGGTGAAATAGTACATAACGAATGTAATGGAATTTTATATTCTAATGTTGCCTTTCATTCCACGCATCCTATAAAATACGAAAATATAAAAATAAATACAGTGGATTGGCATCCTGGATATCCTTGTTATGTTATTTCGTATGATAACTGTATTGAACATACTCCTAAAACAAGTATACTTGTAAAAATTGGGGATAATGTTGTAATTGAACAGCTAAAATATATTTTATCATTTTCATTAAATGCAATATTTGATGAAAGTGCGTCGGTGATAGAGAATCTTTGCAGAAGAGGAAATGCTCATGACAATTATATATCCTCTTATGTGACAGAAACATTTGATAAAGAACGCAACTTTACTAGAGAAGATTGGGAATATAGCATTCAATTTTATAAAAAGATGATGCATTTGGCTCGTGACGAATATAAGATAGTCATGAGATGCCTAGCTGCATATCACGCTTCATTTAGTGTGTTTAGTAAGGACATATCATTATCATATAGCATTCTTGTTTATGCTTTAGAGACTTTGTCAGAAAACTTTGATGAGTATACCACTTCTTGGAGCGACTATGATCAGAACGCTAGAAAAAAATTGGATGCTTTATTAGATAAAGTTGAAGATAATGTTGCAGAAGAAATAAGAAATATTTTAGTTTCTAATGAACACTTGAAATTATCAAGGAGATTTACTCAATTTATTTTGAAGTATTTGGATGATGACTATTATAAAGCAATAGACAAACGTCAAGGTACAGAAGAAGAAGTTAAGCAGGCAGTCGTAAAAACTTATATATTTAGATCAAAATATGCACATGAATTAAAACCGATAATGAAGCAATTAATGCATGCTGGAATATCTGCCAATTCAGAAATATTTGAGTTTCAACATGAGGTGTTTTTTACATACTCAGGATTGTTAAGACTTGTCCGTACAGTTATAACGAATTTTGTTAATTCAAGGATTGATGTGGGAAAGGAAGACTATGCATGGTATGACGATTTGCCGGGCACGATGAGTGTAGAGCTACATCCTAATTTATGGTTAGGTAAAAGCAATGATTTTAATTTTAGAAATATAGATAGGAATCTCGAGGCACTATTATATTGCGTAGAAACTGAGCATGAAGTTCCTGAAATGAATGAACTTGTTGAAAATTATATGACCAATATTCTTAGAATTAAGGAGTCAGATCGATGTACAGCATATGTTCTGTCGTGGATATATGTAAATATTGTTCAGGGATTAGACAATAACTATGTGGACAAAATAAAAAAATTATTAGATAAGCATTCTGAAACAGTAAATAAATGCTGTATTGCAACAATTATAGGCAATAGTTATGGAATGAATACAGGATGTTTTGATTTAGAAGAAGTAGTAACGGTTATAAATAACTATAATAAGAGTAAATTTAAAAAGAATAGGTTGAAAATTCATAGTAGGATAGAAAGCAGAATTTATATTGCAATTGCTCGTAGCTATAAAGATGAAGACAATATTAGCTGTAAATATTGGTATAAAAAGGCATATAGAAATACTGTTAATGATAAAGAGTTGCAGAGTGAAATTTTGAAAGAAATTGAACTGATAAAAATATAGTTAGGAGGTTTGGCAATTGAAGGAAGAGATTCTAGAAGAATTAAATATTAAAGAAGACCATGAGCGAGAATGCAAGCTGGCAACAGGTGGACTCCCAGAGAGCATATGGGAGACTTACTCTTCTTTTGCAAATACAAATGGTGGCACGATTTTGCTTGGCATTAAGGAACACAGAGATTCTTTTACAGTTGAAGGACTGACAGACAAGCAGATTGTTAAATATCA
>OGUD01000727.1_pt1 | contig 23185 bp, 18 predicted proteins | sample 1573671 | NCBI WGS metagenome assembly OGUD01 (sample SAMEA2582065, study PRJEB24529) | metagenome | biome: Human gut stool | place: China | collected 2011 | reverse complement strand
TTATCGAAAAGGTGTTGCCTTATGCTGATGAAGTCCACGAACATACAAGCGTGTATCAGCTCAACGAATTAGATTTTATGTATCGCCAGCTTTCCAGCGATATGCAGGAAGAATATACAGCACTTCTTACCGTATATGAGAACTTAGAGGCTCTTTATATTTGCAGGAACGTAATTACCGTTTATCACGACTGTAAAAGTATGATTGATGTTGCAAGGCAAAAGCTGATGAACGACCCATTGCAGTAATCGGTGTTTTGATTTCATGAACCCACTGCTCAATATACTCTCGGTACTCCTGTCGCTCCCTTGCTACTGTTCCGATCTGTTCCAGCATAGATTTGGACGCCATTTTGAAAAGTTGAAAATAAACCTGTTCTTCCGCATCTTCCGGCTCCGGCAGCATCTCTGACAATAAGTATTTTTCTTCCAGCCCTTCTGCCATCCTTACTAATTTATTTAATTTCCTTTTTCGCTGATGATAAGTAAACGCCAATACACCAGCCAGTACAATCGTCCAGACGATGAGAATCACCGCAATACTGTCTACATTATTTCCTACAAAGAACAGAAACACCGATAATAATACCATACAGACGATATTGATAATCAAAAGGGGAATTTTGTCTTTCCAATACTGTTTTCCATTCATAAGGTGTACCCCTGCCGATGTTTTGTTTTAATAAAATCCTTAACACCAATCTTTGACAGTTTTTCTCGGATGCGCCCAATATTTACGCTCAGTGCATTATCATCTACATAGAGCTGATTGTCCCATAAATATTCAATCAGATCTGCTCTTGTGCAAATGGTTCCGGCATGTTCAAATAGATAGTACATAATCTTCAGCTCATTTTTGGTAAGCTCCGTTTGCTTTCCTTCCGCCTCGATTGTTCCAGTCTCTAAAGATAAAGAAACTCCTTGATAAGTCAAATGCCTGCTCTGGGAATCCGGATAAGCACGTTTCAGCAAGGAAGCAATTTTCGCAAGTAAAATAGCGGTATGATAAGGCTTTGTGATAAAAGCATCTCCCCCAAGCATAATACTGTTCAATTCATCCATATCCGTATTACAGCTGGTAACAAAGATAATCGGAGCCTGTGAAAAACTCCGGATGCTGGAACAAATGGTAAATCCGTTTTCCTGCGGCAATTTAATATCCAGTAAAATCAGATGGGGGTTTATTTTTCGTACCTGTTCCGTTACATCAGAAAAGTTCTCAATAACAGATGTTTGATATTTATTTCCCTCCAGTATGGTTTGCAGTTCTTTCCGAATCACCCTCAATAATTAAAATTTCTGTATTCATAACAATCCTCCCAGACCGCATTATAACATATTATAGCTAAAATTGGAGCAAGTTTCCCTGCTCCAATTCGTTTTATTCCGTCACTCTGATCTGCTCAACAAGAGATTGTTTTCTCAGACTCCCCGTTGTATAAGAAATCAAGATAAACTGCACCATCAGCAGGATTGCCAAATATAGCAAGATAACCAGCCAAGGGAATGAATAATCGAAATATGGATTCATTGTTTTCACTGCCTGTACGCATAGAAAACCAAGTCCGGCTCCCAAAAGCAAGGTCACAAGTGTAGCAAAAGCGGAATAAAGCATTCCCTCATAACACAGCATTTTCATCAGTTGCTTTTTACTTAAGCCAATCGCCTGTAACATTCCTATTTCCTGCCTTCGCGATAAAAAGTTCGTAATTGTCGTATTCACGAGGTTGATGAAAGAAAAACATACGACAATAATGGCTACAATCAGCAATGCTCCAAAGGGAAGCTGCTGATTCCTGCTGTAATAAGTGATACTTTCTTCTATGGTATCCATGACTAAATCACTATTTCCGTCTATCAGCTGATTTAAGGAAGCTTCAATCGTATCAGCTTTATCTGGTTCCGTTATTACCGATATCGTTCCAGAACAATCCATTTCGCATGCTTCATTCATAAGCTCTTCCGGCATAGCAAAACACATATTAAATGCCGGGTGACTGAAATTGCTGACAATTCCCATAATCGTATAGCTTTTGGTTATGGTCTGTCCAGCCTTCGTTAAAAAATCAACTTCGACCTCATCACCAAGTTGTGCGGACAGCGATAAATTTTCTGCTGTATCCTTTATCAAAATGATGCCATTTTTTGATACCAATCCATGATGATCAACAGTTCCTGCGATCAAGTTTTCTTCCAATACGGAAACATCTTCTTTGGCAAATCCATAAATCCAGTTGTCATCATAATCATTGACACGATATTCTGCGTCCGTATAATACCAGCGTTTGGTTCCTGTAACGCCATCTATAGACTCTATTGCATTTACAAAATCGGCATTTAGTAAATCCTTTTGCTGTAATCCAGCCAAAGACACATCGGCGGTATCCCAAGATTGATTTGCGTTAAGCTGAATGTTAAATTCACCAACAGGAAACTCCCTTCCTCTCGCCTCTGCAGCGCCATCATAAGAAATCAACATGGTGGAAATCAATACAACTAACACTCCGCCAAGGGAAAGGGAAAGTATTGTTAAAATGGATTTTGTCTTTTGTCTGGACAGATTTCTTTTCGCAAGTGAAGCAGGGGTTATATTACGATGCAGCACAGAGCTTTCTTTCATCTTTCCTTGATAATCGGAATATCGCAAGGCTTCCATGGGAGAGACCGCCGCCGCTTTTTTTACAGGTGTACGAATAGAAAGCATCACAATCATAAATGCAAAAAGCCCAACTCCAACTGTCACACTGAAAGTAGTCAGCCAGTACCAGCCATCGGGAACCAAAAGATAACCGATTACATTTCCAATCACCAAACCTATAGGAATCCCAATGACAGCCAGCAATTTTCCCTCGCGATAAACCATCTTTTTAATCTGTCGCTTTGTTGTTCCAATGGTGCGAAGCTGTCCGTAATTCCGAATACTGCTTGCCACTGAAATATAAAAAATCGAATAAATCACAATGCCGGAGCCAACGAAAGTGATAAAGCCAATCAGGAAATAAAACAGCATATCACTTCCACGATTTTCATCCTTTAAATTAAAATAGGTAGAACGAACGATCACATTGTCATCGGAAATTTCTAATTGCTGTGCCAGAGTGTTTGCATAGCTGGCAGCTTCTTCTTCACTCATATTTTTAGCGTTCTTTAGGCCGATATAGTAATCCATTCCTATATCATTTCCCGACTGCTGTTCTGCCAGTTCTTTTGATATAATGGCGGTATAGCGTCCAATATCTCCCGTTTTCACATCTAAGATTCCCGTTAATTTGAAATCGTGGGTAGTGCCATCCGAAAACGGAATGTTGATTGTCTGTCCTAATTCATCGGAATATCCCAAGCTGTCCAAAAAGGATTCCTGCACTACAATTTCATCTTCCGCAGTTGGTAAATCTCCTGAATAAGGCATACTTTGGGATTTTAGCATAGCTGCATTTGCGTAAGTAAAATGAACGGTTGAATGGTTTATTTCTTCAGAAAATGCATGAAAAAATTCTCCCACCCACGCAATCTCTTCCTGATTGTATAATTCCTGTCCCTGTTGTTCAGAAATTGCGTGATATACAATCTGCGCTGTCTTTTGATTCAGTTTTTGTGTTTCCTGCGGCACACCAAAGCCATAAAGGACAATGGCAGATAGTAAGGCACTGGCAAGGGCAATGGTCAAAACAATAAAGATATTTCTCTTTCGATTTGCCGATATATTCCTGCTTGAAATACGCTTTATTATGGTTCTTGTATCATTTTCAAAAGGTAGTGTCATAGAAATATCAACTCCTATCCAACTATTTTTCCATCTTCAATCCTCACAATGCGGTCAGCAAGCTGCGCAATAGCATTGTTGTGCGTAATCATTACCAGCGTCTGATCAAACTCCCTGCTGGTTCTCTGCAGCAATCCCAAAACATCTGCACTGGTTTTCGAGTCAAGATTGCCCGTAGGTTCATCGGCAAGCACAATCGCAGGCTTCGCAACCAAGGCTCTTGCAATCGCAACTCTCTGCTGTTGTCCTCCCGAGAGATTATTCGGCATACTTTTCAGCTTATCTTCCAATCCCAGCATAGTAACAACTTCATCCATAAATTTCTGATCTACGGTATCTCCATCTAACTCTACTGGAAGAACAATGTTTTCATAAACATTTAAAATCGGAACTAAATTATAATTTTGGAAGATAAAACCGATATTCCTCCTGCGAAAAATGGTGAGTTGCTCATCATTCATCTTAGCCAGTTCCTTCCCTGCTACGACCACACTTCCTGATGTTGGAGTATCCAATCCTCCCATCATATGAAGTAACGTGGATTTTCCGGAACCCGAAGTTCCTACCACTGCTACAAATTCTCCCTGCTCAACTGAAAAATTTACACCATCTAAAGCACAAGTAATGTTCGGTTCTATGCCATAATATTTTTTTAAATCCTTTGTCTGTAAAATTGTCATAATCACGACTTCCTTTCTTTGTTTGATGAGTATATAGTAAAAATCAAATGTTTCAGAAAATTAAATAATCCTAAACAGTTTCATCTTTCAGGACTTCAATAATAATATCCCTACGAATTTTCCGAGATGCTACCGTATAGATTCCTCTGATGATGGCAAATGTGAGTATGATATATACTATTAACCCCCAGAATGAAAAACATTAAGAAATTCTATAACGGTTATATCCTGCCTCCAAATATGATACCCTCTCTTTTTTTGCTCCATAACCTCTAGTTTCTGGATAGACTACATAAAAAGTAGCTGCAATTAATATGGCAGACATAATAGAAAGTACTGTTCTGTAATTTGCTTTTATATTTTGTTTGGCAAGTTTTTTGACAACTGCATTTGTATCATTCTCAAATGGTAAAGTCATATCCATTCACCCCTTTCGCCATACTTTTAATTCTTACGTCGTTTCCCTTAATTGTTCTACAATAGATTTTTGCTGCAAAATACGGATAATAATCGCAGAAATTATTAGGGGAAGAAAAATTGAAATTATAATATATACTCCCATGTAAATGAAAGGGAATTGCCATACCCATGTATCATCCCCCACACTATTTAAGTAACGGACAATGCCATAACCTACCGCCGTTCCTGCAATCAATGTAATACCGATATTCCAAAAAGCCAGTAAAACTCCCTCCCATTGTATTGTCCATTGTAGCTGTTTTTTCCCCATGCCAATCGAACGTAAAGTTGAAAACTCATGCTTTCTGGAAAGTGTTGTGGCAATCAATGTGTTAATCAAGTTAATAACGGCAAATAACATAATAAAGCCGCTCAAGCCCCAAATGACAAGACTTGTACGTTGGTACATTGCTTCACTATCATGATAGAGGTTATGCAGCGTTTCCATCGTAACAGCGGGGATCATTTCCACTAAGCTATTCATCTCCTCCCGGATTTCTGGTTCTAGAGAAAAATCGTTAATACTGACTAAAAGATGGCTATTGAAATTGAAGTTAGGAACGACCATTTTCTGCAATAGTTGATCGGGCAATAGGAAAAATCCTGTCTTCCCAAATAGTTTTCCGCCTATTGGATCTTTAAATATGTCATCGCTGATTTCACCGACTATAGTGTATTCTGTTTCCTGATATGATTGCCCATCGAACCAACGAAATTTAACGGTATCACCCACTTGGAACGTCCAGTCGAAAACATACTCTGCATACTCATTACGCAACACGAGTATTTCCTTGTTTTCGATCATAGCTTGATAATCTATCGTACCAGCAGAAAGATACTGTTTCAAAATTTTCTGCTGTTCAGAAGTAAATGGAACAAGTTTATCTTTTCTGGAAGCATGATTGTATTCAAATTTTGCCTCCAAAGTTTTATATTGCGTAACTTCTTTTACGCCCTCAATCTGTGTGATATTCTGAATAAGCTCATCATTTAATGGATTGTTGAGCTGAACCCCTGTTGCTCCATGAGGATCATTACGGACTGCATTTCTGGACAAGTCAATTTCAAATTCTCCGTATTCCAATAATCCCTGTCGTGCAAAACGCTCCATATCCAAAGAAGATAATAATGTCGTACCGCCCATAAACATAATCCCGGCTACACCTAAAGAAAGAACGGTTACCACCCACTTACGGCGATTGCGTGAACTTCCCATAACCGCCATTGAAAATGGAGTAATTCTTCTATGAAGTTTTTTAGAGTACAACTGTGCAGACTGATATCCCGTACTTTTGGCAGCTTCAATCGGGGATATACTTCCAGCGATTTTAGCTGGTTTGCTTAAAGCCATCCATACCATTGCATATATAAGGCCAAAAATCAGCACACTTACTAATGCAGTATTCAACCAACTCCACCCGTCAGGCTTAAATAGAAAGGCAACCGTTCCGCCAATGATAAGTCCTAAAATTGTTCCTAAAATGCAGAGAAATTTTCCCTGTGTCCGCAAAATCGTTTTAATTTGTTTTGGGGTGGCTCCCATTGTTCTCAACTGTCCAAATTCTCTGATCTGATTTTGAACATAGATATAAAAAATACTATAAATCACCAAATAGCTTACAAATAGAACCGTAATCGAAAAAATACTGATAATCATAATATCTTCCTGATTCGAATCAAGAGAAGCGGCAAATCCATCGTTGTAATCAGAATATTGTGCTGCAATACCATAATCAGTCCCGATTTTTTGAACTGTCTCCTTGAAATTCTCTGATGACATTTGAGCTGCATTTGTTAATTGGAGAGTAAGTGCCGTCACAGAAGTTTCAAATTGACTACCTGTGTGGGCGTATTCTTGTGAACAGTATAGGGAATATGTCCGTTCTGTTGCTCCATTGTCTGTAAGACCAACAACAGTAAAAGTTTCTGAACTCCCATCATAAAAAGGAATTGTAATTTTAGTTCCTAATTCAGCTGGTAATCCTAATCGTAATAAATAGGCTTTGTCTACAGCTACATCATATAAACCGATGGGGTATTGTCCTTCTACGATTTCTTCTACGGCAATATTACTGTCGTTCTGTTCAATGTAAACGGGAATTACTAAATAATTGTCAACCTGTGTGTTGCCAGCTTGAATATAAATTCTTGAATCAGTAATTCTGCTGTCTCGCCGTAATTCTTCAATTTGCTTATGATTGATATTGTAATAAACTGCATGGTTTGTTGTCTGCAACCCTCTTTTGTTTTCCGTTGCCATTCCAACCACTGAAAGAATAAATCCTGATAGTAATGCAACAGATAGCATTATGGTTAATATGGACAATATCGTTTTGTTCTTACTTTCTTTTATACTTTTTTTGCATATTTTCTGATTATTACGCTGGTATCATTTTCAAATGGTAAAGTCATATCCATTCACTCCTTTCGCCATTATCCTAACTCCCAAATGTTGCAGAAATGTCCTAAAATTCTTTTTTTCTAAAATATTTTAAAAAGGCAGCCTGATAAACAGACCGCCCGATTGTTATCGTTGGGGAAGAAATATAGAGAACGTTGAGCCTTTTCCCACTTCTGATTCAACTGTAATATAGCCACCCTGCATAGTGATAATCTCACGTGCCAGGTATAATCCTATTCCAATCCCGTCCACATCATGTACAGCTTCTTCCCGATAAAATCGTTTGAAAATAGTTGCCTGGACGTTTTCCGGAATACCTCTTCCCGTATCCGTTACGGCAATTTCCAGATACATCTCCCAGTTCTGTACCTTTACGTGAAGGTCACCGCCTTCCGGCGTATATTTTACTGCATTATCTAAAAGATTAAACAAAGCCTCTGAGGTCCAGCGGCTGTCATGTGAAACTGTTAAATTTTCAGGACAGTCCACAGATAAATGAAGGCGTTTTCTCTCCATAGGAGCAAGAATCCCATTGATCGCATCGACAAGTGTATCCGCAATAGCAGTTTCTTTCTTTTCCAGAGTGATCACACCCGTTTCTAATCGTGACGTTTTCACCATTCCCTGAATCAAAAAATCCAGTTTATCTAACTGACTGGCAGTAGCATGTAAAAATTCCTCACGTGTCTCTTCAGTAATCTTTCTGGTCAGCATCGTGTCGTTGAGCATTTTTAGATTTGCTATCGGTGTTTTGGTCTGATGCGAAATATCCGATACCAGGGACTGTAATTCTGCTTTTTCTTCTTCTACTTTATGCCGGGTTTCCTGCATCACATGATAGAGCCTTTCCAGGCGATGGCTGATGTGCGCTAACAGCGTTTCCGCTTCATAATTTATCTGCGGACGGGCAGTACTATCCATCATTTCATCTAATGTCCGGCATAGTCCATCTGTAAAGACCGATAGTTTCTTTTGAAAATAATGCAAAAAGACTGCTCCCCAGAAAAATAGAAGAATCATCACACTGAAACCGCCAAGTATCACCCTTATATCTTTTGTGAAAACATAAAGGAGGAACAACAAAAGAATCGAGGTCAGAGAAGCGCCTCCCACCATCAGCCGCAGAAAAGTTCTGGTTGATAAATTCTGTAATTTCATCGTGCTTCACCGCCTATCCATTGATACCCCATTCCGTAAGCAGTTTTAATATATTTTCGCTCATCTGTTTCAATCTTTTTGCGAATGCGGCTGATGATAGTAGTAAGCGTATGCTCATCTATAAAATCCCCATCAATATCCCACAATTTCTCAATCAGCTGCCGCTTCGTTAATATAATGTGCGGATTTTTTACAAACAAAAATAAGGTACGATATTCTTTGGGTGTAAACTCTATCGCCTTTCCTTCCAGAACCGCACTCTGTTCGGAAAAATCAATTTTCAAAACTTCATCCCCAAATACATCATGCTTTGGTGTCCGCAATTCCATATTTGCAAAAACAGCGGCTACCTTTTTGCAGAGAACCATCACTGAAAATGGTTTTGTAATATAATCTGTACATCCAGCTTCATAGCCTTTCAGCATATCACCTTCTTTATCATTTGCGGTGATAAACACAATATAAGTATGCTGCCCTCTTCCTCTGATCTCATCACATAAATGCAGACCGTTCCCATCCGGCAGATTAATATCCAACAGAGCAATATCAAATTCACTCTTTTTCAATCGTTCTACTGCATCCTGAAAACTGTATGCAGAGGTTACTTCATAACCATCTGCAGTAAGATTATAAGCCAGCGTTTTATTTAATACTTTGTCATCTTCTACAATTAAAATCTTCCTCAATCCAGATTCTTCCTTTCCCATCTTCTAAACTTATCGCTATTTTAAACCTCAAATGTTACAGAAATGTCCTAAATACCGTTTTTTCTGATGTTCATCCTTCCAAAACATAGATTGATTATATCCTATTTTCTTTCAGAAAAAAATGTTTTCCATAAAAAATGCTTTTGCCGAAATATTCCACACTTTTCAGCAAAAGCACTGTTCTCTTATTCCATTGCCCGCATTTGTTCAATCAGGGATTGTTTTTTCTGTCTGCGGATTGTCCAAATGGACAAAATAAGTTCTACTGTAACGATTACTGCTACATATACTCCCATCTGCAACCATGGAAATTCGTAAGGAAGGATTCGTCCAGCGTAAGCACTGATACTGAATTTTCTCCATACCAGAAGCGTAATTGGCAGTCCAATGGCAAGCATAAGCAAAATACTGCTAACCACATACCCCATTCCTTCCCATACCGTCATTTGCGCTAATTGTTTCGGAGCTAATCCGATCGAACGCAACACGCTATTTTCCTGTCTGCGCGAATATTGATTGGAAAGTGTGGTATTGATAAGGTTGATCACACCAAACAAAAAGATAAACCATGAAATCACCTGCATTACACCATATGCTACATCCATATACCCATAACTATCTACTTTATCCTCAAAGGTATCTAAGCCAATATCGGTATGCGAAACAACAAGATTCTTCAAATCCTTTTCCACTTTTTCGGATTTCTCCGGATCGCAGACAATGTCCCAGGAGTAATCAAAATTAGTTACATCTGGTATTAATTCCTGAAACAGTTCTTCCGACAAAAACATCATTGGTCCATCCACTCCGATTGGACCATGTCCACTGGCAAAATCAGTTTTTTGCCCATCAAAAAATCCTGATATGGTTACAGGAATTGTTTTCTCTCCCAATGAAAGTTCTATGGTTTCCCCCAATTTCTCTTTCCCATCAAAATCACGATAATCGTCTTTCAATAAAATACTATTGTCGCCCGGCATACTTCCTTCTACAACAGCTTGTGCCAGAAGTTCCTTATTTTCGTTAGTAATCATGTCGCAAGTACCGCGAGCAGTAATTCCACCAAAAGTAGCTCCATAACTTGCAGATTTCCTTGTAACCAGAATATCTTCTACTCCATCAATCCCCAGAACTTCCTGTTTCAATTCTTCATTCAATGGGTTTCCCTGTTTGAGAAGATCAATATGTTCCTGATCCGAATCTATATAAATCTTATAATCCCCATTTTTGAAATGCTGTCTTGCCATTTTTTCCGGCGATTGCAGAATCAGCAAAGAACTAACAGCCAAAAGCAGAATCCCGCCTAAACTTAAAGAAAACACAATACTGACTGTTTTCTTCCAATCCCTGCCAAAGTTCAACATTCCGAGAGAACAAGGGCTAATCTTTTTTCTCTTCTCCCGATTCTTTATCTTCTTTTGAAGAGAAGTAAAACGAACTGCTTCAACTGGTGAGATATTTGCGGCTAATTTCACAGGTTTTCGGATAGACAGACAAATCATAATCCAGCAGATCAATACTGTACATCCCATCACGATAAGATATCCTGAAAAAGAAAAACCTTTGGGAAATAACAAAAGTGTCACTCCTAAACCAAGTAAAATCCCGATAGACATACCTTTCCATCCCAAAGAGTGTCCCTCTTTTTTTACAATACGCATAATCTGCTTTTTGGTAGCACCAACAGTCCGGAGCTGACCATAGCTTTTTATTTTATCAATAATGGAAATACGGAAAATACTTTGAATTACAACACAGCCACCTACCAAAACAATACCGGCAAAAGCCATAAGCAGCAAAACGTTCTCCATGGAAATGTCTCCGTCAATATAACGGAAGTACGCATCATGAAATCCGACTCCGGGTATCTGCAACTCCTCTTTAATCTTCTGAACGTCAGCTTTGATAAGTTCTCCGTCTAACTGATCTACATGCTTCAGATGTACATAGGCAAAGTATCCGTCAGGTTCATACTTCGTACACTGCTTTAGCATTTCTTTGGAGATCAGAAAAGAGTACATATTTTGCTTCTCTTGCCCTGTTGTATCTAAGATGCCTGAAATAGTATATTCACCTGAAAAACTTTCCGTATCCAAGGTAACCGGATCACCGATATGACAGTCAGGGAAGAATTTTGAAAGCCATTCTTTACTTACCGCAATCTCATTTTTCTCTTCCGGTAAGTCTCCATCTGCCAAATTCATTTGGGAACGTGCCATATACAGGGTTTCCTTATCCGTATAAGCAAAGAATCCTTTAAATCCCTGTGCGGAAACTTCCTCCCCGTACCTATAGTATTCTCCCACACGTGCAAATTCCGGCACTTCTCTTAACTCTTCTATATGCGTTTCATCAACCTGTACATAAGTTGCTTCGTAAGTATCGATCACTTTCTTCTTTTCTGTTTGCATCAATGAAACTCCAGTCAAACCGGAAAGACTGATTAAAAAAGCAGATAAAACTACCGATACTATTACCATAACATTTCTTCGTTTTTCGCTTTTTAGATTTCTCTTCGCCAGATTCTTGACAATTCCGTTTGTATTATTTTCAAAAGGCCAAGTCATAGCCTGCCACCTCCTTAGTTAATAAGAGCATTGTAAAACTCAAATGTCTACGAAATATTATAGCACCTCAAAAATTCTATTGAAAATCAGGGTAAACTGTTACAATGCCCCGATATATACAGAAAACATATTTTTTTGATAAAGAAAATTTCACTCTATTGTGTTTATACGCTCGATCACAGAGTGTCTTTTGCAATATCGGACAGAGAAAAGGGAATAAGCTGCCAGTATTAAGAAAAGCGCTACAAAATATATGCTTATTTCTAAAATTGGAAAATGATAAGTCAATGTCCCGAATGTCCCAACCTGATTGAAAACTTTACAGAGTACAAAGCCTGCTAAAGTTCCAATCGTTAAAGTTAGAATAGCCGTACCGGCAACATAATAGAAACATTCTGTTTGCAGCATTTTGGAGAATTGCTTACTGCTCAATCCCACAGACTGTAAAATACCAAATTCCTGCTGTCTTGATATAATGTTTGTCATTAGCGTGTTGATAAGGCTGATTAGTCCAAAAACAGCAATGAAAAATACCAATCCGTATAACGGCATTTTTATGTTATTCATTTCCTCTTGCAGATAAGTAATAATATCGCTGATACTGAAAACTTCTATACCTCCACGATTTTCCGCCAACTGGAAAATCTTATTCTCAACTTCTGTAAGCTGATCTCTTTCCACATCTACAATGCAGGTTATGTTGAAGTTGGAAACATTTTCTTTCATCATAGGTAAGAGTTCCTGCGGAAAATAGAAAAATGCTGAATCCCCACCGAGATTAGGAGCTTTCCCGATCCCCATTACAGTAAATTCTTCATATTGTCCATCCTCTGTTTCCACTTTGACTATATCACCAATTTGAGGGGTGTAATTATAATAGTCGCTTAACAGCTTGGTTGAATTATCAACGATAACTCCTTTTCCATTGATAAGTTTCTGGCGGTCTGCGGTTCCCTCAATTAGTCCTTGTGAAAAGGCCTCGTACTGATTTTCGGAGATTCCAATTTGGGTAAAGAAATGGCTGTTACCATCCTTGAAAACAGTGGGAAATTCCATATTTGAAACACAGCCCTGTATAAATTCAATATTCTTTACGCCATCCATATCTGAAATCGTTTCTTCCAAAACTTCATCCAATGGATTTTTCGTTTGAAGTGTATTGAGCCCGGTGGGGCGATCTTCTGCATTTGTGTTGGCAGGATCAAGGGAAAGTACAATGTCGCCATTTGTAAATTGCTGTTTTGCCATGCTTTCTACATCAGTTGAATTAAGGTAGGTAGCGGCACACATCAGCAAAACTCCGGCAAATCCCAAAGACAATACGGTTAGTATAGCTTTTTTCTTGTTCCGGGCAAAGCTCATTCGGGCAAGCGAAGATGGCGTGATTTTTCGATGTTTGATCCGCGTTTTTTCTGTCGCCGGTGTATCAGTCGTATTGATTCGCAGTGCCTCAATAGGCGATACCATAGATGCTTTCTTTACAGGGGTATGGACAGCAATTTTCAAGGCAATTTCTGTAACAAGGGCAATCACAACGGTACATTCCAGTGTAGTCATCCAATGCCAGCCGTCCGGGACGAAACAATAGCCCAAAACACTTCCCAATACAACGCCGATAGGAATTGCAGCACAGGATAACAAAAAACTTTCTTTTCGCACGATACGCTTAATCTGAACTGATGTAGCCCCCAGCACACGTAATCTGCCATATTCATGTGTTTTCCCGATAACAGAAATGTAGAACAGGCTGTAAATAACCAAAGAACAGGCCAGTACAATTAAACTGCTTGCTCCGATAATCACTAATAGCTCCTGCGTGGATTTTTCTTCTGCCAATCCAAAGTAGGTAGAGCTATACATAACATACTGTTCAGGTACACCGCTTTGTTCCGCAATTTCGTTTATCAACAGCTTCAAAGTTTCGCTGTCCATATTTTCGGTATTTTTCAAGCGAACCAAAAGATCGTAACAGTTTGCTTTTCCATACCGGCTATATAAGTCATCCGATACAATGACTTGATAAATACGGGACGCATTACTGCTTTGAACAATGCCGCAAACATGATATGTCTGATTTTCTCCAAAAGGCATATCCAATGTAACAGTCTGATCCAGTTGAACCGGCAGCCCTAAATGTTCCAAATAGGACTGTTCCACAATGATTTCATTTTCTGCCTCCGGCATTTTCCCCAGTAAGTCGGTAACACCTTTTAGTTCAAGTGCATTTTGATCTCTGTAATATACATCCAAAGTATAGTCATTGATACGGCTTGTTCCCATTGCTGCTTCTTTTCCGACTGTTTCAATTTGGTTGTTATGTTTCAGTTTTTCAAAGACGGTACTAGTACTGTTAATAAAGCTGCTCTGATAGCGTCCTTGCAGATAAAGTCTATTTTCACGATCTGTTCCGAGATTATACAATGCTAATACCATCATTAAACTAACTGCAAAAGTAATCGTTATGATAATAAACGCATTACGTCTTTTATCTGCTTTCATACTTCGATCTGCAATTTTTTTTACAATGGCACTAGTGTTATTTTCAAAAGGCCATGTCATATAATCGCCTCCCTAACTTACAATCTTTCCGTCCTCAATACGGACAATTCGATCTGCAAGTCGGGCAATCTCATTGTTATGTGTAATCATTACAACCGTCTGGTGAAACTCATAACTGGTCCGTTTGATCAATCCCATAACATCTGCACTGGTTTTAGAGTCAAGGTTACCTGTAGGTTCATCGGCTAGCACAATTGCCGGTTTAGCAACTAGCGCTCTTGCTATCGCAACCCTCTGCTGCTGTCCTCCAGAAAGATTATTTGGCATATTCTTTAGTTTATCTTCCAGAGCCAACATATGAACTACCTCATCCATAAACCCTTGATCTACCGTATCTCCATCCAACTCTACCGGAAGGACAATATTTTCATAAACATTCAAGATTGGAACCAAATTATAATTTTGGAAAATGAAACCAATATTTCTTCTCCTGAAAATCGTCAGCTCTTCATCGTTTTTCTTTGCTAGTTCTTCTCCCCGTACAATGACTCTTCCGCTGGTAGGCGTGTCCAGACCTCCCATCATATGAAGCATCGTGGATTTTCCGGAACCTGAAGTTCCTACTACCGCTACAAATTCTCCTTCTTCCACAGAAAAATTTACACCATCCAGTGCCTTTGTAATATTCGGTTCCGTACCATAATATTTTTTTAAATCGATTGTCTGTAAAATGCTCATATTTTATAAACTCCTTTCTGCCTTTCTTTATGATAGCTCTATTATAAAATACAAATGTCTCAGAAATGTCCGAGAAAAGGAACAAAATTCAAGGAATTTTAACCTGAATTGTTACAAATCTCGGACATTTCAAAAAAATTACAAACGATACCAAATATGATATTCTGCTATTCTTGATGTTATCTATGACTATAATTCTGTTCAAAATATCAAAGCAAACTGCCTTTTAATCCTTTTTTGAAAACCAAGACAGCTTTTTCAGTTCCCAGAAATGACATGGTTACAAGTTTGTAGCTTTGTTTTTCCATTTCCAAGAGTTTTGTATTTATTTTTTCAGTTACATTTTCAGTAGTAATGTCTTCTATTAATACGGTTTGATACATCATTCAAATCCCTCCATTATTTAATATTCGTTTTTCCATAAAACTTTTTATATAAGATTTCTGGTACCAGAATACTGCCTGTAAGTAAAATCATCAGTAGAGCAACCATTTCTTTGATTGGATAAGAAAAAACAAAATAAGAAATCTTTGTTTTCATATACCATCCAATCCCACAGAGCAATATTGTACCAACGGTTAATAGCAGAACACTCAGCGCCATCCAGGTAACAATGCCTTCTGACAAAAACATACGATATAACTGCTTTTTCGTCATTCCCACATTTTCCAGAAGAATACATTCTTTTTTTCTGATTAGAATTTCTGTGACTCTTACGTTCAAAAAGTTCATGATTCCAATAAAGATCAGACAGCCACTGATCACCAGTAAGAATAATCGGCTTGTCTGAATGTAATTCTGTTCTCTCCTTAACAAATCCGATTTACATGTTATCTGAAACAGATTTAGATTTTCAGGATACCCGCCCTCTGACTGAAATTTCATGTTTTGTTTTCGGATCATTTCTTTGAAACGAGCTTTGAGAGCATTTTCCTGTTCACTATCTACATGAAATTGAAGAGAGAAGGTTTGGGGTGTCAAATTTTGGGAAAGTGCTTGATAAGTTTCTTCTGTAACAAGCAGGATATTCGTACTTTTCCCATTCCAACATAAATCTAGATCCGGGAACTCTTCATCCATGATATCTACATATCCGCAGTTTACTAATTTTTCTGGAACCAGATTTGTCATCTCTGTTCCGACTGGAACAAGATCATAAACCTCTATTTCCGTTCCTACCTGCTTTACAGCTTGTACTGCATTTGACTCTGCTATTTGATGTTCATGAAGCAGCAATGCTCCGTTTCCATGCTCAAAGGTCTCCCAATCCACCGTTAACTGCTGCTTTTTAACAAATGACTGTAGTTTTTCTTTATCTTTGGAATTCATTTTTTGTATCACTGTACTGTGTTCTTCTGCACCTTGTAACAATCGGATGCTCTTACTTCCATTTTTACCTATTATGGGATAGAATCCCTGTATCTGCACTTCGTTTTGCAGAGACTCTCCCACACATTCTCTTATTTCTTGCAACAATTCTTTTGGAAAGAAAACCATATTTTTTGTATCTGGAGAAGTTTCCATCAATGTACTGCATGCTTCTTGAGTAATGGAAATCTTAAAATCCGGTTCTTTCAAAAAACGGTTTTCTATATCTACACCCCGCACCATAACAGATGCACCAAGGGCAAATCCACATCCTACAGTCAAGGAAATCATAGTGATCAGAAAGGCTCTTTTATTACGGAACAGATATCTTCTGGCCAAATAGGTTTCCGGATAATGTCCCCAACTTCGATGTTTTCTGGATGGGATTGAAATCTCTTTTTTCTTCAAAGAAATTGATCCGTAGTTCATACATTCCAAGGGACTTAACGATTGAAGCTTTCGCTTCACGATGAAAACAGCAATTCCTACTGTAATGACTGCGGGCAACATTCCGACCAAAAGAAAAGATGGATGAAATAAACGTATCCCTTCCCATTCCCCTGCCCGTTCCAGATACCTTGTTTTGAGGATATAAGGTAAAATATTCAACACTAAGAAACTCCCTATAAGTCCTCCCACCAAGCTGCCTTTTAGAACCATTTCTGTCATTTGCCGGACCATTATTTTCACAATCTGTTTGGGATACACTCCAATCGTTTCCAAAAGCCCATATTGCTGCAAGTCCTTTTCCATGGAAAGATTCAAAACATTAGATACAAATAAAAACATACATAGCAACAGGAAAAAGCATAATACTAGTGCAAATCCATAACTGCCCATGGTTTCCTCAATTGCACGATATGCTGCTGAATCAACACTAACAATTCTCTGTCCTTCACTCAGTTGTATCTCCTCACTTAATTTCCTTTCCATCTGAATTCCGCTGACAGCCTTCTCTTTTGTAGATAGCAATATCCTGCAGGGATTCCATGTGATTTTATTTTTAACCAGCTTCTTTTCTGATATAAATGCAACGGAAGAAACCGCCTCTGGATTTTGGTATTCTGTAAAATATCCGGATAACCGGAAATCCTGCTGACCGGTTCCATCTGTATGAAAAATATCGTTCCAATAAAAATCCAACTGCAGCTTCATTCCAACTTGAGGCTCTTTAATTCCCAAATATTCCAGGGTCTTCGTGGAAAGCATAATATCCTGTTCCTCTTTTGGATAACCGCCAGTGATCTGCGTATAGGAAGGACCGAGTATTTTCTGAAATCCAGTTTCATCAGCCACCGCACAATCACAATATTTAAGATTTTGCTGTAACAGTTTCCCGGCGAATTTCTGTTTTCCGATTTTGGATATGTAAGACAGAGAATTTAGTTGCTGGGCCATTTCTTCTGTACCATTCTCTATATAGACAGATGCCGCCATTCCATCTGAACGAATATTTTTTTGAAGATCTATTTGCAGTTTTCCATAAGAAAAACTTAAAATACAGAAAATTATGCTGACAGCAAGCATAACTGCCACACATAATAGGCGGCTTTTGCTGCTGTTTTCTTTCTTGTACGATTCTAAAAGTACTTTTTCAGCAGTCAGATGATAATTATACGTTTTCATTTGTCACGACCTTTCCATCTTTCATGTAGATAATACGATCTGCCATGGCAGCAACTTTTTCATCATGAGTAACAACCAGCAAGGTCTGCTTATACTGGCGGCAGATTTCTTTTAGCAACTTCATAACAGATATACTTGTTCCAGAATCCAGATTTCCTGTTAATTCATCGCCTAAAAGAATGGTAGGATGGGTATAGACTGCTCTGGCAATGGCAGCTCTTTGTTGCTGCCCTCCAGATAATTCATCCGGCATCTGAAAGAGTTTGTCTTCGATACCCAAGTTTTTTGCCAAACGGAAAACCTCTTTTTCATCTACTTTCCTCTCTAGTAATTTTGCTGGAAACACAATATTCTCAAACACATTCATGGCAGGAAGCAGATTATATTTTTGAAAAATAACTCCAATGTGCCATCTGCGAAAAGAAATCTGTTCTTCCAAAGATAATTGTGTCAAATTTACATCATGCACATAAACACATCCATGGGTGGGCTTTTCCAATCCGCTGATTAAATTTATCAAGGTTGACTTTCCGCTTCCAGAAGCACCAATAACTGCAATAAACTCTCCTTCATTTATGGAAAATGATACATCATCAACTGCTCTTATATAATTTTCTCCATTTTGATATTCTTTTGTAAGTGAAATCAATTTTACAGCTGTCATATTATCCTCCATATATTTCTTTCCTTTATCTTGGCAGAAAAATAGAAAATGCAGATCCCTTTCCCACCTGCGATTCTACAGTAACATAACCTCCCTGCTGTGTCACAATTTCCCTGGTCAGATAAAGACCGATTCCAACACCCGGCTGATTATGAATCTCCTCTTCCCGGTAAAATCTCTTGAAAATAGATGCCTGATTGCTTTCTGAAATTCCTTTTCCTGTATCGGATACTTTTATTTCCACATACATTTCCCATTGCGCTACCGACACATTTACATGTCCACCTGTCGGAGTATATTTTACTGCATTGTCCAATAGATTAAAAATCGCTTCTTCAGTCCATTTACTGTCATGGGATACGCACAGATCTTCCGGACATTCCACCGATACATGGATCTTTTTTTGTTCTGCAGAATATAAGATTCCACTCATAGCCTGAGCCAAAGTATCATATAAGAAATGCTCTTCTTTCTCTAATTGAATCACCCCGGTTTCCAAACGGGAGGTTTTGACTAATGCCTGTATTAAAAAATCCAGTTTATTGATCTGCCCTCTTACACTTTTAAGAAACTCATTCCTCTCCTGTTCTTCCAGAGGTTTTGTCAAAAGTGTATCCACAATCATCTTCATGTTGCTTACCGGAGTCCTGACCTGATGGGAAATATCTGACACCAACGACTGTAATTCCTGCCTCTCTGCTTCTACCTTCCGGTTACTTTCCTGCAAGATGTTATACAGACGTACCAGGCGATGATGAATACGGGCAAAAATCGTTTCCCTGTCTGATACATTTTCGGGTTCCTGACTACGGTTCATCATGTCATCAAGAATCTGACACAATTCAGAAGTAAAATTTGACAGTCTCATTCCTAACAGTTGTACCATAAATAGCATCCACAGTATTGCACAGACTATCAAAGCCATCCCAACCCATAACACTACAATATTTTTGGTCAGAAAGAATGCGACCAATATGATTGCTGTCATTGAAAGTGCCATTCCAGAAGTCAGCCAAAAAAACATCTTTTTTACAGAGATTTTCTTTCCTATCATGCTGGTTCACCTCCGGTCCATTTGTATCCCATGCCATACACCGTTTTGATATATACTGTTCCATTTGTTTCAATCTTTCCCCGGATGCGGCTTAACGTTGTCGTCAACGTATGCTCGTCCACATAATTCTCTGTGCAGTCCCATATTTTTTCCAACAACTGCTTTCTTGTTAATACACGATTGCGGTTCTGGCAGAACAGGTTCAGCATCCGAAATTCCAAAGTAGATAAGGTTAATGGCTTCCCACCCAGCATAGCTGTCTGCTCTGCAAAATTTAAAAACAGCCTGCCATCATCAAAGACATCCTGCATGGACACATGATGCCGCATCATACGCAGTACATTTTCTACTTTCCTCTGCAGGGAATGGATGGAAAAAGGTTTTGTAATATAATCTACTGCTCCAAGTTCATATCCTCGGATCTCATCACTTTCCCTGTCATTTGCGGTCAAAAAGATTACAATGGTATCACTATATTTATCCCGGATTGTTTTTGCAATTTCATATCCATTTCCATCAGGAAGATTAATATCCAATAGTACCAGGTCAAACGGTTGGCTTTTTAATACTTCCATGGCTTCTTTTACCGTTTCCACAGAAACAATCCCATAGGATTCTGACTGTAGGTTGTAAACTAACATTTTATTTAAAAGTTCATCATCTTCTACGATTAAAATCTGTTTCATTCCTTTTCATCCTTTACGACAATTTTGCTATCATTCCAATTTTTATTTTACAACAGAAATGTCCTAGAAATGTTACATATCGAAAAATTTATGATTTTCTTTTTGAAATCTTAAAAATCTTTTGGAACGCAAAAAAGAAGATGCATGTCACCACACACCTTCTCATTGCTTGCTAAAATTACTTTGTACCGCTTACTTAACATTTAAAACCAATTAATTTTTTCTTTTCTGAATTGGGGCGTATCACTCTTTTGGTACGGATTATAGTTATGAAGATTACAACCGAATTCCTTCAAGGATTGGATTTTATTCTCTGCTGACCATTCAATTAATGAAATTCCATCAAATTCTTCAATGTCTCCATTCTCCATCACATTTTTAAAATACCACTCCACAGCTGTCTGATTCCCTTTGTGAAAAAACTGTTTGATATCCCAGGCGATTACACTCCCTCGCATATTCCATTCCTGAAACCAATGCTTTACGGTTTCACGATTGCTATAACATGGTCCCCAGCTTTCCGTATAACTCACGTTCTCTGCAAAAATGTCGTCCATTCCCAAATCTTTCTTTTCCAGCCACATAGAAAACCATAACCGGATGATCTGTTCTCTCTTATCCATAATAGAATCCCTCCTATGTCAAATTCGTTACAGAACCTCTAAACTCAATCCTTTTTCCCATCAATCAGATCATAACTCATATCCAGAAAATCTAAAATTTTCGCTTCACTTACACTTCCATCTAACAACATGGTGATCCAATACTTCTTATTCATGTGATACCCTGGCAGAAAACCGTAGGTCTGTGTCAGAAGTCCAACCATATCCGGTTCACATTTCACATTGATGATATCTACGCTTCCTTCCTCTTTCAAACCCAGTTTTGATTTTTCAACTCGCAGAATAGCTGCATACCATTTTCCTTTTTTATGCCGGAGGATTGCGTTCTCCGGAGAACTCTTCCAAAGATATTCGGGAATTGTTCCATATTGCTTTTTTACATATTCAAAAATCTCTTCCCGTTTCAAATATTCCACTCCCCAATAACTCTATGTTATCAATCTCATGATTGTACTTTTCATATTTATCAGCAGGCAGGACGTATGCCCTGCCTGCTTTCCTATTATAGCATTGTTCCTCTGCTCCTACAATGCAATCCGTTCTTTGATTTTTCTCACTTTTCAGTAAGCAACCAGTCCATATCCCAAAATGGACTGGGAATTCACCGTATAGCTGTTCTGCTTTACCGCATCTCCGCTGTTTCCCTCAATCGTATGTACCGTAGTTCCATCGCAGCTTTCCACGATTCCTACATGGTCACTGGCTCCGTCATGATCCCAATCAAAAAAGATGATAGTCCCTGATGTCGGAACACTTCCTCCACTCCGCCATTTCCCCCTTGCCTGAAACCAAGCTACACCATCCGTACAAACAGAAAACTTCGGTACTGCTTCCTTTTGAATGAGTCCTGCTTGATCCGCACACCAGCTGACAAAGCAGGCACACCATTCTTGTCTCTCTGTAAATCCCCACCATGACCAGAACTTCTCTCCGCCTTCATTTCCAAGCTGGCTTTTCGCAATGGTGACAAGCTGTCCATTTCCAAAGAGTCCGGCAAACCAACCGCCGCCGGAATAATACCGCATCACATGAGGCACATACTCCGGATCACCATACCCCGACCAGCCATGGGCGGCTGCCTGTTCCTGGGAAAACTGCAGTGCATTGGCTTCACTGTAACCGCCAAATTTTTCCAACGCCCACGAGATATATCCATTCCCATAATTATACCCCTGCCAACTGAGTTTCAGTTTGTCCATATCCTGGGGACTTTGGCATCCGGCTTCCCGAACGCAATCTGCATAATACTGTATCCCCACCTTGATGGAATAGTCAGCATCCTGAATCGCACCGGGAGTATTGGGATACTGGGTGTTATAAGGACACTCACTGGCCTGCATGGGATCTGTTCCCCTGCCCCCGCTCTCCTGCATCATAATGGCTTGGATTGCCGGAACATATTCCGGGATACCAAATTCACTGGCATACTTTTGAATGGCGGGTGTATGCGCCAACACTTCCGCACTCAAAGCCTCACTGCTCTGGGAATTTCCCAAAAAGGCCGCACCACCAATGATCCCTACAATCAAAATCAGAACAACAAGAACCGCACCACCGCCTGCCATCAGTGCTGCAAATGCGGCTTTCACTGCATGAGCGGCGGCTTCTGCCATGGCTTTCAATCTTCTTCCGGTTGCCTTTGCAGTCTTTGCACTTTGCTTGGCAGTCTGAACCGAGTGCATGGCAGCCTGTTTTGCTTCCCTGGCCGCTTTCATGGATTTCAGTGCTTGCTTTTTCTGTAAGACTGCCTGGGTTTTCACCTTCTGGGAAGAAACCGGAGAGGCTTTCACCACACGGGGCGCTGTTTTTATCGTCCGATTTCCAGCTTCCTTGATTGTTTTCTCGACTTCCGGCTTGACCTTAATGCTTCTTGTGGCTTCTGTTCGCCCTTTCTTTGCCATTGTCTGCCCTGCCTGGGCAGATGTGTTACCTCTTGCATTTTCCTCTCCCAACGGGGTTGTCGCGGCTTCTCTCTGCTTTTGTTTCTGCGCCTTTACCTTCTCATAGGTTTTCACCGCCAGCTTCTTACCGCCACGATAGACCGCCGAAGCACTTTCCCTTCCAGCCCGCTGTTCCACACGCTGGATGCGGTTTCCGGCATATTCTACCGGGGATTCCTCTCCCGTTTCTCTTCCGAGCTTATCTGCCATGATGCTGGTCTTTTCTTTTGTCTCCAGCATCGCAGAACGCACC